>PDWJ01001181.1_pt1 | contig 33306 bp, 44 predicted proteins | sample 1430881 | NCBI WGS metagenome assembly PDWJ01 (sample SAMN01162460, study PRJNA174530) | Oral metagenome, whole genome shotgun sequencing project. | biome: Marine environment; feature: Marine mammal; material: Swab sample of the gingival sulcus; isolation source: swab sample of gingival sulcus...
AACTGAAAAAATTAAGTATAAAACGTTAGTTTGTTACCCACCGCACAGGTGACTTAACCCCCTGGTTTTTGACTTAGGGGGTTTTTACTGCTCTTTGCAACCTCCCTTAACCATCAAGTATATTTAGAATAACTTCCCCAGCTAAGTTGAAAATGAACCCCATCTTTAAAGGTTTTCCAATCACCACCCCAAGTTATGGGGATTCCCAGTTTCTTAGCAGATTTTTTCATATCTTTTGCAAGTTGTCTGTAATGTTTTAACTTCCAAGTTACTTTGCCGTCAACTCTCACGATTAAATCTACTGCATGACCTGTTAGATGACGGCTATTCATCGTTGTAGATTTCGCTTGCTTTATTAACTGCTTTTGTCGTTTTGTTGTTCTACGCCCTTCACCGACAAAAAAGTCAACATCGCTAGTTTTTTTGACGTGCTTAACTAATCGCTGTAAGTCTTTGTGTACGCCAGCCAAACGTTTTTTATCACGCTCTGTCAACCCTTTAGATGACCCACTCTCATCTTTTAGCTTGACTGCGTTTGACTCAATCGCTTTCTTTGTCGCTTTAACTGATAAAGCCCCCCAGTCGCCATCTATTGCACCAAAATAAAAGCCAGCTTTCTTTAGCTGGCGTTGTGATTGCTTAATGTGTTTTTTGCTCATAGTTCTACCTCTTTGATAATTTCTATTTGCCCCTCGGTTAACTCAAACGTACCAAGCTGGGCATTTTCTCTGATTAGATCTTCAATCATTGCTTTTTTACAAGTCAACACTGGCTTGACTTTTCTTGTTGCTTTACGATACAGATTGACCGCTGTTGTCATTGTCCACACTTTCCACTTTGGCACATCCAAGACTTGCATTGCCTCTTTGAAAATCTTATCAGTCTGTTTGCGAGTAATTTGCACAGTTTTATCATTTTGCACAATCTGCCCGTGTTCACATAAATAGTCATGCACAACCGTGGCTTGACCATACTTCCCCCACGGTGGGATTAAATTCCAAAACAGCCTTGGCACGCTCGCTCCGTCTGTGAGAAAACCCATCGGAATATCTACCCACTGATTAGAATTTTCAGCACCGATGTAATATCTAAAAGATTTTCTCACCACCCACACATCATGCTTAAGTAGCTTGCTGGCGGTGTTGTGATAGCTAACTTGTAATGTATCTGTATAACTTGACATTATTTGTCCTTGTGCTCGATTTTGACTAATTCGTTGTCGATTCTGTGTAGTTCTTGATTAACCCAAAGACCAAAACCAATTAATCCGCTGATAATAAAAACGGCGAACATTTTTAAAAAACTAAGAACCCCCTCCGCTTTATTGACTTTATTTTCTAAGCTTTCAAGTTTATTTTTTGCTAAACTCAAATCTTCTTGATGATTATCAAACTTAGTGCTTAACTCAACCATCACAGTATGTTGAGCCTTTTGTTCTACCTGCACTTCCTTAACCATTTCCATCAGCCGATTTAGTAGTTGATTTTCTGACATTTTACTTCTCCAAAAAAAACCGCCTAACTGGCGGTGGTTAATCTTCTAAATCATAAGGATAAACATCGTAATAGATATCACCCTCGTTAAATTTTACAGCTTGTACATTGACATACAAGTTGCCAAAGCCTTTGTATTTATCATGTATAGCGTTCATATACTCCTTACGCCCTAAGCCAGCTGTTCTTCTAAGACTTACTAAAAACTCCCCCCAGTTTGACGACTCATCTTTATAGTTTATATGGGTCATGTGGGCTTTGATACTTATTGTAAAAGGCAATCGACTTATTCCGCTGTGCGTTGGTACTGACGCCCATTTGAAATCAAATTTTCTTAGATTTTTTTCAGCCAAAGTGTCTAAATCACTTGTGTTAATTCCGTACCGACTATTGATGTAATGCACTTGCCCTCTGATAAATCTACTAATTACAGTCGAAAAATCTAACCCATGTTCTGTAACAGACGTTTGTGTTTTTAAGTCCGTCCATTCGCCAAGGGTGTAAGTCATATCCGCAGAAAGCAGTTCCTCTCCGTGACTTACGCCATTCAAGAATGTTTTGTAGTTATCAAATCTAAAAACTTCACCGTAATTTCCAGTAACCACTGGGATATTTCTATCTATTTCTTTTTCATCATCAGTTTTGTTTCCGCCTAAGCTTATATAACCGTACCCCTTATTTTTATATACTTGTTCAGCTACATATGGTCTATAACTAGCCTCTCTAATCCTATTATCGTTCATAATCCTATAAACTTCTTCGGTTGGCTCTCTATACAGAGTTTTTAATTTATCCAAGGCATTATCTAACTGTCTAGTAACAAAAATAGGCTCTCTTTCGCTAATTTGCATTTGTTCGCCATCAAGCCAACGTTTCCACTCCTCTGGAGTAAATGCTTTATTACTGTAGAAAACGGCTATCTCTGAAAAGCTTTTTAGCACTTTTTTGTCTTCATCAATAAAGCCCTCATCTACATAGTCTTGATATGGGTTGACTGGGTCGGTTGGGTTAGTATCTGTGCCGTTACCAGTATCACCAGTATTAGGGTTTTCTCCATCGGTATTAGTATCACCACCATCACTCCCACCATCGCCCCAACTCTTTGCCAAAGGCAACCGCATAACACCACCTTTAGCATCTAACAAATCTAATGTTATTGTCGCCATCACGTCACCTCTATTATCACTTTTGGAGCTTGCCACGCTCTGTTTTTATCAGCTTTGTGGTGCAGTATCGTCACCCATTCATATATGCCTTTTTCTAGGGTTGCGGTAAAAGTCACCTGCTTATCTTCTACCGTCACGCCCACGTTCTCACGGTTTCCGCAATCTCTGCCAAGGGTTTTCATATAGCTTTCTATACGAAAATTGGCAGGGTCTATGCTAGAGCCATCGGCACAGTTTAAGATAGTACCGCTTTGATAAAAAGGCGTGTTACTGTCTATTTTATATTTCATTGGCTACCCACTCCTGCACCTATCGCTGTACTTGTCGCCCTGGTCCCATCCACCGCCAAGCCTATTTTTTTAAGCAATTCTGGTGATAGCCCAAAGTTGGGATTAGGGTTTTTCGGCACCGCTCCGTTCATCATCTTAGCTCCTGCACCTGCTTTGGTTACATTGCCAACCGCTCCTGCCATACCTAATACAGTATTGCCGATAACTGGCATTTTTCCGCTTGCATTTATCACGCCCAACAACTGTCGCATTATTACGCTACCTGTATTTGAGTGGTTAACGTGAGAGCCTAGCGGTTGCTGTAACAATATATCAGCCACCTTTCTAATGTCGTTAATTCGACTAATCTGCTCTTTGCTAAACAGTGCTTTCATACGATTTTCACCGAATGAATCTATCGCCCTTGCTAGACCAGATGGGCTAAAACCACCACCGTTTGACTTGGTAGCTTGTGCTAAGAAATGCTCAATCATTGCACCTTGCATATCTTTGATATTTTGCCGACCTTGAGGCGTTTTCTTTAGTTGATTAGTCATCTTGATAATATCGCCAGCGTTGGCATTTAACACATACTTATTAAACGCTTTATCTGGGGCAGCATCATCAATAGCACCCTTTAATGCTGGGGTTGTATCAACAGCTTCGGCGTGTTGTCGATAGGCGTTCCTTGCATCATCCCAAGCTTTTTGGGTGCTTAATACACTATCGTCTGCACCTTTCACTGATAAACTACCTGCTAAGTCATCCGCCGTGGCTCCCACCTCTTTCTCTAGGTTTTTTCTGATAATACCAAGTGCATAACGCTCATTACCATCGCTGGTACTTCTTAGCTTTTTATTTATAATCTTGATCAGCTCTTCCGACTTACCATAATCAAGCTTAAAATTAGGGTCTTTGAACATCCCTTTTAACGCCGACATGGTGTCACCCTTGACAAATGACCCTAACATATTCTCTTCTAGTTCTTTAGTAGCGTTATTAATAAAACGCAAATGGTTAAGCTGTACGTTATTACCTGTCATGTTTTTGGCGTTATCATACAGTTTGCTAATGTTTTCTTTTGCAGTTTTATCAACTTGCTTTAATGTACTAAATTTGCTTGCCATTTTTTCGTGAGTATTGATGTTTTTTGCACCAGTATCTTTAATCAACTTTTGCATTAACTCATCAAGTTGCTTATGGTTTTCGATATGTACGTTATTTAAGTCACTATTATGTTTAGCCGCCTCTTTTTCAGCTGTCCACAATTTAGGATTTCTAGTTATCTGTGCCTGCGTACCCTTTATGCCGTATCTATCTAACAACTGCTTTCGTACTAAAGCCTCTGCATCCAGTTTACCGCCCGACTTTTCCACTGCTTTTACCAGTTGTCGCTGTGCCTCTTTACTGATGGCTAGGTCTGTATCTTTACCCACGGCTTTGATGGCATCATCGACTATCTTTTTAGATGCTTCTATTTTACGACCCCCTCCAAATAGTCGCCCTCCTGCAGAAGCAATCTTACCCACAACTGGAGCTAACACTTTTTCACCGACAACGCCACCTACTGCACCGCCTATGCCACCACCAATCATATTGCCTGTACGTTGTTTTGCATTATCAGCGTGTTTAGCCATGCCTACACCTGCACCTATCGCCCCTTGAGTACCTGCATAGGTAAGCAAGCCCTTAGCCCCCATGCCTGCACCACCTCCTATCAAGAATGTAGGGATAGTTGCCATAGTTTCGGTAATTCCTGCTACCCAATCTGTACCATCACCACGTCCAGAGTTAACTTGACCTTGCTTGATTTGGTCTTCCATGTGCTTGTATTTTTTATTGTGGGTTTCGTAGTCATCTGTGGCAAAATTAGTACCAAACGTATCGTTAATCGCTCCGTACATCTTATCACCAAGGTATTCAGCCCCTTGAACAAAGCCGTCACCCATATTTGCAAGCCCTAACAGGGCTGATTCCCCATAGCTTTGTAGTTTGCTGATTTTTTCACGCTTTATTTTTGGTTGCGATTTAAACTTTTGCGGATCTAAACCAAGATAGCGACCTATCGCCACAGATGGCGACACACCCATGCCTTTTGTTGCTTCAATAGCTTGCTTAACTTTTGCACCAATAACGCCTTTGTCATTCGCCAGCTCTATCAAGATGACATTATCAGGCTTTCCTTGTTGCCGTCTAACTGCGATAAATTGGTCGATGGCTGGTTTGAGGTTTTGGGTTGCCATATCTTATTTACTCCGAAATAACTGGTTAATTGCTCACTATTCATGCCTGCTTTGTACGCTTTGCGGATTGAATCACCCACATCATCTTGCCTCTGAGCCATTGTGTATAAAGCTTGGTAAGGGTTTAGCCCTTGTTTTTGCAATGTGGGTAACTCATCGATAATGCGGTGATATAGTGCTTTTGGGGCTTGCTCCGCCTTTATTTGTAGCGGTTGCTGTTCTGTTTTCGATGGCTGATTTAGCCCCAGCAAATCATTTACTTTAAACCGTCCCATAGGTGCAGGTTTATTAACTTGTGGGGTGCCTGTTGGCTCTTTTGCCATCAAGTCCGAAACCTTAAATCGCCCCATCGGTTGCGGTTTAGGGGTTGTAGGTGCTTGCTTTGCAGGCTCCATCTTACTGTCATACGCCTGTCTTAGCCAATTAGGGGTATTTATTCCTTTACCGCCTGCCCCCCATGTTGCAGGTGTGCCAAACCCTATGTGCATTCTGCCGTCACCCATGTAATGCCCTTTGTGACCTTTGGGAACGCCTTTACCTGCACCGATACCAGTAATACCGTTTGCTTTAGCTCGGCGAACAATTTCTTGCAAGATGGGAATATCCGCCTTGTTGTTAAAACTTAACTTTCTACCATTTCTGTAAAAATCCACATCGCCAGCATTACCGTGGTCGTGTCTGTGTGAGCCTGTTCTACGTTTACCTGTCTGTCCACCGCTAATGACACGCATTTCTAGCCCCATATCACCGATAAAACTAAGGGCATTGATTAGTTTGTCGGATAATGGTTTATTGCGTATCGTGTTTTTACCTCGATTGCGATAGACCAACCAGTTACCATTACGCTTGTTTTGTGCTTGCACAGGATTGGGGTTAGAGGCTTGCGGTTGCTGGGTTAAACCTAACAAATCGCTTACCTTAAATCGCCCCATAGGCGGATTACTAGGTTTGGCAGGCGTTGCATATTGATGCCCTTTGCCGAAAAAATCTTTAATATGAGCTTTAAACGCTCCAGATGTCACCGACTCACCAGGGGAAATAACCCCATCCTTATTAGCATCCCACACTTTATTTAATCGATAGGCTTTAGTGCCTCGCTTATAACCTGTGCCAGTCACCGCATCATATACTTGCCCAAGGCTAGCCCCTCTCTTTAGTCGCTTATCCTTAAAGTATTTCACCGCAAACTTCATTTGTTGCATGGGGCTTAGCCTGCCAAACTGGTTGCGAGTCATGCCATAGTATTTACCGTCTTCCTTGCCGTCCGCATACTCCATAAACTGAATCAACCCTGTACCAGAGCTATAGGGGTTGCGAGCATTGGTACTAAAGCTACCACCAGTCTCAAAACTGATAACAGATGCCAAATGGTTAGGATTGATGCCTAATTCTTTTGCTCCCCAAAATATAGCCTCGGCAAGCTCTGGGGTTATTTTTCCTTTGCTCATAGTCTAAAATCCAAATATACTTTGTGCTATTTTATTGATTTGTGGCGGTAAAGGACTGGATTCTTGCGATTGTTTGGCAGGTTGCGGTTGTTGCCCTGGCAACATAACATCCCCTTGCTGTTGGGGTTGTTGATCAGGTTGGAGCATTGCTTGACTCGGTATAGCACCACCCCATTCAGAGCGGATATTAGCCAATCCACTGTATGCAGAGCTTTGAGCCACCTCAAAATCCCTTTTCATTTTATTAAGCAAAGCAATGGCAGTAGCATTGTCGCGTGGGATATATTCCCCAGATACCATAGCCTCTAATTGACGTTTATAGTCGCTATCCGTCTGCACCCCTGCATTTAAGCGTAAGGCTTTGGTTGCCAAGTCTTTGATAAATGAGTTAAATTCAGCGTATTTTTTACCGCTCTCACTCGATACGCCTAGCCAATTACCTGCACTGTTCAGTGTATTATCGATAAGCCCAAGCTCTAATTTGTCTTGCTTGTTGCCACTAGACACATCTAAATTATTAATCCACTGTTGCAACTGGTCGCCTGTGTTTTGAGTTTCGTTTAGTATAGAGATGTATTTGTTTTCCATCTCTAAGATTTTTGCAGGTTTCGGCTTACCGCCAACGCCTGCTTTGTTATCTAGCAACTGTTGCCCAGTTTCTTTGTCAATCATAGGGTCAGCCGTACCATCTGGAAAGACAATATAAGCTTTACCACCAATGGATTGATATTTACCTTTTTTTGATTCAGCTATTGCTTGTCTGTAATCCCACTCACTCTTAAACTGCTCACGTTTTAAAGCTTGGTCGGCAGTGTATTGTTGACCTGCCAGTCTTTGATCTGCTCCATATACCGACCCTTGATAACTTCTATCAGCACCATACATTTTTGCTTGGTTATCTGCCATGTTATCCGGCGATTGTCCTTTCTCAATTGATAATTCTGGAATTTCATTATCAATCTCACCACTAAACGGATTTACGTTAAAGCCGTACACCTTATCGCCTGCATCTACCGTATCTAGCTTAGGCTTGAAGGTTTTAGCCACTTCAATATTACCCATCGCCATGCGTTCTAGCACCTTGGTGGCTTGTTGTGGGTTTTGCTGAACCATAGTTACTAGGGTGGCGGTTTGTGCAGGCGTGAGCAGCCCACGTTTTGCCAACTCGCCAATTTTAAGCTGAAAGCTTCTAGGGTCACGAGTGACCGCCGCTAACGAAATAAAGTCACTAATACCTTGGGCGTTTTTTACTTCTTGCCCTGTCGTTTCAGCTCCTATTTTTCCAGTTTCAGCATTTAATTTGCCAGTTTCACCAAAAGTTTTCTGAATGTCCGCACTACTTTTTAGATTGTCTAAACTTGCTTTCTGTCGAGCCTCTTCATACTGCTCTATCAAAGGTACTAACGCACCTGCATACTTATGGGCTTGTGCGAGTTTTTTTCGCTCGTTAAAGTCATCAACCGCCATTAATTCATTTAAAGCTTGATTTTGTTGCCTTGTGTCATACGCTTGTCTAAGCTTTTGCCCCTTGTAATAACTATCATCCAATGTACTAAAATCAAAACTTTTGGCTAGCAAAGGGGCATTATTAACTGCCATCACCATAATATATCTCCTTAGACCATTCCGAACGCCATCGAACCTAGTCGCATAATATTGCCAATGCCTTGTGCATTTGCATTAGCTCTACCGATTAAGCCATTAGCCTGTGCATTTGCTCCATTCGTCAAAGCATTACCTACAGCGTTGGCATTATTTGCACCAAACTGTCCTAACGCATTAGCCGTATTTTGCCCAGTACCTGCAACTCCACTTAATCGATTAAAGGTATTGTTATACTCGGTGCTTGCTAAGTTACTATTATGCTCATTCAGTGCTTTTAACGTTGCACCGCTTAACAGACCGCCCATAGCACTCGCACTCGCTTGTATGCCGTCCATACCCTGCTGTTTCCGCCATTGGTAGCTAGGGTCATTCATATACGCCGATGGGTCGCCATACAACATCCCATCAAGACCGCCCAACGCCTTTTTACCTGCCTCAAGCCAAGGCATTTGGTCGGCTCTTGTTGTTTCAAACTGCTTATTACTCAAGTCGGCGGCGTATCTATTAGCATCGGCTTGTATCCTGCCTGCCTTTTCTGCCGCCTTGGTCGCCCCACGACCTGTGATACCATCTCTTAAATCTGTCCACCAACTCATAATACATTGCTCCTACTTTTAAGCTATTCCTGCATTAGTCAACCTACCATTAATAGCAGATATAGCCGTTTGCATATCCGCCACCTCTGTTTGTACGCTCGTGAGCGTATTTTGTAGCTGATTGACTGCTGTTAAGTTACTATTAATACTGTTTTGCAAACTATTGATAGCGTTTGCATTATCAGTAATCTTGCTATTTAGTATATCTACCCGACCATTGACCGCACTAAAAGCATTATCAACAACCGCCTTTCTCGTTGCTATGCTAGTCTTAACATCAGTAATATCTTGGCTATTACTAGCAATGTTATTGGTGCTTTCTAAAATGCTTTTTGTCATATCAGACAAATTAGCCGTGATTGTTTGGTCAACTACCTTGCCGATATTATCAAAGAAATACAGCCACTCCCTTGATATAGCCATTGTCCGCGCGTCAATAATGCTAGTGTTCGGTATCTGCACGATTTGAGCGGGGTTGTTAATGTCATCAACGTTACTCATCTGTCACTTCCTGCTATCTGTACTATGCAATCAATTAAGGCACAACGACAATTTGCCAAGGTGCTAAATCTAAAGGTACGCTGTCTGCCAGTGCCAAGCCTACGCCAAACCACACGCTTAACATCATCGTCTTTAACGCCTAATTTTTGACTCATATCTTTATGCCATGACTTTGCATAATCATCCGACCAGCTCATGTTAATCGTCTGTTTATCTGTGGCGCTATTTACCGCCATTTCTAATTCAAGCCGTGCATAGCTAATGTTTTTCTTTTCACTGGGGAAAAATGGGATAACACGTTCACGATATACTGGCTTACCATCATCCGTGAACACGTCATTTTTCAAAGCGTAAACCTTGCCGTTTTCCCAGTCGCCCAGCAGATTATCAGTGCCATCATAAGCATGATGCTCACCACGATAGCGATGTAGATTGCCATCACCATCACGCCATGCCCTTTCATGCCACAAGCCAGTTAAGCTATCAAAGACAAAAGTTTTATCCATATCTGGTAGATTAAGCACATAAAAGCCGTGACCTAATTGCTGATAACTAAATGCCGTTGCTTGTGCCACGTCTGCATTTTCTAGCACCTGCTCCAAGGCGTGGGTGCTAATGCGTTTCGGTTGATAGCCTTGGGTAATGCAAACCTGCCGACCGCCTGCCTCTGTTTTCGCAATAAACACCAGTGAACCGCCAAGTTTTGCAACGGTTCTAGGAGCTTCACAGCCCACGGTCATAAACGCTCCACCCATACGTCTAAAGGGCAGGTTTTTATCACCTGTGTTGTAATACACTTCTGTACTATGCTCACCGAACGCCCAAAGCTCACGACCAACCACGATAAGGCGTACCAACTTATCAGGGTCGCCCTCTGCCGTTGCATAGTTAAGAGCTTTAAACTCGGTATCATACAGACCAAACCATGCAAACCGCCCAGTATTCGGCGTAGCAAAGACAAAATAACCGTCTAAAAAGTCGATGTATTGACAGCCATTAAAGCCATCCGCCGTGATTTCTGATAACACCCAACTGGTCAAGTCAACTTGATACAGATTTGAGCCAGTAGCGATAACAGCTACTTGACCGTTATCGACTATCGTTACCAATTCAGAATTTGCCACCGTGCCGACCGACTCATTAACATCGTCTTTAATGCGATAAACCGTATCACCTGCAACGACGATTAGCCAGTTATTAGACAGCACCGCCATACCTTTGACGGCATTGCCTAGGTCATACTTAGCTACTAAGCCTGCGGTGGGGATTAACGCATTACGTCCGCCTGCTTCCGCAGATTGTGCATACCAGTTGATACAGCTTTGTGCATCTATTTCGATATTGTCTAAGGTGTAAGCACCGCCGATTAAGTTTAGTTTCATGGTTTAGCCTTTTGTATTTACAGCACCTGCCAATCTTCCGCAAATAAATCTAATGCGTTAGGTTGCCAGCCCATAACAATCGTATCTTGAGCAGTTTTTAGCGTACAAGAGGGTACAACCGTTGCTGTACCTCCATTTTGATGTGCAAATTCCGCATTATGCGGTGACCATAAGTCTTTCGCCTCAACTTCACGGCTACCATCACAAGACATCGCTGCAAACATATTTTTACCATTCCAACCTTTGCGAGCAACTTTCTGACCGTTTTTGATAGCGTTTAACGCTTGACCGAAGTTTAAATTTTCAGTCGGGGTCGGTTTCATTTGCTTGCTGTCAATTTGTTTTGCTAACCATAAGCCGTAGGGTTGCCACATGCTTTCAAAAGCGTTTTTGTAGGCGATTTCTTGACCCGTTTTTTCGTTAAATTCTTTTTCATCAACACAAGCACTTTCACCTGTAAACGAAAAACCGCACTTTGTTTTGATTGTGCAATGGGTTAGTGTTCCGCCTAAACGTTTGTACTCTACATCTGTAATTTCAGAGTTTAAAAATGCTACTGTGATTTTGTTCATAATTACTTCCTTCTATCGTGATAGACCCTGCAATACAGGGTCTGGTTTATGGTAAATTGGCTTTGCATTCCATCGTTTTAGATTGACTTCTGCACGTCTTGCATCGATGGCAATTTGTTGCGGTACAGGCAGTTGATACACGCCTGCCAAGCGTACCGCCAGTATGTCAACCAAGGCATAATTAACTTGGTCGTCCATACCAGTGCCAACATCATCAGCACCCAACGGGAACGTCATGCCGTTAGCATTCATCAAGCTTTCCATAGAAAACATAGATAAAATGCCGTTTAGGTTGCTCAAGGCATCGGCTAATTCGGTATCGCTTAACTCTTCGTTATGAGCGATGATGTTAACTCGTCTAGCAGACAATTTGCATAACTCTTTGGGTGTGAGATGTTTAGTCATTTTTCTAACCTTACGACGGTATTTCAGGAGGCTGTGGAATAGTGTCTTTCGCCTGCTTTTCTAAGTAATCAAGATACTTATCTAACAGCACCGACTTTTTATCTTTTTCTGCGTAGTCAACACCTGCTTCATCTAGCCTTTCTTTGATTTGAGGTATCGTCAGTTGGTCAAAGCCATCAGCGATGCCGTTGTCGTTATGATCGTACTGCTTTATGCTGCCGTGATAACTAAAACCCTTTGCTGACAGCTCCTGCTCTTCCTTGGAGCCGATGGCGATTTCCCAATTATCCCATGAATTAAGGAACATCATGAGAGGGTATCTGTTTTCTAAAGACATAATTTATATCCTTTGTTTAAAAGTTAAGAAATTAGCAGAGCTTAAAAAGCTCTGCTAATTTGGGTTAATGGTTGAGTTAACCTGCTAAGATTCTCGCACCGTGGTTATTGCGAACCGTGGTAAATCCATACAGCACATCAATACGAGTACCTTCAAAGTCGTTTTTCCAGTCGCCACCTGTTTGCACACGCAACGCCATAGAGCTAGCGTTCACTGTATGACCCTCGCAACCCTCAACCACTTTTAATGGTACAAAGGCGGTGGCAAAGGTATCACGGTCATAACACAAGGCTTGCTCAATTAAGCTATCGCTATCCATCAAGAAAGTAATCGCCGCGTCATTAGCAGGGCTTGCTGATACGGTAGCATTACCTTTGAGTTGATTGCCAATGGTTGCAGGGGTAATCTCTGGGAAGATTTTCACCGTAGCCGTAGAACCGCCCGCCTCGACATCTTCAAGCACTACAAACTGCAAAGGTACTTGGAAGCTTTGACGTGTAATTGGGTGGATTTGTTCAACACCTGCGATGCTAAACACTTCACCTGCTTTGATGGTTTCACCATTAGACAGACCACCAATGGTTAAGGTGTTGCCTGTTTGCCCTGCACCGACTACTTTAACCGCATTTTTACTATGGCTACCTGTTTGCTGGCGGAAAATATGCTCACTTTCTAAGAACTCAAAACCCCTTGCACGACCGAGGTAACCCTCTTTATACTGTTTGGCGATTTCTTTGGTAGGGTTGAACAATCTGCCAGAGTTATCGACAATACGGTTAGAGATTTCAGAAGACAGCAAACATATACGCTTGCTACTTGGAGCTAGACAACGCTGTAACATCGTTCTTGCACGTCCCCAAGCACCCAGTGGGTGGATTTCATTTGCTTGTATAAACGTGGCGTTATTCACTGTCACAATGGCACGTTTTAATAAATCCGCATCAATATCAGTAGCTAAAGAACCGATAGCAGGACGTAAAAATCTATCCTTGAATTGAGAGATATGCAATGCACGTTCTGCCATACCAAACTGTAGTGATACATGTTTTTGCGTATCCACTGTAAGCATAACGTGACGTTCTTTGGCGTTTTCGTTCGCATCGGCTTCTTTATAAACATGACCCTCGGTGACGATAGGTACAGGTGGAATCTTAATACGAACGCTTTCACCTTTTTTATACCCTTGCGAATCTTTCGCAAACTCTTTTTCACGCTCACGATTGACAGACTGAATAAACTTACTTTCTGCCACCAACATAGCGGCACCCTCTTTCGCAATCATATTGTGCGTAAGCACTTCATTGCTATCATTCTTGCTGTAATTACTCATTACACTTTCTCCGTCTTACTAATTAAAAGATTGTCAATAAAAGCAATTGATGAATTAAGCCAAACCTCTAGCTCTTAAAAATTCATCATCGCTCATATCGTATTCACTGCGTTTTACAGGGGCGTTAGTACCACCGTGGTTTGCAGGTTTTGGGGCTTTGGTGTGTTTTTGCGGTGGTGTCTGCGACTGTTTTCGTGACTGTATCACCGTGTGTATTTCACCGTACTTGGCATATTGCTGTTGTTCGCTCATGCCTGCCAACTCGTAGTACAAATCAGCATTACCGGCAATCTCAGCAATAACATCTACCAAGTCCGCCCCTTGATACAGTTGCGATATGTCGGCGGCCAAAGGCTTGTCACCCATCCACTCTTGAAAGTTTTTAAAATCTTCCTTAAATTTTGGGTCTGCACTGGCTTTCGCTTGAAAATCTGCCATGATTTGCTTTTCGGTCTGTTCAGCTTGCTGTCGCTGTACAAACTCTTGATACAACTGCTCTTGCTTTTGTTGCTCAATATGTTGGCGATACTGCTCCGATGCTTGAAAATACGCATCTACCCCCTCTTGAGTTCCAAAGTCAAACTGTGTAGGGTCTGGCTCTTGCAATCCAGCAGGTTGGTTAGACAGCTGATTAAACGATGTATTGACGTTCGACTGTTGGTTTGCTTGCTGTTGCGGATTGTATTGTGCCAGTTTCCTTTCCAGCTGTGTTGCTCGCTCACGCTCTCGGTTACGCTCCTGCACAAGTTGAGCAATACGCTCACTAGCTCGACCTTTGGGTTTTGACTCTTCACCATTTTCACCATCCTGTTTTTTAGGGTCTTGGTTTTCAGAATTTTCATCTGTTTTAACTCCTTCACCACTGCCACCTTGTTGTTCCGCTTGCTTTGTCTGTGCAGGTTCGTTGATTGTCGTTTCCTGCTCACCTGTGTTAGCTTCGGTTTCAGTGTTTTGGTTTTCGGTGGGTGCAAATAGCTCATCATCTGACATATCTGTAAACATAGTGTTATTCTCCATTTATCGCTTGGTTAGCGGATTGTTCGCCATTGGTTACGTCCTCAAAATTGGCGAAATCTTGAGGTATCGGAAATTGTTGCGGTTGCTCAATCTCACCCATTAAAAAACCCTGCTCATCTGGCAGGGTTGGGAGGTAGTTGTAAATCTTCGTTTTGCTGTAGCCAGTCGGGCGGTAAGCTTTCAGCTTGTGTCATCGCTTGTTCAATGTTAGCGGTATGCTCTAACACCTTTTGCAACATGGCTCCATACTGCTTGATTTCCTCTTGGTCATTACGCCCAGACTCTCGCACCTGTGCGATTTGCAAATCAGTTTCAGCTTTTAGTTGAGCTTTAGCCATCTCTAGCTGTCTATCTTGCTCTTTGGCAGACAGTTCAGCCTGTGCTTGTTGTAGGGCTTGCTCTAACTGTTGCATTTGTTGTTGCATGGCTTGTGCTTGCTGTTGTAGCTCTGGCGGTAACTGTGGTTGTTCTCCGTCTTCACCTTGTTGCAGTTGTGGCGGTAACATAAGCTTTAATCTGTCCGCTATTTTATCCGCCTCTGGGAAGTCAAACGCCCTCACGATTTCATCCCCTGCAAACTGCATAAGAGCAGGATAAGCACGACCCAACTCAATCAATACTTCTCGTGCCTCTTCACGTTGAGTATTGTAGTCCGCCCCTGTAGCGATGCGTATATCGTATTTGCCGACTGTCACATCGTTGTAGATGCCGTTAATACCTGCTTGTGCATCTTTCAACTCATCAGCATATTTTTGAGCCATCTGTGACTGTTCTGGTGCATTGATGACCAGTGTTTTATACACGGTATCATCTTGGGTAATGCGTAATACTCTTGGCGTATCATAGTAATGCGGTATCATTGACAGTATCACACGTCCACAATGCTCATAACTACGTTTAAAGTTATCCAAAAAGTGGTAATTGGCTTGGTCGCCTTGGCGTTGCCTTGCCATGATAGCCTTACCACTGGTTTCGTTTCCTTGACTACCTAGACTTGCATCAAAAATCCCTGTGGTCGCCTTGATTTCATCACTAGCAGTCAAAGTTTCACGCATTAAATCAGGCGAACCTTGATATATTGGTGCTAGAAATGGCGGTGCAAGCGGTCTGCCTTGTTCATCGGTAGAAGTGTACGGCAGATACTTTGTATTTGGATTATCTGCTTGCTCCCAAAAGCCCTCATAACCCTCAATACTTCGTGCATCAGCGATATACGGTCTGTTCATTGCCTTACGCAACTGCTCAAGCTGTACTGTTCTTGAATAGTTATAGATGATTTGTGGGTCTTTACTGTTTGCTATCAGCGATTGCCAATATCTTTTGCCCTTGCTGTATTGCTCATCACCAATCACTAAAATAATGGGGATAAAATCGGCTTTAATCTCTGTGCTTTCAAGCACAGAATCACGACTACATTTATACCACATGATTCGCTTGATATTAGTTGGTCGCTCATCCTCAATCGGTAATAACCCATCATATTCAGACTTCAATACCGTTTCGCCATTCTCTAATAGCAATAAGGTATCAGCATCATACTCAATGCGATAGTATTCAGCGATAAATACGCTTTCGTCATCTTCTCTTTGCCAGTCCGATATGTCGCCCTCATCTATCGCACTCACAGCTTTTTTGTTTGGATAATTCCGCTTAAAATCAGCCTTACTCATCCATTCGCCAGTTAGTGCCTCTTGTGCATCGCTACCCATGGGACATCTAATCTCTGGCGATAGATAAGTGCTTTGAGGATTCTCAATCCGCTTAACTCTAATCTCTTGATTAAAAGTTGTCGGACTTGCGTATTCAGTTACTACACGCCAAAAACCAAAGCCACCCATTACCGCTTTTTCATACGCCCAATCGGTTGCAATATCTGCTTTTGATGACTTCAACACATACTCAAGCATATCATCTTGTATGCCTGCCTTATCAACGTCTGTATCATCAACAGGGATAGCATTAAGCGTTAAATTATTAGCTCTTAAAGCATTAACCTGTTGCTTAACAAACAACATCGTTTTATTGATGCTGATACAAGGTCTACCTGACTTTTGACGCTCCTCCCTAGCGTTCTTATCCCACTGCGACTCTTTGTTTACGCAAAATTCTATATCTTCACTGGCTTGCTGGTATATGTCATACCAGTAATCCTCGACACGCTTGCGAAAATCTCGCATCGCTTGTAATACTTCTGTTTCATTGATTTCCATTGTTAACCCTGCCACCCTGTTGATTTTGGCGGTTTGCCCAGTTTTGGCTTTAACCTTTCTGTGATTGAATTTAACTCGTTAAACGCATCTGAAACCGCGTCCACTTGGTCATCGTTTATTCCCAATGGGAATAGTTTCAACTCGTCAATAAACGCCTTATTCCATTCGCCCCTAACCAACCTAACATTACCCAAGTTTACCTGCGATGAGAAAGGCTCGGAGCGGGTAATCTTGTCACCACTTGTCGGCAAAATAGCAAGACGATAGCCTGCTAATAGTCTAGAATAAGACTTAGCTTGGTCTTTACCTGCTTGCCCAGGGTCTTGCGGTAAACGTATTGCTGTTACTTTGCCGTCTAAGTCCGCGGTTAATTTCACTGTTGAACGTACCACGCCACTGTCCCACTGCCCACGTTCAACATCATCTACATAGTAATATCCGTCACCCCCATCATAGAGTTTTACACCTGCGGTATAATCACCCTCATCAGAGGTAGCGGCGAAATCCCAAGCTCTCACCGATTTTTTAGCGGTGGCTGGCAAACTATCTACTATTTCAAGCATACCTACCTTAAATTCTCCGCCCTCGCCAGGTGTTGGCTCTTGCTGATATTGTCCTGCAAACATATAGGGGTTAGCCTCTTTCATTTTTTGTAATTTCTCGGCATTATGCTTTTCTTCCCAAAGTGCCGTGCCGTCCGCTTGAAGAGCTGGCATTTTCAAGTGTTCCCACTCGTCATCGTCATTACCTGCCAGTAACCAACCTGTTAAGTCATCCTCATGCAAGCGTTGCATAATTAAGATGATGGGCGTTCGTACAGGGTCGTTTAATCGAGTTTTTAACGTCTCGGAGAACCAATTCTGTACGTTCTTCCGCATAGTGTCACTGCGAGCCTCTTGGGCTTTGTGTGGGTCATCTAGCAGTATTGCACCACCAAATGACTCTCGCATCTTGCCTGCACCATAACCAGTCATCGTACCGCCAACGCCTGCTGAATAAGCCTGTCCGCCTGCTGTGGTTTTCCAATTACCTTTAGAATCCTGCTTTGGTGCGATTTTAGTTTGTGGGAATAATTCTTGGTATGCCTCTGTCTTAATCAAATCCCTCGCTTGAGCGTTGTAGTTATGTGCTAAATCCGCAGAATAAGACGCATAGATAAATTCACAATCAGGCATTTTACCCATACACCAAGCAATAAAATTTACGATAACCAATTCAGTCTTTGAGTAACGTGGTGGTATGTTGATAATCAAACGAGTTATCTCACCATCAAATACTGCTTGCAACTTATCGCAAATGGCTTGATGATGCCAATTCTGCAACCACTTAAAGTTTTTACGCTTGAAGAACATATACCGACTAAACCAATAAAAATCTGTCCTTGCCTTGGTCTGCATAGCCAACAAGGTTTCCGCATCGGTTGTCATAGTTACTACTGCTTATCTATCTAATATTCATCGTCTAGGCTTTTCATCCGCTCGATTACTTGCTCTGGTGTTAATTGTATAAGCTCTTGCTGTATCGGCTTACCGTCTGCACCAGTCACCTCAACTTTATCTTTGAACATACCCAAATGTTTAGCCACGTTGTCCAAAGCTTTCATCCTATCAACCGTCACTACCTCAATGCCGAACTTGCTTTGCTTAACGCCTTGATAGACCAACTTAGCGGAATGGGATAACTTAGTCGTATCTGCAAAATATACTTTCTCTAAGCCGTCACCGTGACATTCTGGGCAATCTGGGTGGGGCGGTCGGTTGCTGTTATAGCCTAACCCACCCAAACACTCGGGTGATGGTTGAGCATTCTGCTCCGCATCTCTGCAAGCCTGCTGATATTCTATTGTAGTCCACTGGTAATTGTGCTCATGCCCCCAACAGTAACGGCAATTAACCCTTTTAAGTTGGGTTAGCTCGTTATAATCGGCGTTAGCAATCTCCCACCATTTCAGTAGCACGCTATCAGAGTCAATGCGACAGCGTTTTATCCGCTCCGCCATCGCCACATCAATAGCTTGCTTGATATGTGGTATAGACATCAACTGACTGCCTTTCACCTCCGCTGTCCGCTCACTATACCCTGCACGAACACACGCCTTGCTAGCATTCATATCTTTAAGATATTCAGCTACAAATAGCTTTTGCTTTGCCGTTAATTTTTTAGGCGTTTCGCTTTTCATACGCCCTCCAAATTTAGGCTATTTTAGTTTCAACTTTGTTTTTGGTTCTTTCCCCCACTGGGTAGGGTTTTTGTAATTCTTGTACGCCTCAAAGGATTTAGCTACCTCCGCTTTATCCTTGCGAGTTTTTTCTAGTTTTTTATCATTCATGGTTAGTTATCCAAATTTCGGCAATAAAAAACCCCACATTAAGCTAATAACATGGGGTGCAAAAAGACTGATTTTTCAAGGTTTTTGACTATCTATCAAACCTTGCGTATAAGATATACATAAATATACGTTTTTAATTTTCGCAAATCAAGCCCTTTTTGTTACTTTATGTAAACAGTCATCAATAAACTGCTCGCCAGTTTCGATTAACTCATTCAAAGTTGCATAGCTTACTTGCTTATTGATAGTTTTTGCCCACCTGCTTTCATTAGCAGTTTTTCGTAATCGCTTTGGTGTAAATCTGTACTTGTATTTGCGAGTTATCAAGCTTGCTATTAGTTGCGTTTTTAAGTCGTATGATTTCCGCATTTGTGCAATGATGTCATCTATTTTCTGATATAAATCTATAGAGTATTTATTGTAGCACCATCCGCTAGGGTCGCTACTGCTTGTTGGGGCTATTCTAGCTCTACCATCTATCAGAACGGCTAGCGGGCAAATATAGCCAGTTGGTGCTGTACTGCCCAACGTTTCGCCCCTTGCCCATGCTCCCCAACCAATTAAATTAATCTGTAATACAGTTTTGTCTAGGTCTTGATTTGTTTTGTCAATCATTTTAGTTTTTACCTTAACTTTTCTTAACTTTTTACACTTCCATCACTTCAATGCCATGCACCACATACATCAACTTACGTTTCAACTTATACACGTCCGTTTTAGTTGCCTCGCTCTTCACATCTTCAACAACTTTCACGCCATCTTTGACATAACTAAAATCAGCCGAATATGTTGTCACTCGTTGGGTTTTCCCACCAATTCGAGTAGTTGGCATTAACACCCATTTTGGTTGCAACTCCAGTTCTGATATCAACCCTGCTCGTTGCATAAGCTTTAAGTCGATATAGCGGTCACGCTCTTTCGTGCTATCGAAATTATGACCCTCATACGTCACTTTCTTATTGCCGTATTTTGGACGTTTGCCCTGCTTATTTCTATTCCAACTCATACCAAATCCCCATACTCATGATTAATCGCTTTACCACCAAAAGTCCAAAAAGCCCCTTTATCAAAATAGGGGTTACCTTTCACAACCCTTACCCTGCCGTGCAAACAATCAGCTCTTTGCTTGTACACGTTGTAATGTCTAGCAATGCCAGAGACACTATAACCTTTGGTTGTCTGTCTGCGTGGGCTTAGGTTCACAGCTTAACCTCCCCAAGTCCAACCATTTCTTTAATTTTGCTTAAATATTCGTTAGCAACTTCTTCATTCGCAACTTTCTTACTATCAGATTCATCAGTTAACAAACCACTAATCTCTGGCAACTCAAATACTGCACCTGCTTTAACCTCGTTAATAACTGTGTTGTATTTATCCATGAATACACGCTTGATTGATTCTGTGCCGTTGACTAAGCTATGGGTGGTCATTCTCTTCACAGTCTCATAGACAATGCCGTCCGCCCATTTTGGGTCTTTGTTGAACGGATAAGCACACTCAAGAGCATTAGCGAAAGCTTTATCAACTGGCAGAAAATTAAAATCAAAACATAGATCATAAAATTCATGAACAGTTGAAACTGGAAAGCCGTTGTTTGTATGCTTACTGTCTAGCGATTTAAAGAATCCAATTTTAAATTGTTCATTTGTAATCTCTCGGCTAACCAAAATCACTGCCCATAAGCTCGCTGTTTCTTCCGTGTGCGTGGCTGGGTTAAACTTGTTCTGATAGGTGTGTAGCCATGCTCTGAACATATTTAAAACCTCGTTTACTAAGTCACTATGCGACATAAACGAGTTGGCTGTTTCCTTGTCCATGTTGGTAACTGTTACGCTCTGCCAAGGCTTGCTGGTAGTATTGGTCTGCATTGTTGCGTGTGACTGTAGTGCTTGCATTGCTGTATGATTGACTGTTTGCATTTTGGTTTCCTGTCTGCTGTGGATATAGGGGCTGGTTTGCTTTCTGAATTTTGTCTTCCAGTCGCTTATCACTGCTGATAACGTTGTTTATTGATACTTGGTTATTTTCTCTGTACCAAGGATTGTTGATCACAAACAACATGGCTTTTTCAATCTCTGAAGCTTCAAAGTTTTTTAACCGTGCCTCGATGTTTGATTTCCAAGTTTTGTATGTGACTGATTGACCTGCTCGCTCATTCCAAAAATCAATCAAAGCGATAGCGTCATTTTTTTTTGTTTTATTTTTTTTATTTAAATTCTTAGATTCTAAATTCTTAGATTCTAAATTATGGCTCGGATTTGTAGCGTTATTTCCGTTATCATCTGCGTTACTCTGTCCGTTACTTGTTGCGTTACTTTCTGCGTTATCTGTTACGCTTTTTTCGTTACTATAACCGTTACTTTCTGCTAATTCTCGCAACTTAACAATGCTTGTAACGCCTTTAATATCAACGTTTTTAGAGGATAAAAAGGCTTTTATTTGTTTCTTTTCATTGCGTAACTTCGCTTGACGTTCTGCGTTACTTGCTCCGTTACTTTCGTTACTATTTGCGTTACTCTGTCCGTTACTATTTGCGTTACTATTTGCGTTACTATTTTTACGCTTAGCATACTTATAATTCTTTAGTTCTTGCTCCCATTCCTTGTGTTTGTAGGTGTTTGAGCGTTTATCTAGTTTGAATTTGTCACGCAACAAAAACGTTACTGCTTCTTTTTCTTCGTTACTATGTGCATTCAAATGACGATATAACATCGGTAAATCTGCGATTATGCCTTTCCCAGTAAACACCAAAGTCCGCATATCAAGGTAGATGGATTTTTCAATTCTGTTCATGTGTTGCGTATCTAACGCCCATCTTGCAAAGTCATGACTACAATAGTGCATACTCATTAGACCAACCCCCAATCCGTATTAGCCAAAATTCTTTCAGCAACCATCCGTACCACATCAACAGTTACTGCATTACCAATGCACTTATAACGCTGTGTTGCTGATATTTGCTTAATCTCACCATTAAAGTCACCGTGCTTTGTCCAATTATCAGCAAAGCCCTGCAAGCGTTCACATTCAACTTCTGTTAATCGTCTTATTTTGTCACTCACAACATGATTGTTATGCTCAAAGCTAGATGAACTGATTGTCGGACAAGTATCAAAATCAGCACCTTTGTTGTTACCTCTAGGTTTTTGGCGTATTTTGATGGTTGCCATGCCATCGCCTGTCGGTCGGCTCATGGCGGTTATTGTCGGTGCAATATTGTCTTTCATGGGTCTAAATACGTTATCGTCTTTATAATGCAAACGTAACTTTCCGACTTTTAATAAAGTCATACTACTATGCAATCCACCGCTATTACCCCCTGCTGTTAAACATCGAGCAACTGGGGTTTTGATTGACCTTTTAGCAGACCTAATATTTTTTTTGGAGATAGGAAATACGTCCCCCCTACATCGGCTTGCAATACGTCCGACAAGGTATATTCGCTCTCTATTTTGGGGTAGTAGCCATGACGTATTAAGCAATTGCCATTCGAGTCGATAACCCCCAAGGTTGGCAAACTCTTTGATAATTGCCCAAAAGTCTGTGCCAGAGTTTGAGCTGAACGCTCCTTTAACATTTTCCCAGATAAAAACGTCTGGTCGGCACTCATCAATGAGTCTGATTGCTTCGGAGATAAGACTACTTCTGTTTCCGTCAAGTCCTTGTCTCTTCCCTGCCATTGAGAAATCTTGACAAGGTGATCCAAAGGTGATGACATTAATTCGCTCAAGGTCTGCTGAGTGAACATGTCTAATGTCTCCGAGCAATTCGGCGTTTGGGAATTGGTGTTGGTAGATTGCGTTGGCATATTTATCAATCTCTGAATGGTAGTGTTTGTTGATTTTAAATCCTGCTTGCTTTAAGCCCTGGCTAAATCCGCCAATGCCACTAAATAGGTCTAGTACGTTGATTTTCATGAGGATAGCCTCTGCAATTTATACCCAATAGTCACCCACTTATTACTGCCCTTGGGTTTCATAGCTTGATGTGGGACTATCGTCATACCCTTATCATTCCATGATTTCTCTAGCTCACGAACAGCAGAGGAAAAATAATGCTCTTTTCCTTTCAGTGAGCTATTCACTGAAAAAATCACCTTGCCTTTTTCTTTCAACTTTTTGTTAATGTAGTTTTTAACTCGCTCATACGCCTTGTCAACATCATCAAATGGCTTTATGTCCTGCTTTTTAGCTTTTGACTTAACCATAGGCTTTGACGGTAGTGGCTTTGATGGCGTTGGTTTTAACGGCTTAGGCAGTGGCTTAGGTCTTGGCTTTGGCTTGATATGCTTTGGATTTATTTTCTGATAGCCACTGATTTTATTATCATAATGACTATAAACAGGCTGATAGCACCATTCTCTAAGCACTTCCTTTATCACAACTTGATTGCGTAGCTTTTCTAAATGACATTTTGCAAAAAAGCCATTATCAGTCGTAAACTCAATAATCAGCTGTTCCGCCTTGGCTCTTATTCCGCTTTTGATGGGTTTTCCGATCATAGTTTCCCCCTCGGTCTATAACTACCCTCTGCTAGTCGCTCCGACACATCATCATGAAAGAAGTCATCGACTTGCTCCATTCTTGTTAGATGTTCTTTGGCGAGCAGAAACAGCATATCTACTTTGTCACGTTGATAGCAGTTCATATCCATAGATACCACTTTTAGTCCACACACCGCCATGATGTCGCACAGCTTGCTTAGGTGCGTTTCTTTTAGTCGTGTGATGGTACTACTATCAACACCAATTTCATCAGCAACAACGGACTGCCCACGCTTGTCAACACCCTGCAAAATTTGGCTTTGCATATTGCGTGACCATGCAATCTGTTCGGGGGATAATTGTTTCATTAGCTGGTTTCCTTTTGTTGTTTGAGGTCGGCAGGAATATTAGCTTTTAACTTTCCCCCTGTTCTGATTTGGATAACAGCTTGAATTTCTTCTGGAATGCCTGTTTTACGCCATTTACTAATTGTCCCTTTTGTTACCTTTAGCTTTGGCACTAACGCAGAATCAGTTTTCAATTTAAAAAATTTTCTTAAATCATCAATAGTCATATCTTCACCTTTTTAAGAAACTTAATAGTTTCGTTTATTAAACCATAAGTTTCTCAAAAAATCAAATAAATAGTTTATTATAAGAAACATTAGGAGACCCTACTCATGAAAGAAACATCAGATATTATTAGAGAATTATTAAAAGCTAATAATTTAAAACAAGTAGATTTAGTGAAAGCTACAGGAGCAAGCAAAGGCACTGTTAGTAAGTGGCTTTCCGATACGTCATCACCCAGAGGTCAATACCTTGTAAAACTAGCTGATTGCTTGGGGGTTACGCCTGATTACATATTGACAGGTAAGGGTGAAGTTAAACCTAGTCCCATTAATGAAGTTAAAGTCCGCCAAGTACCAGTTCTTAACTATGTACAAGCAGGCGACTGGCGAACTTATTTTGAAGATGCTATCGCTGATCACTTTGAGCCGATTATGGGTAATTTTGGTGAATACGTTTACGGTCTAATTATTGAGGGCGATAGCATGAATCCAGAGTTTAAGGATGGCGATATCGTCTTTATTGACCCAGATATTCAGCCAACCGCAGGTGACTATGTGGTCGCTATGCTAGACAAATCCGATGGTAAAGCCGTCACCTTTAAGAAATACCGCCCCCGTGGTTTTTATGAACAGAACAAGGAATATTTTGAGCTAGTCGCTTTAAATGATGATTACGAAAGCTACGATTCACGCTATATTAACTGCCAAATTATTGGCGTAGCAGTCGAACACAAAAGGAAATTAAAATGAAAAAAATCGTTTTTGTATTAATGTTGGCATTGGGCTTAACCTCTTGTACTAAAGATACCAACAACAAACCAACCTATGGCGAAACAGGATTGCCAAAAAATTGCAGAGCGATTATAGGGGCTGTCATCAGCGAATATAGAAAAGTAAGAGATCCATACGCAGAAAGTTATGAAGAACTCGACTATCAACTATCTCAAATAGATAGCCTTATAGAATCAGCAGACAAAAACTGCGGACTTTACGGCACTTCATGGGGTCAGTAACAAGGAATATTTTATGAAAAAACTAATACTAACAGCAATAGTAGCAACGCTAACCTTCACGCCTGCATGGGCTAAAAGTCAACGTGTTTCCTGCAAATCTTTTAAAACTCAAAAAGAGGCTCAAGCTTGGGCAGACACTCGCAAAAAACAAGGCAAAAAAGGTTGGAAAGCCCTTGACCGTGACCAAGATGGCGTTGCTTGCGAATGGCTACCCAAAAAGACCAGAACACGCACAAAATAAGGAGCAACCATGAAAAAGATTATCAGCACTATCATTATCTGTTTGTTATCTACAATCCCTGCCGTACAAGCAAATAATATCAATTTTGGGGCAAACTGGAAGCATATAGGTCGATTTAGCGAATTTAAATACTATGTTGATTTTAACTCCATAAAAACCACAAATCTTATGATTAACGGCTTAACTAAAAGCTTTCGGACAGCCAATAGTCAACCAGAAATTGTTATTGCGGATATGAAAGTAGAGTATTTGAAGAATAGCCGTATTAGGCAAGAGCTTGGAGTGGTAGAAGCTCGAGAGAAATGGTATGTCCACTGTCCAACCAAGGCATACCACATTAATGCGTACGTTTGGTATGATGGTAATGGAGAAGCAATCACTTCTAGTAAGTTACCAAGAGCTTTAAACAGATCAGATTTCGATCCGACTTTTCCCGATACAATAGTCAACATCATGGCAACATCTATTTGTCAGCAAGCCCTCTATGGTAAAGGGTTCTATCTAGGAGAGGAGTCATATACCTTGGAAGAACTTTTAGAAAGAGGCAGTATAGATAAGTCAACGTATGAATCATTAAAGAAAAATAAATAAAATTTAACATCTAAGCCTACTCCAACCTCCAAACCGCCTAACTGGCGGTTTTTTTATGCCCAAAATTTAAGTAAGGAAACTTTTTAATAAAAATGTTTCTTTTTATAAACTTTTTTCTTGACTTATAAAGTTTCGTTTAGTAAACTTTATGACATCAAATAAACAAACCCAAGGCGAAAAGGTAACGACATGACACAATCCATGCAACTAGAAACACCGCTCTACACTGCAACCGTCATTCTAAGCCGTATTACCTTAACCAGTGCCTTATGCTTAGACAAAGCGTTTATCGCAGGGCATGAAATAGAAAGTAATTTTGAATTGCTAGAACTGGCAGAACTGCTTGAAACTAAGTTAAATCAGCCAGTGCATTTATTTTAAATCGGAGAAAGTCGCATGAATGGAGCTCAAGCAATGGCAGTTCAACTATTGACCGCTGAAAGACTAGGATTACAAGCTAGTTACACACACATAGCAAAACGTATTCTAGCAGAAGGGTACTTACCCAAATATTCAGCAGGGGAATTGTCAATATGTGCAGACAGAGCCGTTGAGCTAATCAATGAAAAAGGCTTGCAAGATAAAGCCTTAAAAATTGCAAAAACAATCATGGGCGAATACGGAGTAACGTAACGATGATAACCCTAGAAGAATGCCTAATATTTCTAACAACGGCATTAGTCATGATACTAAGCACAACCGCACTACCGCAAGCACTTAACCGCCAACTACACGCTGAATTGAAGTACGAACAACAACTAGCCAGCGAGTGGTACGGCTACTAACCAACAACACAAGGAAATCACCATGAGCAACACAGCCCCACAACTCATCCAAAACCTAAGTAATGCTGAATACCATAAGCGTAAAGAGTTTAGTAGCAGTCAAATCAAAGACCTTGGCAATGGCAAAACACCTGCTCACTTCTTTGCCAAGCACCTTGCCGAAGACAAAGCAGAGAAAACAGAAAGTACAGATATGCTACTAGGTACTACTGTCCACGCCCTGCTACTTGAGGGCGATAAATTCGATACAGAATTTGCTGTCAAAGAAAAGGTTGATGGTAGAACCAAAGCAGGTAAAGAGTATAACGCTAACTTTGCAAAACAAGCAGAGGGTAAAACCGTTATCAATAAAGCCATGTACGAACAAGCCAAAACCATGTCCGACAACATGAAAAAGCACCCAGTAGCCAAGCTACTAAATCTGCCAAACGCCATTGCAGAGGCAAGCATTATTTATCAAGATGACGAAACAGGTCTTAACCTGCGTGTACGCCCAGACTTTATGATTCCGCCTTGCGAACAGTTTATCAACGGCTTAATTGTCGATGTAAAAACAACAGGCGAGGCGAACCATTCAGCGTTTGCAAAAACCATCTATAACTTTGGCTACCACATCAGTGCCAGTATGTACTGTGACGGTTTTATGAAGTTGTACGATACCATCAACCGCCCAGACTATCTACTGTTAGTTGTTGAGCGTGAAGCTCCTTATGCGGTCATCGCTTACCAGTTAGACGAACCAACCATGCAGGTGGGTAATCAAGTATTACGCAGAAACCTTGCAATACTGGCTAACTGTCAAGCAACAGGACAATACCCTGCTTACCCAAGCGAACCACAATCTATCAGCTTGCCAAGTTGGGCGTTAAACGTGGCTTAGTTTTCAACAAGTAATAATCATTATCAAGTAAAAAGGAAAATACCATGAATAACCAAGTAATCAATCAACCACAAGGCTCTACTTATGATGTGGGCATGACCAACAGCCAATCATTTGAGTTAGCCCAGCGAGCAGGTAAGTTATTAGCCTCTTGCTCATTAGTGCCAAGAGAGTACCAAAACAATATCGCAAACTGTGTTGTAGCGTTAAATATGGCTCATCGCATGGGGGCAGACCCTTTGATGGTCATGCAAAACCTAGTTATTATCCACGGTCGCCCAACATGGTCAAGCCAGTTTTTAATCGCTACATTTAATGCTTGTGGTCGCTTTTCTGCCATTCGCTATGAATTTGTTGGGACAGAGGGGCAAGACGACTGGGGTTGCTATGCGTACGCAACAGAGCTGGACACTGGTGAAGTTATCAAGTCAAGCAAAATCACCATTGATTTAGCTAAAAAAGAGGGGTGGTACGGTAAAAAAGGCAGTAAATGGCAAACTATGCCAGAACAAATGCTAATGTATCGCAGTGCAAGCTGGCTTGTTCGTGCCTATGCTCCAGAGCTTGCTATGGGGCTACACACCAAAGAGGAAGTTGCCGACTTTGTAGATGTGACACCAAACGATGTAACACCAGTCAATACAAGTTCACAGAGTTTAAATGACAATATCATCAATGCGATTAAGAGCCAAGCACCTGTTGAAGATGAAAAAGAGCCAAGCCAGCCAGTACAACAAGCACTACACCAAAGTAACAAACAGTCAGTGCCAGTTGAGCAAGTACCTCAATCCGCTCCAGTGCAACAGGTTGAACAGGTACAGCAACAAGCACAGTTTGAACAAGCCCCAGTTCAGCAACCACAAGCTACAAGATTTGGGAGTGTAGAGTAATGAAAATTAACCAAATAAACATAGAAAACTTTTGTGGTATCGCTAGCTTTGACCAAGCTACCCCTGCACCTATCACTCTTATAGCAGGGGCAAATGGCACAGGTAAGTCCTCAATAATTGAGGGCGTTAACCTTGCTATCACAGGCGAATACACAAGAGTTGGCAAAAAGAAAGAGTTTAGTCAACTTGTCAACGACCAAGCCGACAAAGGCAGTATCAAAGTAGCTACCAGCGAGGGCGATTTTAACATCAACCTGCCAACAGGTAGCGGTACACAAGCCAAAACCCAACGAATGATATTATCGCTAACGCACGGTATGTTTACGAGCATGAGTTTAGACGACCAACGCCAAGTTATTTTTAAATTGGCGAAAACGGAAGTATCAGACCAAATCATCTTTGAAGAATTAGCAAACCGTGGTTACAACAAGCTACTAATCAAAGAGCTAGATTTATCAGACTTAAACAAAGCCGTTAAACAAGCCAACGACAAAGCCAAAGCCGAACGTTCGGCTTGGAAAGGCTTAACAGGTGAAAATTATGGTGCTAAAAAAGCCGATGACTGGCAAGCTCCGCTAGCCGAGACAGTCATAGCAACAGTTGAGCCACCACCGCAAGGCAGAATAGACCACTTGCAGGAAGACTTACAAAAAGCCATACAAGAGCGTGGGCAACTGCAAGCACGGTTAGAAAACGCTGGGAAACACAATCGCCGACAAGCATTTTTATTATCAGAAGTGGCTCAAGGTAACGGCTTAAAATCAAACTTAGCGATTTATCAAACTCAACTAGCAGAAACTAATAGCAAGATTGAATCCTTACAAGCTAGCACTGCTAGTGATGAGTTTAAGGCGTTGATAGCTGATAAATTAGATAGATTACATAGCGAGTATTCAAAAGAATATCGTGCTAAGTTTCAAAAAGAACCACCGCTAAATGAGCCTGATAACTGGTTTAACTTGCTATTAGATGATGAAGGGTGTCCTGTTGGTGATAGTAAGAATGATATTGCACAAAGATTTTTCCACGTGGGCGGAAAAAGTGGCATAAGTATTCTTTTGAGTGATATGTTGGAAGAGATGAATACATCTCATGATACCACCCAACTAGCCACATATCGCCAAGAAGTTAACAATCTAACAGCCGAAATAGCCAAACTTAACCAACGCTTAGCCGACCTTGCCGAAAAGCAAAAAGAGCTAAACGACATGGAACAGATAACGATTAGCAGTGAAGTTGAAAAGCAGATAGCAGAGCTAGACAACCATATCACCGCTACTCAACAGATTATCAACGAAGTACAAGCACAGCAACGTCAGTATGACATGGCACAAGGTAGCAATCAGCAGGTACAAAAGAACGCCGAACAGGTCACGGCAAAGGCTCAAGCAATGCACAGTCAAGTCAAGATGTGGACTGCCATTGCTGAATTACTAAGTCCTAACGGTGACATTGGCAAAATGCTAGGGCAGGCTGTACAGCCATTTAATGAGCAGTTGCAGATAGCTTGTGACTGTATTAAATGGTCGGAAATACGCTTTGATTATGAAAACGGCATGATGTTTGACAATCGTCCATATCGTCTATTGTCAGAGTCCGAGAAATGGCGTGTTGATACGGCTATCAGCTATGCAATCAGCCAGCTATCTGATAGCCGTATATTTGCGATAGATAGATTTGACGTTCTTGATTTAGCTAGTCGCTTACCAGTTCTTAAATGGCTAGATGGACTCGCAGAACTGGGTAGTATTGATAGTGTCATTGTCGCTGGCACTTTCAAAGAAAAGGTTCAATGTCCACCTACTTTTAATTCAATTTGGTTGGAGGGTGAGTGATGCTTAAGCAGACTAATATTGAAGTTGTAACAGTAGAAATGCGATTAGATAACAATGAGGTTGTTACTGTAACGATGGATAATCAAGAAGAGTTTTCTATTAAAAACACAAGCGGTAGTTTAGACAACGTATTTATAACAGGCGAGGAAATTACTGCTACTTATAACTGTATGTTGAAACTTAAAGAATTGAATGGGAAAACAACATGAGTATTAACAAAGTAAACATTCTACTCAAAGCAACAAGAGATTTGTTGCAAGAGCAGAATAAAAATAGACGACCAATAAACTTGCTAAAAGAAACCATCTTAATAGATGGAAAAGAGCAAACAGGCGGTTATCTACTTAGAGAAATTGTTCAGTTTTTGGACGAATTAGAGCAGGCTGAACAATCAAAACCATTTAACAAGAGGAAAACACCATGAGCAACACAACCGAAACCCAAAGTACAACCACTATCCCAATGCTAACCGCCCACAACCTAGGTGCAAGCCTAAAAAGCTTAGTATTTGACGAAATCAAAGCCTTGCAAAACGTCTGGCAGAAACTAAGCGAAAGACAGCAGAACATGGTTGTCGAGCGTGTAGAAAAGCAGATTAAGTGCATGACAGCCTCCGCAGTCAACACCCTAGCCAGTGGCGAAATGCCAAGACTAGAAGGCTACATCGAGCAGGTCAACTTCAAAGACAAAATCAAGGCTACCGTTATTCTAAGCGGTAGTAATGACCGTGAAGCTCTTATGGAGTTAGTCGAATTAGTTGATAGAAATCCTTGTCAATTAGTGCTAACAGACAGTGAGCAGTTTACCTCACACATGGATTTAATCGAAGTTGACGAGTCAGACCAACCAGATATGCTAGAAAGTGAAGATAATCTGCTGTGGTGCGTGGTTGTGCCGATTAGACAAGGTAACGAATCAATCGTTCCTGCCCCAAGCCATGAAATGGCAGAAACGCTAGCTAAGAAAATCCGAAAAACCTTGATTAGCTATGATAATGACTTAGCAAGTAGTGTCTATGCAAAGCCGTGGAATGAGAACAAAGCCAGTCATGCAAGAATGTTAAAAAATAACTGTTGGAGTTCTCTAGTTGATTGGTATCATCGACTAGAAAAAGGTGAGGAAGATGCCGAACCAGTAGCGTTTATCACTCATGTTGAAGAAGAAGCCGAAACTGCACCAGTGACAGATGACGAAACAGAACCTAAATCGTCAACCGATGAAGATATGGCATAAGCCAAAATAACGGCACGGTGAGCGGTTGACCGTGCTACTTAATAATTTGTAACATGGAATGAGGAAAAGCCAATGAATGAAGAGTTAGAATTTAGAGCGTGGCACAATGAGTTTAAAACGATGATTGATTGGGAAACAATCAAACAACATCATGACTTATGCGGACTAATCGAAAGCCGTCACACAGTCGAACAATACACAGGCATGAAGACCCAAAACGGAGAGGGTTGCAAGGTGTTCAAGGGCGATATTCTCTTTGATGCACATTCTGAAACACATCACGAAGTTGTTTTTAAGGAGGGTTGTTTCTATGCTAAAGGCTCTTGCCATGCAAGTCTAGAAGATATGCTTGCAGATAGTGACGTTGATGTTGTTGGTAACATACACGAAAATGCAGATATAGTATGCGAGGGCTAAAACATGGCAAAAAACAACACAGAACTTATCGAAAAAATTATACAATCCAAGTTGCCCATTAACTGGGTGACACCAGAGCAGTTTTCACTACTCACAGGAATACCCAAAGAACGCTTGCCACATCGTAGAAAGAAGTGGCAAGAGGGGCTAGTTTGGATAAATGACGGTGAAAATGGCAAAAATGGAAATAACTATTATAGCTTAGAGGGCTTTAACGAATGTCAAAACAGAAAAGCAAAACAAGCCTACCGCAAGGCGTGCGGATTAGAAACGGAAAAATCCAAATCTACTTCAAAAAGCACAAAAAACAATACGCAATCACGCTTCCATACCCAGCGAATGCGGAGGGTGTCAAGACAGCCGTTAAGATTAGAAGCGAGCTGATCATCAAAGCAGAATGGGGGATACTTACCGAAAATGACATAGCCCAAGCAAAGGGAATTGAGGTTGTTGATGATACCGTTATCGTTGAAGACGGTGTTTTATTTCAAGAAGTCGCACAAAAATACTTGTCACATTGTGAGGCTAACAAAGACAGCAAAGAAGATTATATGGGAATGCTTGAGTTACACTGGATGCCATCATTAGCCCTAATTCCCATTGAAAATATTACTACCGATTATTTACGAGATGTCATAGCAGAACGTGAATTTAATACAAATAAAACAATGAATAACTGCCTTGTACCCTTGCGAGGGGTGTTTAAAAAAGCAATGGAAATGCAAATAATTGACGTTAATCCAATGGAGCCAATTAATAATAAAAAAGTACAAGTGGGTTTGCCAGACCCTTTTACTCGTGATGAAATGAACGCATTATTAGCGTGGCTTGATGATAATTTAACAGGTGATGAACATTTCTATTATTGGTATTTTGAAGTGGCTTTTTGGACAGGTTGCCGTCCGAGTGAATTGTTAGCACTTAGATGGACGGATATAGATTGGTTTAACGAATTAATATTAATTAACAAGAAACGAGTTCGTGGCGTAGAAGAAAAAGTTACTAAAACGCATAAAGTAAGAGAGGTTTACTTAAATGAACGCTCAAAAAGGGCGTTTCAAGAAATCCAAGCATTAAAATTAAGTAATGATTATGTGATGATATGCCCTGAGACCAACGAGCCATTTTATAACGAAAAACCGCCAAGGATAAGATTAGTTAAAGCAATGAAAGCATGTCAAATCAGACACCGCCCAGCATATAATGCAAGGCATACCTACGCTACAATGTTGCTGATGGACGGAATCAATCCAATGTTTGTTGCTAACCAAATGGGACATAGCTTGCAGATGTTAATGAAACGCTATGCGAAGTGGATAAATGGCGATAAGAGTAAATTAGAGATGGCAAAACTTAATACAAACTAGTAAAAGTATGTCAAAAAGATGTCAAGCAACAAGTTAATTATGTTAAGTTATTGATTTTATTAATAAAAAATGGTGGAGATGGCGGGAGTTGAACCCG
>PDWJ01001320.1_pt1 | contig 33303 bp, 51 predicted proteins | sample 1430881 | NCBI WGS metagenome assembly PDWJ01 (sample SAMN01162460, study PRJNA174530) | Oral metagenome, whole genome shotgun sequencing project. | biome: Marine environment; feature: Marine mammal; material: Swab sample of the gingival sulcus; isolation source: swab sample of gingival sulcus...
GGCATCATCGAGCCTCTCATCAGGCCCTCCTTCGCCTTCCATGAACCCAAACAACCCCGACGCCAGACCGCCACCAACACCAGCGCCAGCCATCCGCCCTGCCAGCCCGGCGCGCGCTGCGCCAGCCGCCTTAGCCGCGCCTCCGGCCATACCGAGACCGGGAAGAAGCGCACCTCCAACATCGGCGGTAGTGGACGCCACCGGATGCGCCTCGCGAAAGTCGGCTTCTTGATTCCGGCGTGCCTTGAGCCTCTCGTCATAGGTGCCTCGGCCCAGCATGGTATCCAGCCCCGCAGAGGCTTCATCCCCCACCACGCCAAGCGTCATGCTCTCGCCGCCGATGTTGAGCAGATTGGCCAGCTTCTCGCCGGTGCTCTCCACGCCATCGTCAACGCCAAGCAGGTTGTCCTTGAAGCGCCCGGCCAAAGACATGTCCGCTTCTGGACCGGAGACCTGCGGATTCCGGCTCATGTCGGAAAGCTGGCCAAGGCCTTCCGTGAGCGTCCGACGCTCACGCTCTTCCAGTAGACGGGAAAGAACGTCGCGCTGCTGGGGCGCAGAGCGTCGCTCGCGTTCCGCGACGAGATCAGACAGTTTTGTCATTCCGTGGCCCTCTCGATCAGCGCGTCAAGCACATCCAACGGCATGACGGACAGGTCTGGATACGCACCCAAAACTGACTGAATTTGCTGCGCATTCATTCCACTGATCTCCGTCGCGCTCGGCCCCACCCAGCGGCCCTGGTCAGAGCTCACGTCTGGAGGCTCGCTCTGTTTAGATGTGATCGACTGCCCCGCCCCCAACTCAAGGCCCGCGATTGCAGCCTCACGATTCCGGCGCTTCTGTTCGATCACGGCGGCCCCGTCGCCGGGCTGGGGGAAGTATTGCTTGTCTGCATTGTTAAACTCTGAGTCCGCGATCACCGCGCCGCTCTCTCTCCGCAAAATCGCGTTGATAAAGTCACGCCGAGCTTGCTCGAACCGCTGATACTCTTCGGTCTGCATGTAATTCCCGCCCGGAACGCTTTCCTTCATGCGCCCCCAGAAATCTGCACCCTGAATGTCGAACTGACCCAAGATCGCATTGGATTCCTGAGCGCGTACTAGGAATCCTCCACTCTTGGCTTGATCGACTGACAGGGGGCGGGAACTTGCTGCCCCCCCTTGGACCACCTCAACCGATCCATCAGGCCCAACCGTAAACCGCATCCCCCTATCGGCACCACCATTCACCATGAATTGCTGGTACTCTGGGGTCCCCGGCTCCAAGCCTGCCGCCCGAGCGCGCTCAACTAGGGCTCGGTAGGAACTCGGCAAGTCGTCTTCTGGAGGGGCCCCATAGTCCCCCATTTCCTGCATCGACCCGTCCGAGCCGGTCCGAATAAACGTCCCGTCATCAAGCTGCAGGAAGCCGTAGTCCACGCCCGCAGGCTGCCCCATCGCGTCGATTTCCATCTGGGTTTTCTGCAACCCAAGCTGGGCCTGTTGCATCTGCAATTGCCGCATTGGATCGCTTGCTTGCATGGCCTGAGCCAACAACTGACCGGCAACCTGTTTCTCGCTTGCCGATAGCCATGGATTCATGATGGCGGCTTGCAGCTCCTGCACCGACGGCCCGCCATAGCCCATCGTGGGTGAGTTGGAGGCGCTCATGTGAGCGGATGCGCCTTGCGAGAGCGGCGCGGCCCCAGGCAATGGGATACTTCTAGCGATAGAGCCAACCGTACTAGCGTAGTTGGGGTCCGTCGCGTAGCCCGACCGCCCGAGGGCGGACAACTGGCCATCAAGGCTGTCAGCAGCCAGCATCGGGCGATAGCGTGGATTATCGAGCAGGAATTGTGCGTAGCCGTCCGCGCTGTCTCCCATGCTATTATAGCCCCGGAACTGGTCGCGAATAGTCACGGGCCGACCGTTCACGTATTCGGTAGTCGCGAACGAGCCGCCGCCCGATTGCCCATGCGATTTGATGCCGAAGAAATTGTTATTGGGGGCGTGACGCCCCCAACCAGTCTCTTGCGCCGCCTGAGCGATCACGAGGCGGGGGTCGATCCCCGTTCGCATGGAGGCTCGCTGTGCGTGCGGCATCATGGCCTGAATGAAGCTGTCCCTATCTCCGGGGGTGAATGATGGCGCAGGCTGTTCGCGCTCCTGCATGAAGCTCGCCAGTTCGGGGCGACTATCGACGTCTTGCTGCGTGAAACTGGTCCCGAACTCTTCGTTCAGGTCATCCAGTTGGTCAGGATGGCCATCCTGACCCCATTCCGGGCTGATGCCATTCATGGTCAATGGGCCGCCCAGGATGCTATTGAACTGCTCGGACGCCTCCGCTCGCTTATCAGCCTCAAACCGATCCCCGACATAGTGGGCCTTGCCGTCGGGCATCATCGCCTGGATCATCTGCCGTTTGCGCGCCAATTGTTCGGGCGTCGTGTTCGGATCAATCGTAAATGCGCCCTGCGCCCAATCACGAATGCCGTTCGATACGTTCGAAAAGATGCTCATCTCGCCCTCCTCAAAGCCCCATGAACAAGCCGCCAAGCCCACTTAGCGTAGACCCCATTGCCGCCTGCTTATGCTGCCATGTCGCCATCTTCTGGTTGTAGTTATTGTTGATGATTGCGGCGTTGTCGGTCGATCTCATCGGCTGGACCTGCGCCCCGGTCATGAACTGCGGCATGCTCACCTGCCCGCCCGAAAGCAGCGCGCCGATCTCGTTGAGCGGCTGGTTGCGCAACGCGAATTTCTCTTGGAGCGCATTGCCTCGAAGCTGGTTTTGTGCATTGAACCCGGTCAGCGCGTTGGCGAACATCTGCTGCAGGGCGTCGTTCCCGAAGCGGGCTTGTCGCTCGGCCAGCCCTGCGAGCCGGGATTGCTCCTGACCGCCCGCAAGGATCGCTTGCATCCGCGCATCGTTTTCCTTTTCATCCAGGCGGCCCATCGCCCGCTCGAAAGAGCTCGACCCCTCGTTCATTCCCTGATTAATTAGTTGCGCCCTGAGGGCCTGCCGGTCCTGGTCTTGTTGCGGTCGGATGCGACTTAGCAGAGCCGATTCAACCCGACGCCGGTCTTCAGACCAGTCACCGCCGAACGACGTTGTCAAATCAGGCCCATCAGGGGCGGAACCCGGCGCTTGCGGGATGCCTGCAAGATCGATGCTCGACCCCAATAGGGCACCGATTTTTCCTGACTGATCAGCGCCGATTTTTGCCAGGTTCAGGCTTGCGCGGTCCTGCTGGCTTTTGACCCGCTGCTGCTGCGGTGAAAGCGTTTGCGTGACCGTGAAGCGCGGGATCTGATACGTTTGACCTGTAAATGGGTCCGTGAAAGATGTCTGGCCGGTCTGGTTGAACGTCTTGGTCCCGTCCGGCGTAACTTCGTTCATGTTCGTCATCCATGCGTTCGCAATAGTTGACGCCACATTGGTTCCCGTCTGAGCCGCAGATGTCTGCTTGGGATCAGGTGCCCTTGGTGCTTTTTTGCCCATGCGAACCTCTCATGTTGAAGCGGCTGCATTGCCACTTCTCTTCTGGAAGGATGAAGATCGCCTCGGACTTGTTCCGGCCACGCAGGCGCGGAATGTCATATCGATCAAAGCCGAACGCTTGCGCGATCCGGCACATACGTGAGTTTTCTGGATCAACGCGCATGATGACCGCCTGACAGGCGATCTCATCAAACACATAGCCAAAAATCTGGTTCAGGATTGAGCGGGACAGGTGGTGCTCCCCTGTGCTGCTCATCTCAATCGTTCCGTGCTCAGGATGGTAGTTGTGGAAGACAACCGCTCCGATCAAAACCCCACTGCGCAGAACACCCATGGCAGAGCCTGGACCGAAGTCATTGGGCTGACCCCAAATGCCCTGTGACGTGTAGTCAGATAGCGCCGCGTATTCCCTTGGGCTCTCCTCGCTCTGAGCCCAAACGACGCTACGCAACAAGCGCACCGACCCTATAGGTCACGTCAACGCTGACCAACTCGATCTCGGGAGGCGCGAGCGATTGAAACGTCAATTGCAGCTCCGGCGCGATAGCGTAGCCAGTCCGCCCAATCCCGCGCCAATAGGATGTCAGCGCCATTTCGTTCGACGGGGCATCCCATACGACCTCGTCCCACTTGGAGCTGTCCCACGACCCGACTCCGTCAATCTGCTGCGCAGCCGGTGCCTCGCCGGGATCAAGGCGATAATCTACTTGGGCCGATAGCGACGGATTTAGGCTGTGACTGGCTCGGAACAGCCCTCGTGCCTGTAAAACGGTCTTCTGCCGTCCTGTGGCGCCCAATCCCTCATGAGCGCCAATGGAGAGCGCCGTGTAGGCCTCCCCGTCGTCGCTCCCTCCAGTTTCAAGGCGTCGAACTACGCCGTCTCGCCCTCCCGCGAAGACATAGTCGGAGAAATAGCAAAGAGCGGAGGCGCCAACGCCAGTCCATCGCGACCAGGCCCCGGTTTCAAGCGAGGCGCAGAGCGTCACACTGTCATCCGACGCCGACGCCGGGCTGACCAGAAGGATACCCTTTTCCGGCCACTTTGCGACAGACCACGCGGAGGTATAAACGCCCGCATAGTCCCGCCAAAGAGGACCAATCGGCGCCGACACCGCGATAGATCCCATCGCCGATGGGTCGGAATTGATCGCGCGGGAGAGCGGAACCAGGCCGCTTTGCGTAGCGATGATCAACTCACCGCCAGCCTTGAACGAGGCGTTTTTCCCGAGCGGCTTTCCGATTTTGTAGACACCTTCCAACCGCCAATCGGTGTATAGATCAGGATTGGGACCGACGAAGACAGCAACCTCGCCCTCCGTCGAAACGAAGACGCACTTATCATCCATGCCATCCCCGGCATCCAGCGACCAGTTGGCCCCGAACAGAAGGGACCCGCCCAGCGTAAACACTCCGGCAAGCCTAACCTGCCCGACCTCGCCGCCGATACTATCAACCGGGAGATAATGAGCCGTCAGGCTTCCCTTCTCCACAAAAAAGAGCCGATTGGCATAAGACCACACATGCGACAGCTTTGAAGTGTCCGCACCAGTGATCGAAGGGGATGACGCGCCGGTCAGGGCCTGCCATGACGCGCCATTGAAGATCTGGACCGGGTCGGCGCCGTTCGCCGCCACAAGGAAATCACTGCCCGCCGTTCCGAACATCGTGCAACCAAAGTCGCCAGACGCCAGCCCTGAGACCACTGCAGTGGCGCTCTCCGGGTTCGGTGCGGTCGATAGATCGTAGATGGCGCTATCTGTCGCGGCAAACATCGCACCAGGCCCAACGCGATAAGCAAACATGGCGCGGACGGACGATGGCAGGGTGGCATATTTTTGTGACCCGGCGCGGGGGCGAATGCCCGTGGGGGTGCAGACCCAATTGTCGAGCACTTGCGCGGCTTCCGGACCAATCGAGGCAACGTTTTCGTTAGACACCAATCCACGGCGCGGGGCCGGAAAGGTGTGGGTCATGGCCTCGGGCGCCGGAGGGCGACCAGAGGGGCGCTTAGCGTCTGCAACACGCATCAGAGACGTCCCCGGTCATCGCTAGAAGCTACTTGAGATAGCGCCGCCTCAAACTCGGCCTCTTGGTCTTCGAATGGCATACCCTTTTGCCGACGCCAGCGGGCAATGAGGCCCAGCAAGAACACACCCTCATCCATCAATGGCGATTGGTCATCGGCGGTGAAGGTGTCAGTGAATGCGTCCGTCCACGTGCTCGATTGATAGGTGATAGATGCGCTGCCTTCCGGCCAGAACGTGATCTTGTCCGTCTCAAGCAGAAAGTATCGCGGAGAACCCGTGCCGGGGCCCATGGTCCATTCGGCGCGGGTCATAGGCCGAATCGGCATGCCGCTGGCAACCACGCATACCCCCTCTGCCAGACGGTCGAAATCGGCGGGGACAGTGCCAGAGCCAGTCATCTCCGCCGTCTTCGTCAAGGCGCCCCACGCCACGCGCCGGGCTAGGGATTGACCGACCTCGTTTGCAATCTGAGCGGCCTCGCCCCACTCCCTGCCAGAGGCAGAGAGGACTTCGTTCGGGATCGGCAGGCCCACGTTCAGGGCGAGCCCGCGGCACAGGGTCAAGAGACTCATCGTGTCACCCCCGATAGATCAACCCGAGCCGCAGCATAGCGAGACGTGAAATCGTCCCTCCGGCTCGCGCCAAGCGCGCCGCCCAAAAGCTGCTCGTACTGGGCCGCCGCCTCCGGCTCACGAAGGTATTTCGCGGCCTCAGACGCGCAGGCGTAGAGGTAAACGTCTGGATACTGAGCAAGCAGCCAATTCGATGCGCTCAGATCAGCCGAGAGCGTTGGAAGCTTGGCGTAGTATGTCAAAGTTGCTGGGAAAACGGCGTTATTGAGGGCTGATTTGATCTCAGGAACAGTGATCGGGACCGAACCCAGGTTATCGTCCAGACTCAGCGCCTCGACGTAATCATCTGGCAGATTGACATCGTTCAAAACGGCTTCTTTGATCTGCCAGCGCGTTCGAAGCTCTCGATTCAAGCGGGCTTCGGCCAGTGAAACCAATCGTGGCCAAACGTCCGCCACCGATGCAGTGCCGACGGCCTCGACCACGGCTGTGCGCAGGTCAAGCGCATCAGCGAACGCCATCAGACGCGCCCTTCCTTGGTGCGCAGCTTGGAATTGTCGCCGTCGTTCAAGAAACGATCAACGTAGCTGTCATCACCCTCTTGGATCGCGCGGCCAAGGTCTGTGCTGTGCATCATTTCGAGTGGCAGGGCGGCAATACAGTGATAGTCGCCTCGCCAATGGTTCGCCGCCACGTTCCGTTGTGCCATATTCTTGTCCAGCAGTGCGCTCACATCCTGGCGCGTCTGAACCAACAGGCCGTCGTCCTCTTCTTTGACCCAAGTGGACACGCCACTCACTGGGTTGGACGCAACGCACTGCCAGCCGTTCATTTGACGCGCTCGAACATGCCGTTTTCGATGCCGTCGAGGGCCTCGTCGGTCGTGACGTCGATCACCGCACCCTTCTCGACACGCTGGTCTTCCTCAGGCCAGAAGGCCCGCAGGACGCGAACCGTGACCAGCCGCTCATCGGGGGCCTTGGCCGCGTCTTGGCTCGGCAGCAGCGCGGCAAGTCTTTCCGTGCTCGCGCGGCCATCATAAACGACCTCGGCGGCGTCCAACGCGGCCTTGATCTCATCTCTGCTCATGTCTGTCATCAATACTCTCCGAAAGTTGAGAGGGCGGGCCGGTTGAGCCCGCCCCGTGGTCCGTTAGGACGTTGCGCTCATACCGAAGACGTCGGCGATCACGCCCACGGCCTTCTCGTTGAGAGGCTTGACGCAGCCCTCGCCCTGGAGGACGAACTTCTGGTAGTCACCCGTCTTCGCGAGGTCCTTGTCCTCCTTGATCTTGCGGAGCCACGCCCACTTGATCTTCTTGGTGTCGAGAACGAAGACGTTTCGCGCGAGGCCCGCGCTTGCCCCCAGCACGAAGTCGGGGTGGACGAACACCTTGCCCAGAGGGCCTTGATAGACCTCGGCGTCAGCGACGATGGTGTTCTTCCCGCCCTTGGCCGCGTAGCGGAATTGAGCGACACCGGCATCGGACATAAAGGACGCGAAGATCCGCTTGTTGTGCGGAGAGAGGAACATATGCTCCAGCCGCGCGCCCGACGAATAGGCCGACTGAAGCAGCCCATCGAGTAGGTCTTTGCTGAACGTCCTTTGCGTCCCATCGGTCGGCGCGACGGTAACCTTGGTGCCTTCGTTGTAGCCGCCATTGGCTCCGCCCGCACCGCGAGAAACGTTGGTCTCGGCCCAGGTCGAAAGAGACCCCGACCGGCGGGTATCGCCGCCCACCGAAGCGTTCGCGGCGACCAGCGAGTACTCCACGTCGGTTTTCAGGGCGAGGCCCTTCTTGACCTTCTCGCGAGTGATTTTTTCGGCTTTGCCCGCGTTGTCCACGGCCTCTTGGGTGTTGGAGAACTTGCCGTCTTTTTCGAGGATCTGGGTGTGATTGCCCATCCGCTCGACAGGATCGGCCTGCGTGAACTCGTAGTCCCGCCCCTCGGACTGGGCGTTGTCGCCAGGAGCGTCCATTGCCTCGGTTTCCCATTCAGGGAAGACCGATTTCGCGGTGTCGTTGCCGATCATGGAGTAGATCGGAGTGTCCGAGCGTTGCGTCAGATCCACAACGTCCGAAAGCTCCTCACGGTTACCCACTGCGCGGGTGGTCGTGAAGGTGTTTGCAGAAACTGCCATGATGTTACCTCATTCGATGGCGTGTCAGGAAGTAAGCAACCGGACAGCGTTTTCGATACTGTCGTCGCTCATGAGTGCGGCCATCGCGTCCCGCCGGTTGCCCCCTAGCTTCCCGCCCGGCTTGCGGGGGGCAACCGGCGGGGCCTTCTCAGCCTTGGCTTTCGCCGCGGCCTTGGCCTTGTCCGCCTGCATGCCCTTGCGAGCCCAATGCGCGAGCGCCACCAAACGGTGATCGGCAATCTGCCCAAGCTCGTCAGAGGAAAAACCCAGATCAAGCGCGGCCTGCGAAGCCTCTGCCCAGAATTGCTTGCGGCCGTCTTGCGTCCCCGTCTCCGGGAACATGGCAACAAGTCGCTGGTTTTCAGATTCGAGCATCTCACGGTGTTGAGCCTGCGTCGCCTCGTCTGCGATCTGCTTGGGCTCATTCGCGAGCTGCATCATCTGTTGCAGTTGCTGCATGGCGCTATTGTGCAGCGCCGACTGCCGCGTGTAGGCGGCGGGGTCACTCTGGGCCAGGCTGGCCGGGGGCTCGTCAGGGATCAGGGACGATAGATGGTCAATCAGCGTGGCGGTGAACTGGTTCAGCCGCTCCGCTTCCGCTTGAACGCCGCGCCGCTGCTCAGCGACTTCTTGCGTCTTGCGGGTGTAGTCGCCCTGCCGCATCTGGCCTTGGATCAGCTCACCCACGGTCACTTCTTGACCATCAGCGAGTTTCACCTTGGCCGTTTCCTCGGCGTAGAGCGCTTGGCCCTCGGCGGCTTCGTCCTCGGCATTGTCCGCCGGTTCGGGTTGGCCGTCTTCGGGGTCCGCCTCTTCCTCGGACGTGGCTTCATCAGGAGAAACGTCGGTGCCCTCTTCGGGGTCGATGTCATCCCAATCCGCCGCGCTATCCTCATCGGAGGGTTGAACGGTGCCGGTCTCGGCCTCGATGGCCGAGTTATCGTATTCGTCCTGCATGATTTGCCTCTTGGCTGGGGTGGTTCGGGGTTGCCGCTCCTGCGGTCCCGCTAGTGGCCGCGAAGGGCCAGTTTCAGCTTTGCGCCGAACTCTCGGGTAGCCAGCACACCGGCCTGACCCTCGATTCTCTCTTGTTCTGTTTTGGCGTAGACCAGCCGCTCAACTGCGGCCCTCTCAATCTCCCCCAACAGCTCCTCGATCAAAGGATTGCTTTCGATCTGTTGGGCGAACGCCTTGCGATCCTCAGCGTTCATGCTGCACCAAGATACGGGCGGATCGCTTCAGCCTGAGCCCGCTGCTGGGCCTCAACCGCTTTAGCTCGCTGATCCGCGTAGAACCTCTCTCGCTCCCAAGCCAACATCTGCTCTTGCAGCGCCGCCTTGCTTGCCAGCTCATCCCGCTGCCGGACACTCTCAGCCTCGATCTCCGCCCGCTTCACTTGCAAGTCGGCATCCATTTGGGCCTTTTCTTTCGCCTGGGCCGTCTGGAGCTTCGCCTGTTCGATCTGGATCTGCGCCTCGACCTTCATCCGCTCAGGGTCAGGTGCCTCGGACTGAGCCTTAAGCAGAGCCTCGATTTCTTCCGGGTTCGGCTCAGTGAAATACAGTGCAGGGGTCCGCAGACCGGCGCTCTCCACCAGCTTCGCAACGCTCGCATAGAGATTGTCCGGCTTGACGAACGGATTGTTAGGACCGAACGCTGCGAGAAGCTTTTCTTGCAGGCCAAGAACCTGCTGCATGACCATCATGTCGCGCTCACGGGTTCCGGCGCCCAAGCCGGTGTTCACACGGCAGTCCATGTCGGCGTTCCAGTCGCGAGGGTCGAACGGGACCCACTTGTCACGCAGCCGCACAGTGCGGGGCTTGTCTTGGTGGCGAACCACCAGCCGGAGCATCCCCCGAAACAGCGCGTGCAGCCCGTCGGCAATGGTGCTCACCATCATCTCCGTTTGGCCGATCCCTGCTTGCTCGATCATGGCTGATGCCTTGGCGGTCATGTTTTGCAGAGCGTCAGGCGCAAGCCCCGCCGACGCGTCGGAGACACCCGTCCGGTCAGTGGCTTCCTGATCCAGGTAGTCCAGCATCCCGAACGATTGCTGCGCAACGAAGGGGATCTGCATGAACTGGACCGCCTCGCGCACGTTGGCGCCTCGGGCGAGGATAATCGGCTTGCCAAACTCCGGCTTGAAGACAGCCTCTGGGTTGTGAATCAAATCACTCTGCACGGCCATCTGCGGGTTATTCTGCCAATACAAGTTATCCAGCGTTTGACGCAGCAGGACCGTCTTGCCCCGCTGTAGATCCTCAAGGTCATCGAAGAGGCTGATCCCCTCCCACTGATGCGGCTGACGCATCACTGCAACGTCGCAGAACTGCACCTCATCGCACTCTTCGTTTGACAGAAGGTTCTTTTCGGCCAAGCCCCCCGCGAAGGTCATGTGGCGTAGCTCGGCGATCCCGTCGCCGTCCAGGTCAATCCGGACAAACAGATCGTAGTAATCAAGCGGCTGATTAGCCCATGCCGCCTCATCTGCATCACCGTCGAAGCCTCGGCGCTCGTTGCTTTCGCTCTCACCTCCATCAGCGACCGAAAGCTCCGTGATCTGGTTGCGGTCATAGCCCATGGCCAGCAGGTCGGAGCGGCGCATCTCGGTTTTCTCACCGACCAGCAATGAGTCGGCCAGCGTCACAGCCTCCGAGTGGATCAGGAAGCGCTCTCGCGGGACCGCAGCGACGCGATATCGCCGGTCAAGATAGGTCCGCTTGATCTTGATGTCGTGCAAGGTGACTGGCCCAGCGTCCGTGATCTCCTGCTGATCGCTGTGCTCCAAGACCTCCACATCCGGCGAGCCCGCAAGTGCGCCAAGGTCATCTTCGGTGAGGCCACTATGGCGGCTGATCTTCACCGACTGGCGCTCTTCGTACCACCACTTCAGGATGCCGTTCCGATTCAGAAGAGCGTCATGGATCGCGGCTTCAACAGCTTCAACGGCGCGGGCCTCGTCCATCAGAACATGGTTCACGAAATCGCTTGCTTGCTGGGCGCGCTCTTCATCCCCCTCGCCGACAGGCAGGTACTCAACAACAGTTTCGCTTCCGAAAATGGTCCGCTTGATTGACGGCAGCACCTTCTTGATGTGCGCCCGAACGTCACGCGAGACCGCATCGGAGCGGCCCGGATCAGAGGGCAAGTCCGGCATCTCGCCTCGGTAGTATGCCCCGGCGCGCGCCCGGTCGGCCGCCATAGCCTCGGCGTGGCGCTCAGCATCGGAGACCATGGCTTTGACAGCGGAAAACGGTGCGTGTTCGGTCATGCAAACCTCAATAGACTTGGCGCGGAACGAATTCTGGAAGCTTGAGCTTCGGCCCGTGGTCGGCATGGGCGATTGCAACCAAGCCCGCCGCGTCAGCGGAATGGCTAGACCAATCGTGCTCGGGGCCTAGACCCACCTGCCTCTGGTCGTCTCTGCGTTCGTGATACCAGGCGAGCGCATCCCGTCCGGATTCGGTTGTTTCCGCGTTGAAGCGACAAGCGGGGAACAAGCGCCGCAGCGCGTCGATCCGCTTCTTTGCCGCGCCCCGCCCTTGGTTCGGGATGACGATCACCTCGAAGCCAGCCTCGCGAAGCGCGCTCTCGTAGCTGACGCTGTAGACTTTTTCGTGGTTCGCCCCATCATGGGGCAGCACACAAGTGCGGACGGGATAGCCGTGCGACCGAAGCCAATCGACATGAGCCGACAGCGGTTGCCCGACAGCCTCGTAGTGGTCGAGCCAGCGGATTTCCGGGCCGACAAACTGAACAAGCCAGATCGCCGTTGCGTCAGCCCGGGCTCCCGTCCCGCCGATGTCCCAGTATGCCCGAACCTCTAGGAGAGGATCGCGAGGAACATTGCCGATCCTGCCCTCTGCTTTCGCTTGCAGCAGATCTCGGGCGAAATAGGCGCCGCTATTCACGGTCGCATAGTCGCCCTCCCAGATATGGGCGTATTCCTCGGGCCGCTTCTCCATGTCGTTGCGGCGCTCTTCTTCAAGAACATCCGGGAACCAAGGATTGTCAGAGTGGTTCGCCTGCGTGACCACGGCGCCCGGCGGCGGGTCTCCTCTCAGTAGCTGGTCAACTGCGTCTGTCTTGCGGCGCGGGTTCCACGAAAAGCGCAGCTCCGAAATGAGCCCCCGCTGCTTATCCTCCCAGCGGATGGTTGGACGCAGAAGCGTCAGGGAGTGGCTTGAAATGGACTGCGCCTCCTCGCCCCACGCCCGATGAAAGCCCTCATAGGACTTCACGCTATCCGCAGTATGGTCCTGCATCCCGGTGAACTCGAAGACCCCATCGCCTGGCGTCTGGATGCGGTCTGTGAAGATCTTGAAGCCTTGCGCCTCGCCGAGCCCAAACTTGGCCAGCTTGCTTTCGATCAGGAACTTCGCGGATTGCTTGAGAGACTTTTGAACTTCGCGGAAGCACAAAAAGCGAAGCCCCTCCCCAGCCTCGCCCGGCCACCTTAGAGCGTCCTCGACACCCTGCTCCGCGAAAAAGTGAGACTTGCCAGATCCACGTCCGCCCCACGCGCCCTTGTATCTTGCCTGTTCAAGGTGAGGCTGTGCCCACCTAGGTGTTTCAATCCTCACTTGCCTTTGGGTCGATGATGACGCGCTCAATGCGAGGCGTCATGGAGCCGTCCGAGCTGGTGTGGTCGATCTTGTCGCCATAAACCTTTGGCCGCAGCTTGCCAGCCATCCATTTGCGGGCGTCGATGCGAAGCCGGTCAGCGGCAACGGTCTCAGATGTCGTTCCATCTGCGATCTCAAGAACCTCGTCAAAGATAGCGTCGGCCTTGTCCTCTTTGGCTCGCGCGTATCGTGTAGCAAACTCCTCGTCCGCTATGAGGCGCTTGCGGAATGTGGGCCATGAGGGAAGCCAGTCGTCGCGCTCTGTCCCGCAAATCTTTCGGATAGCCTCGCCCTGCGCAACGCGCTCGAAAATCTCATCTTCGATCTCTTCTGACCAGACGTATTCGCCTGGCCCCTTACCGGGCTTGGTCATGCAGATCTCCTGAAGTGAAATGTCGGGCGCGAGACGGGGCGCTTATCGCGGTCAACCGTTCGTTAACCTCTGCGCCCTACCATCTACCCCATGCTCTGGGCCTATGAAAAAGATGATCTGTCAGACAGCGGCGTGATTGAGGCCGACGATCCATTTGCAGTGCTGGGCGATGATGTGACGTGCTGGCCTATTCCAGATGATCGCGGCGCGGATTCGACAGAGGGATCCCAACCAAAAGCGCCACAGTCGTAACCGTGGCGCTACCAGCACTTTAGGCCGCTCTGGATTCTGCGTCAACAGTGGCGCGAAGGTTCTTCATCGCGCGCATAAAGCGGAAGCCGTCAGCAGTTACCTGCCCCTCGCGGATGACCTCGCATAGGCCACGCATGGAAGCGCGCAGGATTTTCCGATCCCCGGGCCGCAATCGGTCCAGGCGAGAACGCCAACCGGCCTGAGCATTGGCGGCATCGCGGTGCTTCTGATCCTCATCGCGCAGGTCGGGGCGGTCATCTGCCCGCGCCTCTGCGCGTTCCGGGATCATCTCGACCTTTGCCGTCTTGGCGAAGCGTCGGCGCCCCAGCACATTCCGGACGTAGCTATCATCGGCGCGGTCCATATCGTTGAAGATCGCCCACAGAGCCACGGCTTCCTCATGGCTTCCCGCCTGCCGCGCAATCACCTGCCCGCATGGGTGCCCGAGCATAGGATGCATCTCATCAACCTGGCATCGTGGGTTCATCTTCTTGCGGGCGCGCTTGGCCGTCCTCGCAGGGTCTTCCATGATCGAAGCGACCGCACGTCGGTCTTCCATGTCCGCGTCCTGCCTCAATGCGATCTGCGCAATCGCCCTCTCCCGCCGCCGAACCGCACGGGCGGATTTCAGCTTCTTGATCCTGTCTGCCTTGCTCACTGCTCCGTCCTCCTGCCGTATTTCTCGTTTGCCTCGTTGATGATCGCCTGCCGGATCCAATCGTCCGCCACCTCCGCCGGGTCGATCACCGCAACGCCATGCTCGTGCCAGACCGCCGCCCGAGCCGCGTGGTTACGCTCCTCCGGGGTGGCCGGGTTCTCTGCTGGTCCCCGCTGGTAGATCTGGCTGATGCGAGTCATCGGCGCTCCAAGCACTTGATGACGACACGCTCTCGACCGGCGTGGGCACGTAGGGCGCGCTCCTTGGCCGCCTTACTGCGGCCCGCGCGGACCATGTGCTGGATGAGCCCGGCTCCCGCGACCTTGATCGTGACGCGCCACATCATGCGCGCCACTCCTTCTGGAACGGGATATCATCCTCAAGCCCGCCTGCCCCACCGCCAGAGGCGCCTCCGCCAGAGCCGGGGCTGTCGTCGTAGCCTCCGTTTTGGCCATCGCTATCGTTGCCCCAGTTAGCCAGCGGCTCGATGGTGCCGCCGAAGGGCCGGATGACGACCTCTGTGGAATAGCGGTCATTGCCGCTCTGGTCCTGCCACTTGCGGGTCTCGAGCTTGCCCTCAATGTAGACCTTGGAGCCCTTGCGGAGATACTGCTCGGCAAAGCGGGCAAGATGCTCGGCGAAGATGGCGACAGAGTGCCATTCGGTGCGCTCCTTGCGCTCGCCGGTCTCGCGGTCCTTCCATGTCTCGGAGGTGGCGATCCGCATGTTCACCACCTTGCCGCCATTTTGGAAGGTCCGCACTTCCGGGTCGCCGCCCAGATTGCCGATGAGAATGACTTTGTTGACTGAACCGGCCATCAGCTCATCCCCAGCGCTTCGCGATACATCTCAAGAACCGCCTCTTCTTCGGCCAGGTCGTCGCGGTCCCGCTTTCGCTGGGCGATCAGCTTGCGCATCACCTTGGTGTCGTAGCCGCGCGATTTGGCCTCAGCCATGACCTCCTTTTGCTGGTCCGCGATGTCCTTCTTCTCGGCTTCCAGGCGCTCAAAGCGCTCGATGAATTGTCGCAGCTCGGCGGCTGTGACGGTGTAGGATTGCTCGGTCATGTTGCTTGCTCCTTCATTCGATTTTCGACGGCCCGAATGCCGTAGAGAACGCTAGTGTGGTCACGGCTCAGGAAGTTGCCGATCTGGGTCAGGGAAAGGCCTGCTTGGGATGCGCGCCACATCGCGGTCTGTCGTGCCCGCGAGAGAGGCCGGAAGCGGCTCATCCCCCGGATTTCGGCTACGGAGAACCCGGTCTCAAAAGACACGAATCTGACGATGCGGCTCATGGTTCCGACGCCCGGCGCGCATAGCGCATAGGCGGCGCGCATCTCATCGGCAGTCAGGCGGTCGTACATCAGCCAATCCTCCGTGCTTTGCCGACTTCGGCGATGATGCGGTCAGCTTCTTCGGCGGTCATGCGATTGCCGGTTCGCTCGGGCGCAGCCTGAACCGGTCCACCGTTCAACCGAGCCCGGATCTTGGCAGCTCGCACTGCCTCCATCTCGTGTCGGGCACGGTCTGCAATGTCGCCTTCCAGTGGGCGCTTACGGCGGTTCGGATTGTCTGCCGACTTCCACCATTGTGCCGCCTTCTGGATGGCCCACTGCGGAAACTCCGCGAGTGCGTCGGCCCAATCCTCGGCCTCCATCATGCGGATTCCCTGCGGCACGTCCTTCTCGTAGTAGGGGCTGAGAAGCGCCGCTGTGCGGGCCATGACCCATTCCGGGCTGGCTGGCGTGGAGAGGCAGGCGACGGCCATCTCAAGCGCCTCCTTGGGCGCGCTGTCTGGCGACCGCAGCAAATGCGTCAACCGTTCCAGAGCCATGTCCACCTGAGCCGCGTTGCTGTGGTCCAGAGTTGCGAGCGCGGTTGTCATGTCTGTCTCCTTCTTCGAGGGAATTGAAATACCAATGCGGCTGAACGCTGGCCCACCCGCGCTCTTCTGCGAGGCCAAGTGCGTCTGACGGATCGTGCCCCGCGTTGAGAATAATCTGCAGAGAAGCGGCAAGCCTCTTGGCGGCTGTGACGGTTAGCGCCTTTGACTTGTGGCGCTTTCGGTAGGCGATGAAGCTTGCCGCGGCCTCCGGGCTGGCCAACCTGCAAAGGAGGCCAAACACTTCATCGCGCTTGGGGGATATGGGGGTAATACCGTTCAAGGGTGGTTCTAGGGTGGTTTGGGTCCCGCTCTGGGACGCCTTGGGGTCCCGCCCTGGGACGGGTGGGGTCCCGCTCTGGGACTGGTCCCGATCTGGACTAGTCCCGCTCTGGGACCCCTTGCCCCCATCTTCGCCATCATCTAGCGCCGGGAAAGCGGCCAATCTGACCTTGATCAGAGTGTAGTCAACTGTGGCCCCATTGGCGCACTTCCGGTGCCCGACCGGAATCAAAACGCCTTCATCAACCAGCTCCGAAATGACGCGGATTACCGTTGACCGACCAAGCTCTGTCGCCTTTGCGATGGTCGCCTTGGAAGCGAATATTCCGGTGCCATCATCGTTTGCCTTGTCAGCGCAGTAGGCCAGCACCGCCTTGCGCGGGGCGGACCCGATCTTGCGCTTGTATACCTCGGACAAAAGGTGCCAGCTCATACCATAACCCCCCACGCCTTGAGGTGGTGCTGCACATCCTCAACAGAGCGCACCACGGCCCACATCGCGCCGTTGGCGATTAGCATGTCTCCGATGTTGCTCTGGGCCTCAGTGGGGCGCCCAGACGGCGCCTTGACCTCGAAGGCCAGCGTATGCCCGCGCCAGATCACCAGAAGGTCAGGAAAGCCCACAGCCATGCCGAGGGTTTTCGCCTTGGCTATCGTCCGGGCGACCTCCCTGCCCCGCAGGCTCACTTCGTTCGGGCTGTGATGGATCACCGCGCCCGGAAGCTGTAGGCGCAGGAAGTGCAAAATGGACTTGTGGACTGGGCCTTCGCGGTCGATGCGCTTCATGCTGCCACCTGCCATTCTGCGGAGATGGTCCAGCCGCGCGCGCCAGGTCCATCATCAGCATAGACCAATCGACCGGCACGCTCGCCGCGCACCAGCAGTTCGTGAGTGTCGGTGATCTTGGCCCCAGCCTTTTGCGCCAGCGCTATGAGCCCATGGCGCTGAGGTTCAGCGCGGATGATGGCGATGATGGCGCGCTCTTGGTCAGGGGTCATACCTGGCCCTCCGCTTTCATCAGTGCATGTGTGGTGGCCCTGAGTGCGCGCAGAAGATGGGCGGTCGGTCGGTGTGCCCGGCGGGCGGCGTCGATCTGGTGGCGCTGCCTTGCGTCGATCAGGCGAAGCGCGTTGAGTGCGATGCAGGAATAGCTGGGGGCGTTCTCACGACGCTCTGCGCCCCCGTCAGAGTGCGTTGCGGAGGGAGAACACCCGCCGCCGTGAGAAGTTGGGTCCGCGCGGCAGGATTCGAACCTGCAACAAGATAAGGCCAAGGCGTCATCCGCTCTATCCAGTTGAGCTACGCGCGGTGAAGAAAAAGCCCCGGCATGGCGAGCAGAGCCTGACGGGGAGTTGCCGCAGGGCGAAGGGTTCGACCCGGCGGGGGAGTGATGGGTGTAGGAGGTCATGCAGCCCTCCTGTAGAGCTGGGTCTGCCCTTCTGAGCGAGCGTCAAAGAGGTGCCACGCACAATTGTCCTTGCCGGTATGTGCGCTTCCCGGAATCCACTTGAGCCTGCCAACCGAAACCACCTTTCGTAGCAACGGCTGATATGGCGCAGACTGGATGGTGTGCACCCAATCAGCATCGAACAGCAGCCATGTCGGCAGCATCGAAGAAAAATGCTCGATCATTTTATGCAGGAGGTCCCGGCGCCAAGGCGGGTTTGTGATGATGTGGGTGATAGGTCGGAGCAGTCTGGACATAGGACGCCAGTTCAACGCGTTTGTTTGGACTACGTCTCCTCGACCCGGCACGAGATCGCCGATGAAGTGAGCGCTATGGCCATGCTTCTGCAAAGCATCCACAAGCATCCCGTTGGCTGCGCAGGGTTCGGCAAAGCGGACGCGCCCCGGCAAAAACCTCAAGAGCGGCAACACGCCGTCTTCCGGGGTTCGGTAAAGGTCGCTGGCGCGCCGCTTAAAGTTGCTACGCTTGCCCATCACCAATATGACCCCGACAGGTCTCGGCCCACGTGGTTCTCGTCAGATCTTCGGATGGCGCACGTAACGGCACTGACGTATGCGGACGACATCGCCATGCGGTCAGCGATAGACTGGACGGTCTCTCCAGATCTCCGGGCAGCCAGCATCTCAAGAATGCGCTCATCGCGCTCACGTTGCGTCATCGCCCCATGCCCTTGACGGCCAAGAAAAATCTTTCCGCTCGGGCTTCCAGCGCGGAAGCCTTGATAGTGAGGCGCCGAGCGCGAGCACGAAGCCAGTGGCCGTAAATCAATCTCCAGCTCATCCCCAAAGCCTCCCAAACCAAAACACCATGAACATGCGGGGCTGCATCATCACGAGCGTCGAGAAGTGCAGAACGGACGGCAGCGTCTGACCGCGAAGCCAGTACTTGATGGTCCTCTTACTGACCGGACTACCGTCGTCATTACGGAAGTCCTTAGCCGCCTCCTCAGCGATGGCGTCTTCAGACGTCAGGTTCGGATAGGACTTCCACAGCGCTCGGATAATCACCTCACTGAGGGCCTCCTTTCCGTGGGGGTGGCCAGCCACCCCGCACGAATAGGCAAGATCTTTCATCGGATATCCTCCAGGTTCGGGGCGTGACGACCGAACATGATCAGCACAGGAGCGACGGGGGGTGGCGAGAGCCGCCCCCTCTTGCGTCTGTATGGGGGTGTAGGCGGTCATGCGGCGTCACCACTCAGAGAAGTGGAGGCGCGATCCATGTATTCCTCCACGCGACGTATCGTGGACGAGCGGGGATCAAGCCCATTGCGTAGATTTCTAACGAAATTCGGGTCTCGCATGGCCTCTTTACCGAACGTGGTCGGGGCCATCTCCGCCTCCTGTAAGAAGCGCTCAACTTTTAGAAGCAGGTCCATCATGCCCGCAGAGTGTAGGTTTTATCCTATGCTGTCAATAGGGTTTATCCTATTTGCAGCCCCCGCTCGCGCTTGGGATATGTCCTAAATGGATATCGAGACCTTAAATCGGATCATCGCAGCGAACCTGGAAAGCCTGATGGCGGAGAAGGGTCTCAATGCTTCGAAGTGGGCTAAGGACGCTGGGCTCAATCATACGGCTGTCCGTGACATCATTCAGATGAAAGTAAAGAACCCGACTTACCGAACGCTACTTCTTCTTTCGGAGACGGCAGGTGTCGATGTCCGCAGACTTACGATTGGTCCCGACTACAACTTGCCAGAGACGGAGTCCGCAGAACTGCTGCACTTGCTTCTACAACTTGAGCCGCAAGAGCGGGATTTTCTGCTAAACGCTGCAAAAGCGCAGATCTCTTCACGGGATCAGGACAGCGAATAGCCGCAAGCAACATCACTTTTATTTCTTCCACGAACACGCCTCCCCAGGCTTTAGTTTTCCTTGGCCCGGCCCAGCAGACGGGCCATCCGCCAAACGGCGGAGGAGGGAAGCCGCGCTCGACCTTTCGGGAGCGATTCTAGCTAGCAACTAGAACATACCGAAACAAACCAAGAACACCAAGCCGCTACCGATGGTTGTGGATAACGTTTGGGGGGCGAGGTTTCGGAGGAGGGACAAGGTGGGGTTGCAGAATCGGAGCCGCATTCACAGGGTGAGCTATTAGACATTGTAAGGGTGTATTAATGGCCGCAGCAAAGAAGCAGCAGATGCAGTTACTTGCTCATTCTGCGAGTTTCCACCTTGAATCCGACATAACCCTTGAGGATCTCCTCCAAAGCATTGCTGATGCGGAGCTGAGCCCCGAACAAAGGACTTACACCGAGCTAAGCGGGGGCGGCCAAGCGGTCGCCGCTAGTTTTCTTCGCCACCCAAGCAATCAGGGGATAGGCTGCTCGATTAGTTTTTACGAAGTGGATGCTCGACACTCTACGGTCAAAACGGGCAAGGGCAACGATGATGTGGAAATCGGGTCAGCCGCCGCTGGCGAAGGTCACGAGTTTTTGAGCCAGAATGTCTCGATTTATACGCAAGGCAACAGGGTGATCACTTGCGGACTGCGGAAGCGCGCTAATGCGGTTTGCGCGGCGCTCACAGGCATCGCTCGAGAGGCCGGAATAATCACCGGGGCGCAAGCTTTCGGTTTATTCGAGCTACCTCACACTCAGACGCTGTCGCTTGTAGAAAAGCACGGCGTTCAGAAGATCCGCTTTAACGCCACGCCCCTTGTCCGCGACACAGCGGGGCATCTTCCGGAATCATTCATCGACAGCATTTTTTCAGCAGACAGCAGCGCAGCGGCCATTCGTCGCCGGGGTGACAACACAATCCGCCTCGAGATCGAGTCAAAGTTGGGGCGGTCGACAGCCCGCCTGGGCGGATTGGAACAAGACATGAACGAATTCTTGGACAAAGTTGCGATGAACATGCTAGAAGAAGAGCGTGTAGACGATTTTTTGATTGTGCTGGGGAATGGCCAGAAGGTGAAAAATGGCCAGTTGTTCACCTCTAAGACCGTGGATATCTCAAGAGACAACACAACCCACAACCACCACGAAGCGCATCGTGAAATGATCCAGTTCATGAGCGAGTTAGGTTAGATGAGGTCGAGACAGTGGCCAACGGCGCGCGGCGAAATATAGCTCTGAATGCTGTGGCGGTGTGCGTAGCAGCAAGTGGGGGCGTTGCGGGGTACCTGTTCCCGTCCATCCCATGTGCGATTGCCTCGGCGGCGATCACTGCGCTCAGTGTTATTTTTGGGCTTTCTCTTGCGCTGCTAGCAATAGGCTCGGAGCCCGCCTCTATTAGCGGCGAATTTATTCGAGACGACTTCACCCGCAAATGGGCCGAGGGGGAGGTGAACCGACAGAAGTCCCGGCTGATTGCACGTCAGCAAGCCCTACTGCTGACCTTTTTAATCACCGTTTTCTCGGGGCTGGTTTTCTTGGGCGCTGATGCCGCAGTTGGCCCAAACGTCTATTCTCGGGCTATCGGAGCGGTATTCGTTTCTCTCACCACTCTTTCGATGTGCTACTCCCTCTTTTTGCCGTTCACGTTGAGCCGGTCTCTCAAGATGAAATCAGAGCTTCGGTCTCGCCCCAGCCCGCCCTAACCGGCGGGCTTTTCATGGGGCTAGGACGGCCCTAATAGCTCGTGCAGTTCAACATGTTTCCGACGCGCTGACAGTTAGTGGTGGTTGGGGTCGAAACTCCAAATCTGCCCATAGGCTGAACCGACAGCTGAGGCGCGGTGAAGGCGGTCGCGGCCATCGCAAGATTTGCCTGATACGTTTGCCGCGCCTGCCGCGCCTCTTGTGCGACACATTGGGCGAGTTGCGGTGTGTCCGGCTTGAACCCATAGCCCGCGCACACTCTAGAAAAATACGCAGCTTTTGCTTCTGGCGAGGATGTCTCATACCAGGTTTCACCGCCAATCTGACCAAATGAGCCATCCGGGTTCTGCTCACAGCTCGCAAGAACAATCAGCGAAGCACAGACGATAGGCGCAACAAGCTTCATTGAATTCTCCTTCTCTTTCAATACCGCTCGATCATAGAGCCCCATTCTCCGACCTGCACTGATTCTATCAGAGCGCAGGGCAAGCACAAACCTCATTATAGGTTTTTGCCTACTTTTCATCTTGACGTAGGTTTAAACCTACTTCATAGTCATCCCATCACCAGCGCACACCGCGCCAGATGGGAGAGACGCAAAATGACCACCACATACACCGGCGAAGTTCACAGCAACGGCCAATGGCACAACGTGGCCGATGCTGACCTGTCCTTTGATGGCGTTCTGGATGAATGCGTCTCCCCCCTTTGGGACGATGCGCCGTTTCGGATCGTCCGCTTGGACTGGGACGTTGAGACTGGCGCTCTGGAATGTGCCCGCGATGTCACCGACGAGGCCGTTGAGACGATCAAGGCCCGCTCCGAAGTGCGCGGCTTCGACCTCCCCGCTTGGATGATGGAGGCCGCGTGATGGAAACGGCGAAGACCCTTACCGAACTGCTGCGCGAGCGCGGCTTTGTTCACGGCCCCTCCGGCGACAATTCGGAACACGCAATTTTCGGTGCCGATGGCTTGGTCGGCTACTTCACTGCGCAAGCCGCGTGCGCCCACTTTTTCCCTGAGGAGGCCGCGTAATGCTGACCACCCCTTTCCCCCGCACTCGCGCTGCTGCCAGCGACGGGCGCCCCGAGGCGGGGTCCTCCTCCCTGCCCGCCTCGGGCACCTTCCACTGCCCCGAATGGCCGACCTGCGGATGCCCGCGAGGCACGATGCACCACGACTGCCCCGGACTCCGCGAGCTTGCGGATCGCCACGGGACGGACGCCGAATGGACGCTTGACCATATCAGGCGCGCCAACCCGCTGCCGCGCAAGCTGGGCAAAGAAGCCCGTGAGCGCATCGCGAAACATGCCAACCTGCGCGACGGCGGAAGCCTCGCCAGATGGCACGGCGAGGGCAGCCTGCCGAATGGTTGGTGGGTTGCGCCTGCGGTTCTAGTCAGCGCCGCTCTGTGGGCGGTCATGCTGTGGCTCCTGATCCCCGGCCTCGACTGCGTGGGGTGCGGGCTGTGACCTATCCAGTGGCATTCTCAGAGGCCGATTACGGACGCGCTGCCCTGCCCCGCATCCTGTCTGTTTGGCAGGCCAGTGAAGGGCGGGAGCGTGATCAAGCCCGAGACCTGGCCCGCGTCATCATTGACCAAATCAGAACGGAGGTGGGCCATGCGCGCTGACTTGCACCTTATCGAAGCAATCTCAAATGACTTGCGCGATTCGCTTGGCGACGACTTCGACCCCCAGACATTCTGGGACACGTTGGACGGAGAAACAGACGCGCTCGACGTGATGGACCACCTGATCCGACAAGAGGCTGAGGCCCGCGCCCTTGCCGAAGCCGTGAAGGCGCAGAAAGACGCACTGGCGAAGCGCGAGTCCCGCATGAAGGACAGATCGGCGGCCATGCGCGCCCAGATGCTTCGCGTGCTGGACGCCACCGGCGAGCGCAAGCTGGAGCGCCCTTGCGCCACCATCAGTAAGCGGGCCGGTTCCGTGTCGGTCGAAATCACCGACGAGGCGTCGATCCCGTCGCAACTGGCGAACACGATAGTCACGCCCGACAAGGATGCAATCAAGCGCCAACTCAAAGCCGGTGAGATTGTCCCCGGCGCGAAGCTGGTGCGCGGCCCCGATGGCGTGACCGTGAGGGTGTCGTGATGGATTGGGAGCGCATCACCGAAGAGCTGGAAAAGCCGCTCAACTCCGAGAATGTAAAGAAGCCCACTGGACGCTATGGGCCAAAGGGCGACTACATCGAAGGATGGCACGCCATTGCCGAGGCAAACCGCGTTTTCGGCTTCGGGGGGTGGTCCCAGACGATCTTGAGCTTGACTGAGCATACGCTCAACGAAGTCCAGCGGGATGGCAAAACACAGTGGGTCGCAGCCTTCACCTGCCAGATCGAAGTGCGTGTCGGTGACATTGTACGGCAAGACGTCGGCTTCGGCTCAGGGTTCGCCGCGAATATCGGTGATGCCGTGGAGGGCGCGACAAAGGAGGCTGTGACCGACGCCCTTAAACGAGCCCTTCGGACCTTCGGGAACATCTTCGGCCTCGCTCTTTATGACAAGTCACGCGCAAACGTGAGCGACGGAGAGGCTGACGCATCCCGCGAAGAACCCAAAGCAGAGAGCGCCGCCTCCTCACCAGCTCGCGACCCCGACACTGTGACCAAATGGCTTGTTGACCACCTGAGAAAAGTGGAGACCTACGCCAACCTCAAAACGCTGATTGCCAGCGGCAAGTCTTCTGAAGCGATCAAGTGGCTGGGTGAGGAGCATCAGAGCCACAGCCAAACTGTTGACGAGGCAATTACAGCCGCTTGGCGCCGGGTTGACCCGGCTGGCCAAAGCCCTGACCCGCGCGTTGCCGCAAATGCCGCCAAAGACTGGGGGGCAGCATAATGGCCCGTCTGCGCATGAGAAAAGTCACCGGGCGCTCGGGCGACGGGTTGGTCCCCGCTGATCGTGGTGCTGCGCTTGAGCTGGAGAAGCTGCCTCATGGCCGCATCCTGAAAGCGGACGTCACCTCGCCGCGCAACCTTAAGCACAACGGGCTGATGTTCGGGCCGTTCTTCACAACCCTAGCCAAGATCCTCAACGATGGGCCGGGCCGCACCGCCTGGGACCAGAACAGTGTTCGGAAGCGCCTTCTGATCATCACGGGCTATGCCGATATGTTCGAGCTGCCCCCTTCTACGCGTGCGGCATACGGCCTCGCGCCAGACCAGCCCGTTGTCGGGTTCAGTGCGAAGAGCATGGCATTCGACAGCATGGGCCAGGACGAGGCCAGTCGCTTCTATGAAAAAGCGCTTGCCTACGTTCTGAGCAACTTCAACTGGGCGCAGGATCACCCGGATTGGAAAGAGATTGAAGCTCTGGGCCGCGACAACCTGACGGGGGAGGCGGCATGACCCGGCGCAACTGGACCACCCTACAACGCGCGCGCCTCTTCGAAGCCCACGGCGGCCGCTGCCACATCTGCGGCGGCACAATCGACGGCACCCGCGAGGCTTGGGATGTGGAACACATCATCCCGCTCGCGCTTGATGGTGACGACGACGAATCCAACTGCGCGCCTGCCCACCGCAAGTGCCACGCGGCCAAGACCGCCAAGGACAAGGGTCAGATCGCCAAGGCCAATCGCGTTCGCGCGAAGCACATGGGCGCCCGCAAGCGCTCCAGCTTTGCCACGTCGCGAGACGGCCAGTTCAAGCAGAAAATCGGTGGCGAAATTGTCCGCCGCTAACCACCGCCGCGCCGCCGGGCAGATCCGGCTGGCGGGGGAATAGGAGAGAGAACCATGGACCTGAAAATTGACCAATCGGCAGTCATCGAGCTTGCCGCAACAAAGATCGCGGACGAATTGTTTGATCGGCACGAAGACATCTCGTTCCGCGCATCTGAGCTTATCGAAAATCGCGTTGACAAGATCTTCTCCGAAGAGGCCGAGGCCAAGGTTAAGGAAGCGATTAACAGCGCTGTTCAGGACGCACTAGATCGAGAGTATTCTAAGATAACTCCTTGGGGTGAGAGGGATGGCGCCCCAACCACGATCCGCAAAGAGCTTTCCCAATTGGCAGACGGATATTGGACCACGAAAGTGGACAGCCGCACAGGAAAGCCCACGGACAGCAGCTACAACGCCGTCACCCGCGCTCAGTTTGTGATGGGAGAAATCTGCGCCAAGGACTTCACGGAGCAGATGAAGCATGCGGCCGTCAGCGTAACGGCGGCTATGAAAGATAGCTTCCGGGCTCAATTCGCCCGCGACGTCGATCAGCTCCTCGACAAGTTGTTCCACGTCAAATCGGTCCAGGACCAAGGCAAGGCCGAAAAGCCCTGGTGGTAACCCCGAGCCGCCCGGATATAGGCAAAGGAGAGAGAACCGATGACAAAAGTTCGAGTGATCACCCGGAATCTTGAAACGAATGAAACCGAAGATCGGGTCATCGACCACGACGACCGCGAGGATCGGAAGTGGCTGGGCAAACACGCTTTTTGGGCCATGCGCAACGGTCGCGAAGTCACCACGCGCCCTGTTTGACCAGCGAGCGTCCACCCGGAGAGAGACAGAAGGAGACAGCCGATGAAGCCTGCCGCAATCAACATCAAGGAGGTAGCGAGACGCGCCTACATGGCGGGGTTCTGTAGCTCCGCCCAGGGATTCAACGCCGAGTATCCATACAATGGGGACGAGCGCCTGATCGAAAGAGAGCTTTCGGAGGCGTTCGGAAGCTTCTTCGAATGGCTCGTTGAGAACATGCCTACGGAGGGAGGTGACCGATGACTTCCCTCAAAGAGCGCGCACAGGCCGTGCTTGACGCTGGCGAGGGCCTGACACCGGGCCCTTGGGGAGTGGTTGTCCAGCCTGACCGCCACGCAATTGTCGGGCTGGACGGCGCGGAGCCTATGGTACTGGCGATTTGCTTCATCGAAGGCCCCGAGGGCAGCCACCAACCAACATGCGTCGCCAACGCCCGGGCCATCGCTATGGCGCCAGGAGTCCATGCCGTGATCCGCGACCTGCTGGCGGAGAGCGCGCGACTGCGAGATGCCCTCTCATCTATCAGCGAAGAGATCACCTTCGAGATCAACCCAAGCAATTATGACCACGATCAGGTCTGCGAGATGAACACCTCTTGGTGCCAGATCGGCCTGATTGCGGACACCGCCCTCACCGAAGGAGGCGCCGATGACTGAGATACGCAAAGTCACCGCTTCTGATATCAATAGCGCACTTGCCGGTCGGTACTCCGGCGATGATTGGCGCATTTGGTTCGAAGTGTCGGAGGGCACTGGCGCCATCCCAGGTCGCCGCGCTGATGCTGTGGCGCTTAATATATGGCCATCTAAAGGCTACCAGCTTAACGTATTTGAGGTGAAAGTCTCGCGCGCTGACTTCATGGCGGAGCTAAAGAACCTCACCAAGTCCGAAGCGATTGGAAAGTACGCCGATTTCTTCTGGCTCGTTACGCCAGTTGGCTTGGTCAAGCAGAGCGAGGTGCCGCAAGGCTGGGGCCTAATGGAGCTGACTCGGGGCGGGCTGCGGATCAAGAAGCAGGCACCCGCGCGTGACAACCCAAAACCATTAGATCGCGCATTTGCTGCGTCAATGCTGCGTGCGGGCCAGGACCTCGGACTGGCCGAAATCGACCGCCGCGTGTCTGAGCAGGTCGATGGTATCCGCGCTGACATCGAAGCCCGCATCCGCACGAAGCTGGAATCCGAAGTCACGAAGGCCAAGCTGCGCGATGATGCTTGGACCCGATGGAAGGTTAAATTTGAGAAGGTCTATGGCCTACGACCGTCAGCCTATCTGGACCCTGAAAAAGCCGCCGAGCGCGTGCGCGCCGCTGACCTGCTGACACCTGAGCGCCTGAGATCCATCAAAAGCCTTGTGCAGTCGCTTCAATCTGCACTCGAGTCCTTGGAGGCGACCACCGATGACTGACACCGCACCCGAGCTGCTGCCCTGCCCGTTTTGCGGGGGCGATAACATCGGCACGTTGACGATCCGCCCCGAACACGCCCTCGCCCACTGCACCGATTGCGGTGCAGGCAACGGCCTAGCCCGCTGGAACACCCGCGCCAATCTGGCCGACTACGAGCGCCGCACCCGTTCGGCCATCGAGTTTAGTTGCACCCCAACTAATTTGGATAACAACGGCACCGCTTCCGGCTCGCAACAAGGCGCAGAGTGCGACGTGGAGCGCGACGCTGCCCGCTATCGCTGGCTGCGCGCCCGCGATCTCGACACCATCCAGCAGGGCGGCGTCTTCGCGGGCCTGACGCCGGACAACATGATCCTGAACGGGGCCGATCTAGATGAAGCGGTAGACGCAGCTATGGGAGGGACGGAGTGATGGATAGCCGCTGGGAAAAACACCCCTGCGCCTGCTCCTTCGGCAAGACCGTAGATGATCGAAACCCGTACCATTTCCCGCGAGTCGGGATGGTGGACAACGTTCTGTATCGCGGCTCGTGGATGATCAAGCACACCGGAACGGAGCGCGTTGCCATCATTTCCAGGCCACATGATGGCCCTCTGTGCGCAGAGGCCGATGTCTGTTGCCACGACTGGTTCACGGAGGACCAGCCCCATGACTGAGACAGACCGAGTCCCTTTTACGGCCGTTCCAGGCGGCGAGGACTGCGAAGGTTATTGGCCGGAGGGAGATTGATGACATGGTGCCACGTCCCCGAAACGGGCTCAGCCTATGCGCCGGAGCCGGTGGTCTTGATATGGGCCTCATGCTCGCAGAACCCGGCTTCGAGACCCGATGCTACGTCGAGTGGGAGGAATACCCACGCCAAGCCCTTGTCGCAGCCATGCGCGCGGGATACTTCGCGCCCGCTCCTATCTGGGATGACGTCACCACCTTCGACGGGCGCCCCTTCCGAGGAGCGATCGACACCATCCTTGCTGGCTATCCATGCCAACCATTTAGCCTCGCCGGAAAGCGCAAGGGAAAAGACGATGAACGCCACCTGTGGCCAGACATCGCCCGGATCATCCGAGAAATCGGACCCCGATGGGTCTTTCTTGAGAACGTCCGCGGGCATGTCAGTCAAGGTCTGGAAACCGTGCTGCGAGAGCTACGAGACATGGGCTGGACGCCTAGCGCAGGTCTATTCTCAGCGGGCGAAACTGGCGCGACGCATGAGCGACAGCGCATCTTCATCGTGGCCTACGCCGATGGCGGGCACACCGGTTCCATCTCAGGCCGCGAACTGGCAGACGCCGCGCGTGGTTTCGGGAGAATACACACGCGACAGGGGCAAGAAGGGATCAGAGAGACCGACGCTGCAGGGTCAGGCTGCGAGTTGGCCGACGCCCGCGGCTCGGGACCACAAGGGAGCGAACAGCCCGCATCACCTCGAAAACGGCACGGGTCGGCGGCACATGGATCAACTGCCGAACGCTGTCGCCCACGGCTTCACCCACCCGGCCCCGCAGACCGTGACGGCTGGTCTGCCGTCCTCTCAATGGCGCCCGACCTCGCGCCATCTGTTGCATTCGGCGACATCGCACGTCGCGCTCGCGAGCTTGCGCAGATGGTTGAGGGGGGGGAACTGGCGGAAGCGGAGGCTGAACCCGCCCTTCGCCGAATGGTTGATGGCCTGGCCACCCGGACACGCTCTTTGCGCCTGCTCGGCAACGGCGTTCACCCGCTGGCGGCAGGATATGCGTGGCGCTCTCTCAGCGCTGCCCACGGCCTCCGCCCCTTGGATCTGGGAGCCGATGGAGCGCATTCAGCCGGAGCCGGAACAGATGGAGATGTTCTGATGACCCGCGCCCTGACACAGAGGTGCGAGTAGGATGACCAAACACGCCCCTCTCTTTGCCAAAGCCAAGACCGCGGCAAGCCTTCTGGAAATGAAGGAGACGGAGTTTTTGTCGTTAGTGAAAGATGGGGCGTTGCCACCTCCCGCCAAATTTGACCGTTGGGATGTGGAACAACTACAGAAAGCAATGCGGGGAGACCTGATTGACGGTCTGGAAGGTGTCGAATGGTGAAAAAGCCAAGGGTCTGGATTCATCCAAAGGGCTACCACTACGTCCGCAAAGATGGTCGCTATATCCGCATCCTCGCAGAGCCAGGCACTCAAGCCTATGACGCCGAATACTGGAAGATCCTAACCGGACGTAAGATCGCGTCTAAAACCAGCTTCAGCATCTTGATTGACAGCTACAGGCAGTCCGACCGGTGGGCAGACCTATCTCCGCGCACCCGTCGAGACTACGAGCGCGTTCACGATTACTTGCGGGGGAAGGTCGGCTCGAAGGATGCGACCAAAACCAAGCGCGCTGACATCATAGCTGCGATGGAGGCTAACCGGCACCGGACGCGGTTCGCCAATTACATCCAACAGACCATGAACGTCCTGTTCGAGCACGCAGTAGACCTTGGCTGGATCGAGCAGAACCCGGCAAAAGGCATCCGCCACCTAAAAACGCCGCTTGAGAAAAAGCAGCCTCACATCCCGTGGCCGGACTGGGCCGTTGACACCTTTCGCGGCCAAGCCCACCAGCTCGCGCGATTGATATTCGAACTGGGGATTGGTAGCGTGCAACGCCCCGACGACTGGACGCGCTTCCGCTGGAACGATTTCGATGGCTCTGGCTTGCGAGTGGTGCAGCAGAAGACCGGGCGAGAGCTCTATATCCCATGCACATCCCATCTGATCGACGCGCTATCAACCGCTCCCAAAAAGGGGCTGACCATTCTAACAAAAAAGGACGGCTCACCCCTGCCCTACCGGCGAATGGCCCAGATCATGCGCGAAGAGCGAAAACGGCTTGGCGTGGTAGCATACGACCTTCACGCGCTGCGCTATCGGGGGATCCACGAGCTGGCCCTGCATGGTTGCACAGACGATGAAATCGCCAGCTACTCGGGCCACACCACCAAGGCGATGATTGAGAAGTACGCAGGCGCCGCTAGGCAGCGCGTCCGGGCTGGACAAGCCCACAAAAAGCGGCAATAAGGCGCTTCGAACGGAACGAGGCCAGAACAAGAACTTGATAACTCAGGCGATAACTGCCTCAAAGGTTCAAAACCAAAATCTAGCTAAGTGCTTGATTTTGCACCACGGCGGCGAGTTGGCGGAGTGGTGACGCAGCGGATTGCAAATCCGTGTACACCGGTTCGATTCCGGTACTCGCCTCCAATAAAATCAGCGGGTTAGCGCCCGCGATCCTCCCCACAAATCACTCTGCCACACAGCCTGCCACACATTCATGTTCTGTTTTCGTTTTGTCCGAGGCTGCGATTGAGCCCTTGCTCGGCTCGATATCCTCGATGCAATCGGCGGCCACAGCAAACCAAATCAACAATGATCCTCGGGACTTCAACCCGTCCAATTAGCGTAGCACGACTACTCGTGCTCACCAGAGTGCAACGCGATCACGGGAACGGGTGCCAAGCACGACAGTGCAAGCAGGTGCAAACACCTATCACTATCGGTACGTTTCAGGAAAAGTGGCGCGCTGGGGAGGATTCGAACCCCCGACCCCTTGATTCGTAGTCAAGTACTCTATCCAACTGAGCTACCAGCGCGTGGGGTGAGGGGCAGATAACGGCCCCTGCCGGGGGATGCAAGAGCGTTTTCCTAATTCTCGTCGCTTTCTTGCAAGATATCGGCGCGCGGCAGGATCAGATCAAAACGCGTCCCCTCCGGCCCCGTGCGGTTCAGCTCAAGCCGCCCGCCATGGCCGCGCAAAAGCTCCGCCGCGATGGACAGGCCCAGCCCGGCGCCGCCCTTGCTCACACCGCCCTGAAACGGCTGGAACAGGTACTCCTGCGCCTTCGGAGGCAGGCCCGGCCCGGTATCGGTGATCGAAATCAGCCAGAGATCCTCCGCCTCCTGGGCGCTGACGGCAATCTCTCCGGGCTGGCCGCTGGCGATAATGGCCTGCCGCGCGTTGCGGGTCAGGTTTTGCAGGACGCGGTAGAGCTGTTCGCGGTCCGCACGCAGCGTGAGCCCGCCGGGCACGTCCTCGGCGAAGGAAATGTCAGCCTCACCGGCGGCAAGCCGTTCGGCCTCAATCACCTCATCGACGACATCCGCGAGCCGGAACCGCTCCAGCCGCGGGGGCGGCTCTTCGGCGCGGCCGAAGGCCAGCGTGGTTTCGCACAGGGTCACGGCGCGGGTGATGGACCCAACGAGCTTGGGCGCCAGCCGCTGTACCGCCGGATCTTCAGAGCCTTCGATGCGATCCGTGAAGAGCTGGGCCGAGGTGAGGATATTGCGCAGATCGTGGCTGATCTTGGCGACACTCCCGCCCAGCTGGGCCAGCCGCTCCTTTTGCTTGAGGGCACCGGTCAAATCCGTCTGGAGGCTGAAGAGCGCATCCTCAGCTTCCCGCAGCTCGCGAATATTCGAGCGCGGCACGATGACCCGGCGGGCATCCTCGGGCGCCTGAGCATAGCGCTTCATCGCGCGCACGACAGAGCGGATCGGCCGCACCATCAAGGAGCGCACGGCCCAGAACAGCAGCGCCGCCGTCAGCACCGAGATCACCAGCGACAGCAGCAAGATCCGCTTGCCGTAGTCGAGCATGGCCGCCCGCAGCGGCATGCTGTCCATGGTCACCTCGATCTGATCCCCGCCCATGCCAAACGGGTTGCCGATCACGCGGATCACCTCATCAGTGTTCGACAACAGCCGCGCCACCGCATCACGGATCAGCTCCCACGCGGACGGGTCGCGCAGATCGAAGCTCGCCGAAACCGGCGCCGGCAGGGGCGAGGACAGCGCCAGTTGCCGCGTCGCGTCGCGCGCGAGCACGACGTTATAGACCCCTGCGGATTGCAGCAGCTCGGCCTCCAGGTCCGGGGCCAGCATATCGTCCGCCAGCAGCGCCAGCGACGCAATCTGCGCACGTTCGAGCCGCAACAGCAGGTAGTCCTCGCGAAAACGGGCCACGGACGGCACAAAGATCAGGACTTCGGACAGCATCACGAAGACCGTGGTCAGCACCAAAAAGCGGCCCGAAAGGCTTCGCAGCATCCGTCGTCCTTCCCGTCAGGGGAGAAGCCGCTGCACCAGCCCCACCACCCGTTTCACAATCGCGCTGTCGAACAGCTTCGGACCAAGATAAGCCCCTGCGGCGCGTTTGTTAATCTCGCTCCGCGTCGGATACGGAAAGACGGCGGAAGACAGCGCGGTCAGCTTGTGGCCATTGGCGATCATCAGCGCCCAGGTCGAGATCAGCTCGCCCGCCCCTGCCCCGACAATCGACACGCCCACGGGCCTGCCGCGCACGACCATCAGCTTGAGCAGCCCCTGCGTGCGCCCTTCGGTCACCGCCCGGTCGTTGCCGTCGAATCCCTGACGGATGACAGTGAGCTTTTCGCCATGCTGCGCGCGCGCTTCGGCCTCGGTCAGGCCGACCTGAGCCAGCTCCGGCGCCGTGTAGGTCACCCAGGGGATATGCGCCGTCTTCGCCTTTGCAGGCAGGCCCAGAACGATGGGCCGGATCACGACGCCCGCATGATAGCCCGCGACATGGGTGAATTGCAGCCCGCCCGCCGCATCGCCAATCGCGTAGACCTTGCGGTTAGAGACCGATCGCAGCCCCGCATCCACATCCACGCCGCGCCGGGAATGGGCGATGTTTGCGGCCTCCAGCCCCATATCCTCCAGATCGACCTTCCGCCCTGCAGCGACCAGCAGGTGAGAGCCAGTCACCGGCCCGTGCGGGGTGTGCACTGTGATCCCATCAGGCCCGGCGGAAACCCGCTCCGCCGCCGTGTCTTCGCGGATGTCGATTCCCTCGGCGCGCAGGGTGTCCAGGACGATGGAGGTGAGTTCCGGGTCGTCCTTGGCCAGAGCCTTCGCCGCTTCGATTACGGTGACCTTGCAGCCCAGCCGCGCATGGGCCTGAGCCATCTCAAGCCCAATCGGACCGCCGCCGATCACGATCAGGTGGCGCGGCGCCTCGCGCAGGGCAAAGATCGTCTCATTGGTCAGCACCTCCACATCGTCGATGCCGGGGATGGGCGGCACGAAGGGGCGCGATCCGGTGGCGA
>PDWJ01001182.1_pt1 | contig 33293 bp, 28 predicted proteins | sample 1430881 | NCBI WGS metagenome assembly PDWJ01 (sample SAMN01162460, study PRJNA174530) | Oral metagenome, whole genome shotgun sequencing project. | biome: Marine environment; feature: Marine mammal; material: Swab sample of the gingival sulcus; isolation source: swab sample of gingival sulcus...
GCCAGCAGGAATATTTCACAACGCTCGCTCAGTACCACAGAGCCCAATACTCTTACCTGATTCTTCTTGCCCGTTTTGAAAACATTGCAGGCATAAAGGCGGCACAAGGTGACAGTGCTGTTCAATAATCGGCCATCTTTCTTACCAGAACGGAAGCTGATCTTTTCAACAACAATCAACTTTTATCTGGAGCCGGTTTTTCCGATAATTTTTTCGCTCGCAGAGAGAAACTCGCCAAGAGTCGTATGGTCTGTTGCCGAGACCAGAAGACCTTCGCCACCAATTTCTTCTCGCAACATCTCCACGTCGTGGACAAGGTCGATCTTGTTAAAGATCTTGAGTACCGGCAGGTCGGCCAGACCCAACTCTCCGAGAATATCTTCTACAACCCGCATATGCTGACGAAAGGAAGGGTTCGATACATCGATGACGTGGACAATGAGGTCCGCCTCCTGCAACTCTTCAAGAGTTGCCATAAAGGCCCGTACCAGCTCTTCGGGCAGATGCTGTATAAAGCCAACGGTATCGGTGATAATAACCTCTGTTTCCGCGGGGAAGCGCAGCCTTCTGCTGGTCGGGTCGAGGGTGGCAAAAAGCTTGTCTTCTGCCACAATGCTGCTGTTGGTCAAGGTGTTTAACAGGGTGGATTTCCCGGCATTGGTGTATCCAACCAGAGAGAGTACCGGTAGCATCTTCTTGCGCCGCTTCGCCCGGCGGTAGTACCGCTCCTTGCTGACCTTTTTCAGCTCTTTGCCAAGGCGTGCCAGACGATCGTTGATGCGCCGCCGGTCAATTTCGAGCCTGGTTTCACCCGGACCACGGGCACCGATACCGCCGGTGAGCCGCGATAAGGCATCATCACGGGAAGAGAGGCGGGGCAGCATATACCTGAGCTGGGCCATCTCAACCTGCAGGCGCCCTTCCCGGCTCAGGGCCCTGCGGGCAAAGATATCCAGAATCAACTGCGTGCGGTCTATAACCCGCAGATCTGTAAAGTCGGTGATAGAACGGATCTGTGACGGATTCAACTCTTCGTTGAAGACCAAAAGGTTCGCGTCATGCTGCAGGGCAAGGATCATTATCTCGGCAAGTTTGCCCTTCCCGAGAATAAACCGTGGATTGAACTTTCTTCTCTGCTGCAGGATCGAATCAAGGACAACGACATCGGCAGAACGGGCCAGCTCGGCAAGCTCAAGCAGAGCCTCTTCGGCATGCGCCCTCTTTCGGGTCGAGACAGAGATGAGAATCGCCCTGTCTCTTGTTGCATCAACTTGACTGGCCTTCTGACCGCGCCGCAGCTCACTTTCTATTGCGGCAAGGAGCTCTTCAGGGGCATCCTTTTGGTTGGCGGGATGGACCGGATCGAGGAAATGCCAGCATCTCTCGCTGCCGCCAGGCAAGAGATGGGCGGTGTAGAGCTTCTCAGGAAGCCCATCGGGCTGCACCTTGAGAACCGAGAGAAAATCGAGACGCAAAAAGAGCAGATCCATCAGATCTTCGTCGCTTATCTCTTCACCGGCCAGATGGGTATGGACCAGACGCAGCCCACACAATCTTCCTCCAGAGCGCCTCGAAGAGATGAGCTGAGGCACCAGAAGCCCGGAGAAGGTACCGACAATGACCGCCTGCACCTTACCTGAACGCTCAACGAGCAGACCAAGCTGACGATTCAAGGCAAGAGACAGACGACAGAGTTCCCGCGCCATTTCCGGATTGATAATCAGCCCGGCCTGGACCCGCTTTCTACCGATCCGTTCAAGGGCTCGTATCTGCTGCGTCTTCAGCCCGGCTATATTTCCCGTAACAAAACCGATAACTTGCCTCCTTTAGAGTGGTTTATTGGCTGTTACCCTTTTTTGCTCATCCTGTGTTTGCTGCCGCTTGCACTGCATCGCTTGCGAATAATCTTTCCAGATCGGGTCTTCATAGCTGTTATGACAGCCGACGCAGAGACCGAGGCGGAGGATCGCTTTCAGCTCGCCTTTGTTAAAGGGGCGCAGCTCAGCCCTTGAGCTGTGCTGGCGGGCCTTGCCGTTGATGGTCACATAGGCGTCAAACGGCACCGTCTGGCCAACACTGGTGGCAACCCCCTGATCCAGAGGGTAAAAGACCAGCTCACCATCAACCTCCTCAAGCCGTCCTTCGCCGAGACCAACGGTTTTTGTCGATGCGTGACAGTCGGTACAGCTCCTGCCTTTTGCCTGGGTGGTATGGGGGTTGATCGCTGCCATCGTAAAACGATGAAAACTCTTTTCCTCCCGTCCCTTCTTGTCCTGGATCGTAACGATATCCTGGCATCCGGGCGTAACCACAACCACCTCGTCACCCCAGACCCCCAGCATCGGCCTCTCATAACGAATATACGAGCGGCCCTCTGTCCACAGCCCCTCGGTCTCGGCGAGTACCAGCTTGTCGAGATCCTTTTTCGCGGGATCCCTTTTTACATGGCAGCCATAACACTGGGCAACCCAGGTCGAATGACAGGCCTCACAGGAGACCCTCTTATGGGCCGGGAAATCACAAACCCCCTTTTTCGGCGGTTTCAAGGGATGCCGCTTCCCGTTCACCTTGCCAACAATCAGTCGCTGTCGATCATCGCCTTCAATATTGTTGAGCAGGTTGCCTTTTCTGGTCGTTCCCGGGTTATCGCTGTGGCAGACAATACAGGATATCTCGAGCTGCTCCTCATAGTGGGCATAGCTTGTTCCAGCGCCCATAATCTCATTGCGGGTATGGCAATCGATACAGTCCATGCCCCGGGCGTTGTGGACATCGTTGGCAACGTCAAGGTAAAACCTCTGGCCGGGCAGCTGCTTGTCTGTCAGGCCGCCATTTTCGTAAGGTGTTCCATAGCCCTCGGACTCAAAAATCCCCATATAGGAGATGCCAATCCGCCCGGAACGGTTGTGGCAGCGCACACAGTTACTGCTCTTCACCTTACTGGTAATACGCGGGTGCGGCCTTTTTTCTTTGCGCTCAAAAGAGGTGTCATCGGCCACCAGGACCCAGCTGTCTTCGGGAGTATCGGAGCGCGTAAAATGGCAGGCAGAGCAGCCCCCGCCCTTTTCACTGAAAAATTCAGGGAAACCGGGGAGATCACCCTTCTGCTTCCAGAGATGACAGGTGGCACAGAGTTTGCGAAAATAGTCGAGAGCCAGTGAATTCTCGCCACTCTCGAGGAGCTTTTCGACGGTGAGATCGGTATCCTGGCTCTCACTCTCTCCCCAGTAGTATAAGAGGGTGCCCAGAATGCCCCTGTTTGTAGCCATTAACGAATTTTTTACCTTGTGGATGTCTGCCGGATGACAACCGGCAACCGAGCAGGTCTTGTCCGCGACCCTCAGATCGCCGGGGTTGACGACCATCCCCTTATGTGCGGCCTCTGCGGTTACCGCTGCTGGATCGCCAAGATGGCAGGGAGCGCAGCCGATGACTTGTGCATCGTGAAAGGAGTCGAGCTTCACATCCTGATGGCAGCTCAGACACATATCAACCGTCCCTGCGGCGGTAATAAAGAGCTTTTCAGGACGCTTGGTTCCCAACTCGGTGTAGACAAGGAACACCAGAGACGACAGCAGCAGAAGACCGGTTCCCAGCACAGCCTTATGTACGATGCCCTTTTTCAAAAATGCTCCACACGCTTGACAGCTGAGGTTTTACTTCTCAACCTCGATAGTTATGCAGGTTCGGAAAGAGATGTCCGCCGCCGGAGGTCGCTCTCAGGGCCATCGGCGCCTGCTTCCGCTTAAACTCACTGCCTCTGATTCTGCCGAGGATCTCTTCGACCACCGCTCTGTCATAGCCCCTTGCCACGATCTCTTCAAGACCTTCTCTCTTCTCCAGATACAAATCGACGACGGCGTCGATGGTGTCGTAGGGAGGAAGGTCATCCTGATCGATCTGGCCGGGCCTGAGTTCTGCCGACGGCGGCTTGCGGAGGATACGCTCTGGAATCACCGGCCCACGGCTATTTTTACAGGCAGCCAGGCGGTACACCAGCTGTTTTGGCAGATCACCGATAACGGCCAGCCCCCCGCACATATCACCGTAGAGGGTACAATAACCGACGGCCAGCTCGCTCTTATTGCCCGTGGTCAACAAAAGGGCACCGAACTTGTTGGCCATCGCCATAAGCAGGATCCCCCGTATTCGCGCCTGCAGGTTCTGCTCGGTTACATCTTCCTGTAAACCGGCAAATTGCGCTGCCAGCTCGCCGGTGAACCGAGAAAAAAGCCCGTCTATCGGCAGCACCTCGAACCGGCAACCAAGGTTTGCGGCCAGCAGCTCTGCATCCTCAACGGATTCGGCCGAGCTGTATTTCGAGGGCAGGGCCAGACAAAGAAGATTCTCGGCCCCGAGGGCATCGACGGCAACAGCCGCAGTCAACGCAGAATCAATACCGCCGCTCAGCCCGAGCACCGCCGATCTGATAGCCGATTTTTCAAAATAATCCTTCACCCCCATGACAAGCCCGCGGTACAGCCTCTCCTCTTCGCCCTCCTGAAAAGCGAGGCTACGAACCTGCCCGAGGCCGGCCTCTGTATCAACGACAATACAGTCTTCCTCAAAGCCTTTTGCCTCACGACAGATACCGCCGTCTGCGCTAACCGCCGTGCTGTAGCCGTCAAAGAGCAGGCTGTCTTGTCCGCCAACCTGGTTACAGTACAGCACCGGCACCCCCGCCGCCCGTGCCAGCTGCCCGAGCATCTGCCGCCGTCGGTCGTATTTTCCAAAAAGATAGGCTGATGCGGCTATATTGATGACACCCTCCACGGGCTTCTCCCCTTGCGTTGCGTTCAGCTGCTCGAGCCCGGAAAAGCGGGATTCTTCACCGTGCAGATGCACACCGGGAAAAAGCAGATCTTCACCCAGGACTACGGCAAATCGATGCCCCGCCACCGTCAGGATCGGGCTCGCAGAGCTGTCCGGGGTAAAGTATCGATGTTCATTAAAAATATCATGCGAAGAGAGCTGGCGTTTGCCGGTTTGCAAAAGGATCTCTCCCCGGCAGGCGACAATGGCGGCGTTAGAGAGAGTTCCACTCTCTTCCTTCCGGACAACGCCCAGCAGGACCGGGACCTCAGGAAGCTCTTGGAGCAGTTTTCGCAGGGCCTTTTCATGCTCTGCCACAAAAGATGGCCGGAGAAGCAGATCCCTCGGCGCAGGACCGGAGAGAGCAAGCTCGGGAAAGACGATAAGATCGCATCCCCGCTCCGTGGCCCGGGATGACCAGGCAAGGATTTTTTCACAGTTACGGGCAAAATCACCGATCAGCGGATGTATCTGAACAAGACCTATTCTCACGGTTTCTCCAGGTAAAAGGAAGTTAGAGGGCGGGCGGCCCATTCTCTTTTTTCTGCTTCTTTTTTCGCTGATACTTTTGTACCGCCCTGTTATGCGCGGCGAGACTCTCCGAGAAATGATGTGTGCCATCATTTTTTGCGACAAAATAGAGCGAGGAGGTGGCGGCGGGACGCAACACCGCATCGATGGCCTGCCGACCGGGGCTGCAGATCGGCCCGATGGGCAAGCCTGGCAGGGTATAGGTATTGTACGGGGTTGGCGTTTGCAGGTCTTTTTTGCGTATCCGACCCTGGTAGTCCTTGATACCGTAGATAACGGTCGGATCAGACTGCAGGCGCATCCCCTTCTCCAACCTGTTGAGAAAGACCCCGGCTATCCGCGCCCGCTCCTGCGGCACGGCCGTCTCCTTTTCGACAATCGAGGCCAGAATAACCGTACGATCGACATCAGGAGGAGGCTCAAGGCCCACTGTCAGCTCTTTCCAGACCTCGGTAAAACGGGCCAGCATTCTCTGAACAATGACCTCTGCCCCAGAGCTATCGCGGGTCAACAGATAGGTATCAGGAAACAGGAAGCCTTCAAGGGAGGTTGCGCCAGACAGGCCAAAAGCCTTGATTCGCTGCGGATCAGTGACAAGCTCAAGGAAACGCTCTTTGCTGCACCAGCCACCATCGGCAAAGAGAGAGGCAATCTGTTGTGCAGTCAGCCCTTCGGGAATGGTCACCGCATAGGAGACCGGTTTTGCCGAGGCGAGAAGCGAGAGAATCTCCCGGGGTTTTTTCCCCCTGGGGAGCAGAAACTCCCCTGCCTGAAGCCGGGTTCCCAGCCCTGACAGCCTGGCGAGTATGCGAAAACGGATATCGTTGCGCACGAGCTGGTTTTCTCCGAGGATGTCTGCAATCTGCCCCAGCGAGCTCCCCTTGGGGATAGTTACCACAACAGTTGTCTCGGACGCTTGTACCATAGACGGATAGGCGGTGGTGATATAGCTGAGATAGGCGGCAAGAGCGCTTGTCACCACAACAAGAAAAACAACAATGGCAGGCAGAACCAGCTTTTTCCACCAGGGTCTGCGGAGAGTAACGTTGAGATGCAATACATCCACCGGAAGACTACTGCTTTTTCTTTCTGGAAGAGACTGCCGTGCTCTCGGCAAAGGCAACCGCAACCACCTCATCCATATTCTTTACCGGGAAAAAGCGCATTTTATCCCGTATATCCTTTGGGATCTCGACCAGATCCTTCTCATTTTGTGCCGGGATAATAACCCTGTGGATACCGGCACGCAGGGCGGCCAGAGACTTCTCTTTCAGACCGCCAATGGGCAGTACACGGCCCCGCAGGGTAACCTCTCCGGTCATCGCCGTCTGGCTGACAACCGTCTTGCCGGTAATGGCAGAATAAAGCGCGGTGGCCATTGTAATACCGGCTGAGGGACCATCCTTGGGTATGGCACCGGCCGGCACATGGATATGAAAATCGACCTTGTCAAAAAAGTCATCATCGAGCCCAAGCTGCTCGCTTCGGCTGCGGCAGTAGGTAAGGGCTGCCTGGGCCGACTCTTTCATCACCTCACCAAGCTGTCCGGTCAGGGTCAACTTGCCCTTCCCCGGCATACTGTTCACCTCGATCTGCAGGATCTCTCCGCCAACCTCTGTCCAGGCAAGCCCGGTGACCAGTCCGGGCTGCTCGAGTTTTTCCAGCTCCGATTCCGGTATGGTCTTCGGCGGGCCCAGATACTTGTGCAGATTCCTCAGCGATACAGAATACGGACCTCTGCCGCCTTCCGCGACCTTTCTGGCCACCTTGCGACAGACCTTGCCTATCTCACGTTCAAGATTTCGCAGACCGGCCTCCAGGGTATAGTGGGTAATGAGCGTGGTCAGGGTCTCATCCTCTATCCGGATATGTTTTGCTTTGAGCCCGTTCTGCTCGAGCTGCCGCGGCAGGAGATAGCGTCTGGCAATAACCAGTTTTTCCTCGAGGGTATAGCCGGAGAGCCGGATAACCTCCATTCTGTCGAGCAGCGGGCTGGGAATGGTATCGCTCATGTTCGCCGTCGTGATAAACATCACCTTCGACAGATCAAGAGGCAGGTTCATATAATGGTCTGAAAATTCAAAGTTCTGTTCCGGATCAAGCACCTCAAGCAGGGCCGATGAAGGATCGCCGCGATAGTCGGAGCCGACCTTGTCTATCTCATCCATCATAAACACCGGATTGTTTGAACCGACCGTTTTCAGCCCCTGCACAATACGCCCGGGCATAGCACCAATATAGGTTCGCCGGTGACCGCGGATTTCAGCCTCATCACGCATCCCGCCCAGAGACAGACGGTGAAATTTACGGCCCATCGCCCTGGCAATAGACTTGCCCAGCGAGGTCTTGCCAACCCCGGGAGGCCCGACAAAACAGAGCAGAGGCCCCTTGCTCGAGTCATTCAGCTTGCGAACGGCCAGGTATTCGAGAATACGCTCTTTTATCTTCTCCAGACCGTAATGGTCTTCGTCGAGAACCTCTCTGGCATGGGCCAGATCAAGAATATCCTTTGTGCTCTTTTTCCAGGGGACATCGAGTATCCAGTCAATATAGGTACGCACAATGGTCGCCTCAGAGGAGTCAGGATGCATCATCTCCATCCTGGACAGCTGTTTTTTCGCCTCCTTGCGCACCTCTTTCGGCATCTTGGTCTTCTTGATCTTACGCTCAAGCTCGTCGAGTTCCTGGGTTCGATCATCCGTGTCGCCAAGCTCCTTCTGCAGGGCCTGCAGCTGCTCGCGCAGGAAATACTCGCGCTGGGATTTACTCATCTCCTCCTTGGCGTCGTTTTGTATCTTGGCCTGCACGGTCGAGACCTCAAGCTCCTTGTTGAGCAGACTGCTGACCAGCTTCAAGCGCTTGACCGGATCGGTTTCCTGGAGGATATTCTGGGATTCTGCAATTTTCAGCTTGAGATTGGAGCCGACCAGATCCGCCAGCCGTCCGGGATCCTCTATGTTGTTGATGATCATCATAAGATCGGCGGACAAAACCCCCCGAAGCGACATTATTTTCTCCGTCTGTTCACGAACCGCACGCATGCCAGCCTCGATTTCAACGGTGATCTCCGGAACAGCCATATCTTCAATCACCTCTACAGCGACCCGGTAGCTTGGCTCATCCTGTACAAAGGATTTGATACGCGCCTTGGACATTGCCTGTACCAGCACCTTGAGGCGGCCATCCGGCAGTTTCAGGGTACGCATAATCATACAGACCATCCCCACCCGATACAGATCATCCTGGCCAGGGTTATCGACGGTGGCGTCCTTCTGGGTTACCAGCATCAGCAGTTTGTTGCTCTCGAGCGCCTCGGTGACCGCATCTACCGAACTGTTTCTGCCGACAAAAAGAGGGATTATCATATAGTTAAAAACGACGACATCCCGTACCGCCATCATCGGCAGTACCTCGGGTATTTCCAGATCATCGTTGCTCGAGAAGTCGTCCATACCGATGCTTAACGAATCGTTAAATTCCACGCATTCCTCCACTACATGTATCGGAGACTCGGGTCGACAGTAGGTGTCGAATCCCGGAGTTCCGGCTTCATTCTTTGCTCTACATTCCAGGCCTTCGTAGTCCAGCTGCGTCCAAGAGTCAATTGCCATCTCCCCTGGGAAATGGTACTCTCAAGGCGGCGTTCAGATCCGGCATCAAAGGATACCAGCAGCCCAAAGGCCAGAGACATTCTACCACAGCCCGCGACAAAAACGATATTTTTCGAACACTCTCGCCAACGAGTCCAGCAACGGCAAGGAGTCTCTAAAGACGAAAAAAAACAACAAGATCGAGTCGCGCAGCCGCCCTTGCAGGCAGGCGCAGAAACACTAAACATACAGCAAAACCAAGTCAAGTCGGCTTTTTAACAGAAAGGTTTCCTGCAGAACCGGGAAATGGAGGACCCCATGCTGAACGTTGAATCTTTTTTTGACCTTACAGATTGTACGGATACGGATCTCTTTACTCCAGGAGATTTGCCCTGGCAACCCCTCGACCGCTTGAAAAACTATATGGACGACTACCAGTACCCGGACTACAACGAACTCTACCGGGAGGCCGCAACCCCGCTGGCAAAACATCTCATAATACACGACAACCAGATACTGCCCTCCGACGATTGCCAGATCCTCTTTGGCGATGCGACAAAGCAGCAGCTTCAGGTGAGACGGGGCGAAACGATCCTTACCGGCGCATCTGTTATTATGGCTGGCGCCATTATTGTCGGCAAACAGCTGGCCCTCGGCAAAGGTGTGCTCATCGAGGCCTCGGCAATGCTCAAAACCCCGGCAATTATAGGGGACTATACAGAGGTTCGCCAGGGTGCATACCTGCGGGGTTATTGTCTGGCCGGGAAAAGATGTGTGCTCGGTCATACCACGGAAATAAAACATTCCATCCTTTTCGACGACGCAAAGGCCGGACATTTTGCCTATGTGGGGGATTCGATTCTCGGTCACGATACCAATCTTGGGGCCGGGACAAAACTTGCCAACCTCAGATTTCTGGCAGGCAACGTGCAGATACGCTACAACGGGGAAAGGCTGAATACAGGGAGACGCAAGCTGGGTGCCATTCTCGGTGATGGCTGTCAGACCGGCTGCAACGCGGTAACCAACCCGGGAACGATACTGGGGCCAGAAAGCCTGCTTTCGGCCAATACGACGGCAAAACCGGGAATATATCCACAAAAGACAAGGCTCCGCTAACCCGGTTCCCGAGAAACCAGCAAGGCTAGAGCAGGACCTATTTTCTAACAATCAAACTGGAAAAATAATGCAGTTCTTCGCCGACGGCTTCTCGAATATTGGTCCAGACCCTTTCATCGGCAAAACTGGCGCGCTCAATCAATACCGCATTATCAACGAGATCGAGTTCATCGAGAATGCCTATGATCCGCTCCAGGGCCTTGTGTACCTTCATAAAGACAAAGGCCTCACCGCAGTCAAGCAAAAGGCGTATTTTTTCATCCTCAAAGGCGGCTGGAATTACAACAAACCGCTCATCACCGAGACAGAGGGGTAAACCTGAAGAGGCCGAAACCGCCCCCATAGACGAGATGCCGGGGACGATCTCAAAGTGGAAAGAAGAGCCGTACGCCTGAAGGGTCTCGATGACATAGAAACCGGTTGAGTAGATTGCCGGGTCACCAAGGGTGGGAAAGGCAACATCTTCTCCCTCATCCAGACAGCGCACAACGATCGAGGCTGCCTTACGCCATGCCTGCTGGATCTCGGCATCTGGCGCCTGCCCGCGCTGTACCCGTTTCATCGGGAAATGGTGGCTTAAAATTTTTTTACCAGCAGTCTCGACGGCCCCTGAAGCAATTTCCAGGGCCCTGCTCCCGCCTTTCCGATATGCAGAGGGAACAAACCAGATATCAGTTTCCTGCAGAATACGCGCCCCTTTGAGGGTCAACAGCTGCGGATCCCCAGGCCCCACACCGACAATATAGAAAGTACCTTGCATCTCTTTCTCTATGAATGTGAAAATGTCTTCTCTTGTCTTTGAACACATCAAGATGCAAACCGGGTCGATTACGATATCCACCATCCCGCAAACCCGCCACGCCGCTCGTTCAAAGATATCGGGGCGGATATTCTAGTATAAAGGGGCTCTTTATTCAATCCCGTTATCGTGGACGAAAAAATATCTGCCATCAGTCGTTATTGGGAAAGAAAAGTCCAGGAAGAACTTGCGGGAAAAGAAGAACTCATTTACCTTTCCTGCACGTTTTACCTCCCCGATTTCTCGACAGACAACAACGGGAAGACAAGAAAATTCTTCGAAATATACAAAGACAGACAAGGACGCATGTATGGAACAGGATCTACTCACTGCGCTATGGCCCCAGGTGGTGCTTCCTGTTACCCGCATTACCTTCCTTATTGTCCTTGGCCTGTTTGTCGCCAGCTGTATAGAAAGCCTCAACTGGACACAAAAACTGGCCTGTTTGAGTCGTCCGCTGATCCGGCTGGGGCATCTGTCGAATATAACCGGGGCCAGCTTTTCCCTTGCTTTTTTCTCAGGAGTTTCGGCAAATACGGTTCTTGCAGAGACCTACGACAACAACCAACTCTCAAGACGGGAACTGGTGCTTGCCAATCTCCTGAACTCCCTGCCCAGGTTTTTTCTGCATCTGCCGACGGTCTTTTTTCTCACCGCCCCCTTTATCAAGCTGGGCGCAGTGATCTACGTCGGCCTCACCTTCAGCGGAGCGGCTCTTGAAACCCTTCTTGTTGTTGTTGCCGGCAACCTTCTCCTGCCCAAAAACCAGCAGGAAATATACTGCTCCCGGACAGCAGAAAAAACCAGCATCAAAGAGGCGGTGGTCAACAGCTGCAAGCGGGTCAAACAGAAGATCCTGCGAATTCTCAAATATATGCTCCCCGCCTATCTGCTCTTTTTTTTCCTGAACTGGTTCGGTTTTTTTACCCTGGTCAAGACGCAGCTCGTTGAAAGCGGCGTTCTCCTCGGTTGGCTGAACCCACAGGCGGTGGGCATTGTCCTGCTCCATCTCACCGTCGAGTTTTCGGCAGGACTGGCCGCCGCCAGCACGCTGCTCACCAGCAACACACTCACCTACCATGAGGTGGTTATAGCCCTGCTCGTCGGCAACATACTGTCCACACCGATCAGGGCGCTGCGCCATCAGTATCCGTACTACACAGGAATATACAAACCCAAACTGGCCCTGCAGCTGGTGATCATCAGCCAACTGACCAGAACCTTCTGTCTCTCTTCTGTTGCGGTGGCCTATTTCCTTTGTACCTCCAAAATATAGCCGCCGAATCGATACGATGCAAAAGAGATCCTCCGCCTACAGTTCGCTGCTCATAACAAGCCTTACCCTCTGTCTTGTTGCGACCATTGTCGCCGCCACCGGTATGGGCTATATGAAGATTCCCTGGCAGGATCTGCTGCAGGTTATCGGTGCTAGGCTCTCGGATAATCCGGAGCTGCGCAGCAGTGTCGAACCATCGGTTGCCTATGTGGTGATAGATGTGCGTCTGCCAAGGGTCCTCTGCTCGGCACTGGTCGGTGCCGGGCTGGCCATAAGCGGTGTTGTCTATCAGGGCATCCTGCTGAACCCGCTTGCCGATCCCTATACCCTCGGGATAAGCAGTGGTGCGGCCTTTGGAGCTTCTCTTGCCCTGTGGGCCAATATCAGCCTTCTGGGAACATTCTCCACACCCCTTTTTGCCTTCGCAGGGGCCGTAGCAACGCTTTTTCTGGTGATGCGCCTCTCCTCGTTTGGCGGTCTTCTTTCTGCCCAGACCCTTATTCTCTCCGGGGTCATTGTAGCCGCTATCCTCTCTGCCGGTATCAGCTTTATCAAATATCTTGCCGATGAACAGGTTGCGGTAATCATCTTCTGGCTGATGGGCAGCTTTGCCTCATCAACCTGGCATAACGTTCTCTTGCTGAGCCTCTCTGTCTTTTTCGGGCTTGCCGTTACGGTCTACTATGGCCGGGATCTGAATATTCTCTCTCTTGGCAAACGCAGTTCAGACAGCTTAGGTGTTGAAACGGTAAGGATCCGAATCATTCTGCTTGTTTCAGCGTCTTTTATAACCGCAGTCTGTGTCTCTTTAACCGGTATCATCGGCTTTATAGGGCTTATTATTCCGCATCTTATGCGCTATATTGTCGGGCCGGACAACAGAAGGCTTCTGATCGTCTCGGCCTTGAGCGGGGCCATGCTGTTGCTGACAGCAGACACGGTAACCCGGGCCGTGCTGCCGGTTGAGCTGCCCATAGGCATCCTTACCGCACTTATCGGAGGGCCCTTTTTCTGCCTTATCTTCCGCCAAAAACAGAGGTCGAGAATCGATGACTGAAGCAACGGTACTCAACTGCCAGGGACTCTCTTTTGCCTACGGGGAAGAGCCGGTGCTCCGCGATGTCAATCTGGAACTGCAGCGGGGGCTCTTGTATGGTATTATTGGTCCAAACGGCTCTGGCAAGACCACGCTTCTCGACCTTTGCACCGGAAGCAAAAGACCGAGCACCGGCGAAATAAGGCTTTTGAGCCGACCTCTCAGAACCTTCAGCGCAAGAGAAAAAGCGCAACAGATCGCCCTGGTGCCCCAGGAATACAGAATGGACCTCGGCTTCACCGTCACAGAGCTTGTTCTTATGGGCCGCCACCCGTATATCCCGAGGTTTGGTTCACCATCTGCAGAAGACTGGCGACAGGTGCAGCAGGCCATCGACGATATCGGTATCACCGATATTGCCGATCGATCGACCAGCCACCTGTCGGGGGGCCAGAAACAACGGGTGGTGGTTGCCAGGGCACTGGCCCAGAATACCCCGATACTGCTGCTCGATGAGGCCACCGCCAACCTGGATATCCAGTACACCCTGCAGATATTCAATCTCTCGCGGAATCTGGTGAAGCAGAAAAACCGCACCGTGCTCGCTGTGGTACACGACCTTAACCTTGCCGCGGCCTATTGCGATGCGCTTATCGTCATGGAAAAGGGCAAGGTGGTTGTCTCCGGACCAACGGAAAATGTACTCGACGCCGGTACTATCAAGCAGGTCTTCGGGGTCGAGAGTAGAATCTACTGGGATGCCTATAACCAGACAAAACAGATCAGCTTCCTCTATGGAGGGAAAAACCGTTGAAGGTCTCGCCAACACCCACTGCCGGATTTTTCTCTTTCTCTCCGATGCGGTGTATTCTCTACGCCCTTCTCTGTTGCCTGCCCGTCTGTGCCTTTGCCGCCGGTACATATCCCCAGACCATACGCGAGGCGGGCGATAGAACCGTCAGCGTCGGCAAGGCGTACCAGAGGATCATCTCACTCTACCCGGCGCATACAGAGAATTTATGTTCGATGGGTGCTGCCCGGCAGCTTGTCGGGATATCGAGGACGGATAGCTTCCCCGAAAAGATTGTTGAGTTGCCCCGTTTTTCCGCCAGGGATGATGCCGAGAAATTCATCGCCCATCATCCTGATCTGGTTCTTGTACGACCGATGATAGAGCGCGCCTACCCGGAACTGCTCAAAAAACTGAAAAAATCTGGAATAACAGTTATCTCACTGCAACCCGGTTCAGCAGAGCAGATGTTTGACTATTGGCTCGCCCTCGGCATTTTGAGCGGACACCAGCAACAGGCCCAGGCAATGGTCGCCGAGTTTACCCAAAAGAGTGACCTGTATCGACAAAAGCTCGAGCAACGGCCACTGAATACCCGGCCCATGGTCTATTTCTCGGCCATCCACAAAAAGATGAAGACCTTTGCCGAGGGCAGTATGGCGCTGTTTGTTCTTGAACTGGCCGGCGGCAGGAATGTGGCAGGCGATGCCACACGGGTACGCAGCACAAACATCGCCTACTTTGGCAAGGAAAAGCTTCTGTCCCGCGGCGAGCAGATTGATATTTTTCTCAGCCAGCACGGTCGAATGAACCCGGCAAGCAGGGAGATCATCGCCAGTGAACCCGGTTTCAAGGCCATCCGGGCCGTCAGAGAGCAGAAGATCTATCTCGTTGAGGAGGCAATCGTTTCACGACCGACGATGAGGCTCTTGCAGGGGATAGCAACCCTGGAAAATATCTTGTACCCCGTTGCAGATGGCAACCAAAAGGAGAAGAGATGACAGTTCAGGTCCCAGCCGTTGTTGTCTCCGGGACGGCAAGCGGCTGCGGTAAAACAACGGTGGCGCTCGGCCTTATGGCCGCCCTCAGACAGCGCGGGTTACAGGTGCAGGCCTATAAATGCGGACCGGACTTTATCGATCCGGGGCTGCACAGGCTTGCCACCGGAAAGACGGCACACAATCTTGACCTGTGGATGGCCGGGGAACGCGCAACCAGAGACTGCTTTTACAAGAACCTCTCCGGCAGTGATGCCGCCGTCATAGAGGGGGTGATGGGCATGTTCGACGGAGGGCTCTCTTCGAGCGGAGAACTCTCCAGGAGACTGCATATTGCCACTATCCTGGTGCTTGATGTGCGCTCGACGGCCGAGAGTGCCGCTGCCATCGTCAAGGGTTTCGAGACCTACAGGCAAGGGGCGGCGATCTGCGGAGTTATCTTAAACAACATCGCCAGCCCAAGACATCTGCAGCTGACAGCTGAGGCGATTCGCCTCAACTGCAACGCTGAGGTTCTCGGTTTTCTCCCCAAACAGCTCGATTTTTCGATCCCCTCAAGGCATCTTGGTCTCCTGACTGCAGACGAGGCGCCCCTGTCTCCGCAAGCCCTCTCGCTGCTCGCTGAGACGATAGAGCAGCACGTTGATCTGGACCGGCTGCTCGAGCTGGCCACACAATGTACACCGAGTCCGGCTGACCGGAGACAAGACATCAAACCGCGTTGTCGAATAGCGGTTGCACGGGATAAGGCCTTCTGTTTTTATTATCAGGATAACTTTGATATCCTCCGTGCAGCTGGAGCCGAGATTGTCTTTTTCAGCCCCCTGCAGGATCCCGGCCTGCCCGAAAACATTGACGGGATATACCTTGGCGGCGGCTACCCAGAGCTCTATGCCGAACAGCTCAGCCAAAACCTGGGCATGCTCGAAGATATTCGCCAATGGGCCGCTGGAGACCGGGTTATGTACGCAGAATGCGGTGGGTTTATGTATCTGACCGAGGGGATTGTGGGCACTGAAGGTACCCACCACCGCCTGGCAGGGATTTTCCCGGCCACCGCAACCATGCAAAAAAAACGTGCGGGACTCGGCTATCGAGAGGTAACAACCACCTGTGCTACCTGTTTTGGCCCGGCGCAAACGACGATGCGCGGACATGAGTTCCACTATTCGCGGATCGACGAGACGGCAAACAGACTCAACACGGCCTATCAGATCGCAGGTGGCGCTGTTGAGGGATACATCTATAATCGAACGCTTGGGGGATATATCCATCTCCACTGGGGCTTTTCGCCGCAAGTGGCGGAGGCCTTTATCAACGCTTGTCTGGAGTAAAAAATGACGGTCACAATACAAAAAATCGCACCGGCGGACATCGAGAAAGAGAGCTTTAAGATCATCGAGTCAGAAATGGGTGAGCATCGCTTTGACCGGGCGACCTTTCAGGTCATCCGGCGGGTTATCCACACAACGGCCGATTTCACCTTCGCAGAAAACATCAGAATTTCCCCCGGAGCCATCGAAGCGGGGATTGCTGCGATCAGGGCGGGAAAGAGGATCCTCACCGATGTAACGATGGTCGCCTCCGGGATCAGCAAGGGGCTGCTGGCAGATTTCGGCGGTGAGGTGATCTGCAGGGTTGCCGATCCCGAGGTTGCCCTGATGGCAAAGAAGGAAAACAGGACAAGGGCCGCGATGGCAATCTCGATGTTTCTCGATGCAGAGATTGGTATTGTGGCCATGGGCAACGCACCAACGGCCCTGATACGGGCAATCGAGATAACCAAGGAGATGCCCGGGCCAAAACCCCTGCTCATCGGCGTTCCGGTCGGCTTTGTCAACGCGGCGGAATCCAAGGATCTTCTCGTTGAAGAAAATGACTGCTATATTACCAGCCTTGGCCGCAAAGGGGGCAGCCCGGTCGCGGCGGCAATCGTCAACGCACTTATCCGCATGGCGGCCGAATAGATGTCTGGAAAACTGCGCAGCGGATTTTCCACCGGTGCCTGCAGTGCAGCGGCGGCAAAGGCAGCGGCCACCGCCCTGTGCACAGGATCCTGCCCTGAGCATGTCGACCTCAGCTTTCCCAACGGGCAGATACACCGTTTCCTGGTACACAGCTGCCGCAAGGAAGAGGGCAGAGCCTTTGCCTCGGTTATCAAGGAGGCCGGAGACGACCCGGACATCACACATCATGCCGAAATCTGTGCCAGCATCGGGAAGGGGCATATACAGGACGAGGTAGTCTGCGTCTTCGATGACAACGTACAGCTTATCAGGGGAAGCGGGGTTGGGGTGGTTACCAAGCCAGGGCTGAGCGTTGCTGTCGGTGAACCGGCGATCAATCCGGTACCGAGAAAGATGATTTATGCGGCAATCAGATCGGTGACGGAAGATGCAGTCAATGTCACCATCTCAATCGTCAACGGCGAGATCCTGGCGGAAAAGACCCTGAACAAACGTCTCGGCATCCTCGGCGGGCTGTCCGTCCTCGGCACCACGGGGATAGTCCGCCCGGTTTCGGCGGCGGCCTGGATCGCCACAATCTCAACCTGCATGGATGTCGCCCGGCGGGCCGGATTAACAGAAATTGTGCTTTCAACCGGCCGTACCTCGGAGAAAGGCGCACAAGATTATCTGGATCTGCCCGAGGAGGCCTATGCGATGATGGGTGATTATCTGGCCTTTTCATTAAAAACTGCGGCCAGAAAAGGTTTTGCCACAATACACTATGCCGGAATGTGGGCAAAACTGATGAAGGCGGCGTTGCAGATCCCGCAAACCCATGTGCGCAACGGGGCCCTGGAGATCGCTGCCGCAGCAGAGCTGCTCAACAAGCTTGGCGCGCAACCGCCCCTTACAGAGCGGCTCAAAGACTCAAATACGGCCCGCGAGATGCTCGGGCATATTCAGGACACCGGTCAAACCTTTCTGATAGAAGCCGTCTGCCACAAGGCCAAGGCCTATGCCGAAGAGGTCTCGGGCAGTGCGGTGAAGATCTATCTTATCGACAACAACGCCAAGGTCATCGCCCATGCATAAGATTTTTGTTTTTGGTCTGTCCGAATCGGTGCTGCCCTCGCAAATCCTGCAACAGCTGACCCTTTGCCGGCATATCTTCGCCACGCCGCGGATGCAGACACTACTCAACGGCCACAGCGGACATCTCCACAATATCAGCCCGCTGCAAAAGGCCGTTGACACAATGCACACACTGCTGCCGTCTTCGAACATCGCGGTGCTGGCAAGCGGTGATCCGCTGTTTTTTGGGATAGGCAAACGACTGCTCAACGAATTTGGACAACAACGGCTCTTCTTTTCTCCAGCCCTGTCATCAATACAGAGGGCGGCGGCTCTTTTCCGCGTCCCCTGGGATGATGCCACAATCCTCAGCCTGCATGGACGCAACTGCAGCCATATTCCAGGCCGTATCCTGCAGCAGGACAAAAGCTTCCTGTTCACCGACAAGACACACAGCCCGGACAGGATCTCTCGACAGATCAAAGACTACCTGCAACATATCGAAGAGCACGACAGGCTCGCTGCGATACGGGTCTCTGTTGCAGAAAATATCGGCACAGAAGACGAACGAATATACAAGGGGAGCCTCACAGAGACCGCTGAACAGCGCTTTTCGCCGCTCAACGTTATGCTCGTTGAAAATATCAGGCCCAGCAATATTGCCTATCGGCTGGGGCTCTCGGAAGAGGATATCCAGCACAGCAGAGGTCTTATCACCAAAAACGAGATCCGCGCCGCAACCCTGCATCATCTGCGACTCCCCGAGACCGGTGTTTTCTGGGATATTGGAGCCGGCAGCGGTTCGATCTCCATCGAATCGGCGAGACTGAACCCGAACCTGACCCTGTATGCCATTGAACACAGGCCCGAGGAGATACTCAATATCAAGGAAAACGTCAGGCGCTACGGCTGCTACAATATCATTCCTGTCCATGGCCTGGCACCTGAGAGCCTTGCCCCGCTGCCGGCCCCGGACAGGGTCTTTGTTGGCGGCAGCAAGGGAAGGCTGGCGGAGATCATCGCAGCGGCCGCTTCACTCCTGCCGGAAGACGGCCGTATTGTTGTAAACGGTCTTACCCCGGAGACCATCAACAAAGCTCCAGGACTTTTACGGCAGCACGGCCTTGCCGTGACGACAGCGACCATCGGCGTCAGCCGCTGCGATGAATTTGGCGAGGAAACACAGTATAACCCGATTACCATAACCACAGGCCACAAAGAATGCGCACGAACATAGACCGAGCAGACCAGACAGAAACAGCGCAGGTCTCTTTTATCGGCGCCGGGCCCGGAGACCCGGAGCTTATTACCGTCAAAGGCATGCGCCTGCTGCAGGAGGCGGATATTGTCATCTATACCGGCAGCCTGATTCCGGAAGCCCTTGTCAACGGCCTGAAGGCCTCGATCCACAACTCGGCCTCCCTGCATCTTGAAGAGGTCTTCTTGATCATACGGCAGGGGGTAGAAGCGGGCAAACGTGTGGTCCGCCTGCATACCGGTGATCCAGCCTTGTATGGTGCGATCAACGAGCAGATCGCGCTCCTGCGAAAACACCGGATTGCCTTTTCGATTGTCCCCGGAGTCAGTTCGGCAACAGCGGCGGCGGCGGCCCTTGAAACGGAGTTGACCCATCCCGAGGTTTCGCAGACCGTGATCTTCACCAGACGCTCGGGAAGAACCCCCGTTCCAGAAAAAGAGCGTCTAGAGGCCCTTGCCAGCCATCAGGCAACGATGGTCATTTTCCTCAGTGTTGCAATGATTTCCGAGGTGGTAGCGGACCTCAAAGAGGGGGGATATGCCGATTGCACGCCCGTTGCCGTTGTCGAAAAGGCAAGCTGGCCCGAGCAGCGTATCGTCCGTGGCAATCTTGCCACAATCGTACAAAAGGTTGCCGAGGCAAAGATCCGTACAACGGCAATTATCGCGGTCGGAGAGGCCATTGCCCGCACCCCGAAAAAGACCCTGTCAAAACTCTACGACAAGGGTTTCAGCCACGCCTACAGAAAGGGAGAGCCTGTGCGATGAAGATTGGAGTTATCGCTATAACCCAAGAGGGCAAAAGCCTGGCGCAAAAGATTACGGCAAGGCTGGCAGGCAGCAGGCATCTGCTGCAGACACGAGGCGAGAAGGTCTCTGAGCTCCTTGCCCGGCATTGGCACTTCTTTGACGGCTTTGTCTGTATTATGGCGGCGGGAATCGTGGTGCGTGCGATCGCACCGCTTCTCACCGACAAAAGGCAGGATCCCTGTATCGTGGTCTGTGATCAGAAGGGGAAGCACCTGATAAGCCTGCTTTCCGGACATCTGGGAGGCGGCAATCAGCTGGCCCATGACCTGGCCGACATTACCGGGGGCCAGCCTGTGATCACCACCGCCTCGGATACCCTGGGCCTGGTCGCCCTCGATCTCTGGGCACGAGAGCATACCCTGCAGCCACCTCCGGGACCGGAGCTGACCGAGATCAGCACAAAACTGGTCAACAGGGGGATGCTCAAGATCTATCTTGACGTTCCCTGCACGACTCTTCCCAGAGGGCTCAAACAGGTCTCTACCCCCGAAAGTGCAGAGATCATCGTCTCACACAGGCTCTACGATCTCCGGGAAACAGCCGTCTTCTGTCCGAAGGATCTGGTCGTTGGCATCGGCTGCAACCGGGGAACCTCCAAACAAGAGCTGGCAGCGGCCCTTGCCGAGCTCTTTGCCGATCTGAAAATCAACCGCAAAAGCATTCGAAACCTTGCCTCGATAGACAAAAAGAGTGACGAACAGGGCCTGCTCGAACTTGCGGCCGACAACGGCTGGCGGATCGACTTCTTTGACAAGGAACAGATCAACAGCCAAAAGAATCTGGAAATCTCCTTCGTCGCCCTCAAGGCGGTGGGCGCCATTGGGGTAGCCGAACCCACCGCCCTTCTCAGCGCCGGCAGCGCAATACTTATCAGCAGGAAACGCAAATGGAAAAACGTGACAATGGCGGTGGCCCAGGTACCCTTTACGTTATAGGAACCGGACCCGGGGCACTCGACAATATAACGGGCGCTGCGATCGCGGCTCTCAAGCGGGCCGAGGTTGTCGTTGGTTATTCGACCTATCTCTCTCTGATCGACGAGATTATCAGAGGAAAAGAGATCCTCTCATCGGAGATGATGAAGGAGGTCGAGCGCTGTAGAACTGCCCTGTCCCTGGCCGAGACCGGGAAACAGGTTGCCCTGGTTTCCGGCGGGGATCCCGGGATATACGCGATGGCCGGTCTTGTTTTTGAGATCGCCGAAAAAGAGGGCTACGGGGCGGCCATCGAGATCATCCCTGGAATTGCCGCCGTCAACGGCTGCGCCGCCCGTCTGGGGGCACCGCTGATGCATGATTTTGCGGCGATAAGCCTCTCTGATCTTCTCACCCCCTGGGAGCGTATTGAAAAAAGGCTTGAGGCCGCTGCAATGGCCGATTTTGTTACCGTAATCTACAATCCGAGATCAAAGAAGAGAACAAAACAGCTTGTCCGGGCCCGGGAAATCTTCCTTCGTTTCAGAAGCCCGCAAACGGTGACCGGCATCGTCACTGCTGCAACCAGGATTGATGAACACAAGATCATCACCACCCTGGACAGACTGCTCGAGCACGAGATCGGCATGCAGTCGACAATCATCATCGGCAACAGTCAGACCTATACCTGGAGCGACCTGATGATCACCCCCAGAGGCTACGGCGAAAAATATAAGCTATAGTCCCTACTTCTGATCAGAAATCGGGGCTATTGCCCAGGCATCGACAGGTCATGCTCCTTGCCCCGCCGCGCAGATACAGCAACAATCAACTGATCCCGTTGCAGCATTCTACCGCTATACCTCAAAATATCCTTTGCCAGGAGTGCCCACTCATGGAAGGCGCTGAGTCGTTTCTGGTATGTCTTTCCGGGCGGTCGTTTACCGGTGAGCTGCGCGATTTGTCGGGTCAGCCCGACCTCTTTTTTCTTCAGAGAGTAATATTCGCAAAGGTAGGTGACAATGTTTTCCTTTTGCCCAGCACGGTCTGTATGTAGTGCCGGAAAGGGCACATCTTCAAGGCTTCTGGCAAAACAATTCCTTCTATTCCAGCGAAGAATACACTGCCACTCATCTTTTCCAACCGCCTCCTTGCCACAGACCGGACATCTGTATTGCCACTTGCCGTTGCTCTTCTTTGTCGTATTTGGCTGTACGTTACAGACAACACATTCCCAGACCGGCACCTGAAAAGGGTTGCCATTAAAATCCTGATACCCTTCTCCCTGTGAGAGGCAGCCTAATTTTATTCCCACCGTTTCACGTTTATCTTCCAGATAGGCGACCGTTTGACTGATTTTCACCGCTTTTGGCATACCGCTCATCTCTCTTCGCTTTTACTTTTGGCTCTCTGGACAAAAACGCACTGTCCAGACTACTCTTGTTTCTGCTCTCCATCAGAGGCAACCTTCGGCTTGAGATCCCCGAGTGCAGGAAAGTCACTGATAAAGGTTGTCTGCGGCGTCTTCGGGGCAAACAGGTTCTTACCATACAAGTAAAGGGGCCGCAGAGACAAGGCAAGAAGAATCAAGGTACAAACCAGGCTCACAGAAGCCGGCAGCACCTCGGCGGCACCTCCAATCACAGCCTTGGGAGAGATTTTCAACAGATGATACAGGCCGTCAACCAGCAGCCCCAAGACCACCGCGCAAAAGGACAGGGCTGCCAGATACAAAAGGCTGCTCATCCTGCCAAGAAGCCCCCAGAGCACAGAGATCGAGGCAACGTTTGTGGCTGGACCGACCAGCAGAAAGACAAGGGCTGCTCCAGGACTGACGCCTTTGAGAATCAGTGCCGCCGCAACAGGTGTCGAGGCGGTTGCGCAGATATACAAAGGAATACCGACGAGAAGCATAATCAGCATCGAATGTATGCCACCACCGAGAACCGACGCCATAAGCTCCTCCGGAACCAGTACAGAGATGATGGCGGCAATAAAAACACCGACGTAGAACCACAGGGCGATATCTCCCCAGACATCCTGATAGCTGAAACGCAGACCAGCCTTGATTTTTTCTATGATCGTATGGTGCTTTTTATGCACCTCATCCGGACAGTCAATGCCATCACAACAACCATCAACCGGACAACTGTAATCAATTTGCTGATCACCTCCCCTCTTCTCCGGGAATACCAGGTTCTCGGCAAAACCGGAAAACATCGCCGTCAGAAAGGCAGCAATCGGTCGTACCACGGTGAGGAGAGGATCAAGCAGGGCGTAGGTGACGGCAATCGAATCAACGCCGGACTCCGGAGTCGAGATCAAAAAGGCAACGGTTGCGCCTTTGTTTGCCCCCTGCCGTCTCAAGGATGCTGCCGCCGGCAGCACGCCACAGGATCACAACGGAAGCGGGACCCCCCAGAACGCCGCCTTAACCACCGACATAAAACGGCCCTGTCCCAGATGCTTGAGAACGGTACCCGTATTCAGGGCGACTTTGATAAAACCGGCAATGACGATTCCGACCAGGATATAAAAGGAAGAATCAAGCAGGATATGCCAGAACTCCAGGAAAATTGATTGTAAAAAAGCCATATCTCACCTACAAAAAAACTATTCGACCAACGGAGCTCCACGGTCCGAAAGCCATACGACCCCCAGATGCAGACCGTTACAAATATTTTGTTATCGTGAATTGTACGCCAAAGAGGCCTCTCATCAAAAAACAGGGCCTGTGAAAGTATCTTGAGAAGGTTGTTTATCAAGAGTATGGTACAACAATACAACAACAAAGACAAGGGGATAAACCTTGCATTGAGCGGAGAGTAGCATTTCCCGATGAAAAAGAAAACAGAAAAAAAGCCCGGCACAGGTTCCCTGTATCTGGTGCCGACTCCGATCGGCAACCTCGAGGATATTACCCTGCGTGGCTTACGGATTCTCAGGGAGGTGGATTGCATCGCCGCAGAAGACACCCGCCACAGCCGAAAACTTCTCGACCACTATGGAATCACCACACCGCTTACCAGCTATTACCGCGAAAAGGAACAACGTAAAAGCGAGCAGTTGCTCAGGATGATGCTCGGCGGCAAAGATATTGCGCTGATCAGTGACGCAGGGACGCCATGTATCTCGGATCCGGGGGCAGTTCTCGTCGAGAAAGCCTATCTCGCAGGGATAGAGGTGATCCCGCTGCCAGGAGCCTCTGCTCTGACAACGGCCCTTTCAGCCAGCGGCTATGCCGGCAACGGCTTTCTCTTCGTTGGCTTTGCCCCTCCCAAAACCGGCAAGAGGAAAAAGCTTCTTACCACACTCAGAGATCTGCAGTACCCTGTGGTTTTTTATGAGTCTCCACAACGGGTCGAGGCCCTGCTCAAGGACGCGCTCGAAATTCTCGGAGACCGCGACATTTTTTGGGCAAGAGAGATAACCAAGGCCTATCAGGATCTTCAGCACAGCCGGCTGGAAGAGCTTCTCAACGGCAAAAAGCCTCAGATCTATCGAGGCGAATTTGTTATTATTCTTTTTCCCGGAACAAAAGAGAAACCTGATCGGCAGAGCGTCGAAGAACGTATCTGCTGGTACAGAGACAACTCGGAACTCAGCCTCAAGGATATGAGCAGAAAACTGGCCACAGAGCTGGGCATCCCCAGGTCTGAGATCTACAAACAGGCCCTCAGCCTCTACGAAACCGATGAGAGATCATGCAAAGAATAGAAAGCTCGATTACACCGGATGGTTGTTTCAGGTATGGCATCCACAAACCGGCCTACAAGGTAACGAATTTGCGCAAGACCACAGAAAAGGCTGTTCTCGGCAGAGACGGGGAGGACCAGGTTGTCGACAATACCGGCAACTATCCGGAAAAAGACATCTCTGTCGATGCCGCTGACTGGGTCTATGAAATCCCTAATCCCCTCTTTTTTAAAGGCAGAACCTTTATCAACAAGCCCTGGGCAGATGCCTGTGCCGACGACTATGAAAGAATGAAAATTCCTCAGCCCGCGCCGCTGTCTCTGACAACAATTCTCGAGCAGAATACAATCGCCTCAACCTTCATCAACAAACTGCCGATGCCTCTTCTGCTGGCGCTGGCGACAACATCAACCGACCCCAGGGATCTTGTACTCCTTGCCCGGCACAGCTGTGAGCTGCTCCGCTTGCAGGACGGGAGCTGGGGATTGCGCTATACAACCGGGAAAAACGGTACCGTGCATCCGGTCATCCACCATCCGGCCCTGTTTGAGGCGGTTGCCAACAACCCTCGTCTGCCAGGCGACCTGAAGATCGCGATGGTTCTGCGTCCGGGTGCCCAGGGTGGCAGCGAGATCGTCGGTGAATGGCCCCGGGATGGGGAGAGCCATATCTACGAATATCTGCGTAGAAATTCCTATATCCCTGGCGGACACTATGCCGCGAATATGGCTGACGATGCGATCCGCTACTCGATCGCTGACTTGCAAAGAGTCGACCTGCAGGGCCTCCGCCACCTCTATTACCAGCGCTCGTTTGTGCGCCTGGCAAAAGCCCTGGAAATAGGCCTGCCCGAGTCAAAAGAGAGGCTCTCTGAAACCGAGCTGGAGGAATTGAGGACTGCGATCATCGAAAAAGCCGGGACAAGTGATCTGTCTCCGGCAACCCTCTGGGGCTGGAATCTCGGTTTTGACTACGCGCCAAGTGGATACCGCCTTCACGCCTCACACCAGCAAATCCACCAGCAATACGCAATGGTCCCGGACACGATAGAGGCCTTTACGAACGGCGGTGCTGCAGACGACAAAATGTCGGCTTTTAGCTGCGGAGATCTGATAACAGAGGTTATCGATCGGTATCAACGTCAATATCAGCGTGATTTTTTTACAGACTACCAACGGGCGATTGCCCAAAACAGCCGTATCGACGGCAGATCCGATCGCAGCAGCGTGCTGACCATCTTCGAGGACGAAAGGGTTATGCTCTACGTCCCCAAGGCACAAACCTCGCAGTGGGAATTACAGATTATGACCCGCAGTGATCGGCAGGGGAACTATCCGGGCAACATATTTGAATGCGATACGGCCACCAGGAAATCACTGGATACAGCACTCTACAAAGCACAGCAGGCCCTTGCCGGCATCGGCGCCAAAATGGTAACCTCGATAGAATACTCCAAGCGGCTGAACTCCAGGCAGCAAAAACAGGCCCTGCTCTACGTCCTTCTACCCCGCCTTCCCGAATCTCCGGGGAGTTTTAGTGAGGCACAGCTTCGTTTTATAAGCGGGCATTATCCTGAAGATTTTGCCGCCCTCTGCCGACAACAGATGCAAATCTGATGCAAAAACGCAAAAAGCCTCAGCAGAGCCGCCCGCAGAGATGCGCTGTCCTGTTGACCAGCAAAACGGGTTAAAAAAACAAGTTTTTATTGGTCTTTCCAGTGGGAATGAGCAATACCCAGCTCACGTATCTTGTAGAGCATCGCCCTCGTACTGATCCCCAGTCGTTTTGCCGCATTTTTCTGCACCCAGAGGCTCTCTTCGAGCACCTTTGTAAAGAGCTCTTTTTCCTGTCTGGCTAAAGAGTTATGGGCCGAAATCTCTTTCTGCTGTTCCCTCAGCTTCTCAAAGCTATCCTCGCGGGATTCTCTCTTTATCTTCGGCAACACAATATTGTGAGCATGCACCTGCATGCCGTCTTCAAGGATGACCGCCCGCTCAATGGTATTTGCCAGCTGACGGATATTCCCGGGCCAGTCGTAATTCTGCATCTTGATGCGGGCATTCTCGGTAAAACCCTCAAGCTCGCGGTGCAGAGCGAGACAGCGGCGCTGTAACAGCGCTTCAGCAAGTGGCAGGATACATTTCGGACGCTCACGCAGGGCCGGCAGAGAAACAGCCAGTTCACTGAGTTTATGATACAGCTCCCGATGAAAGAACCCTTCATCCACCTGCCTGGCAAGATCCCGATTTGTGGCAGCGATGATCCTGACATCAACATTGATTGTCTTGTTGCCGCCAACCCGTTCAAAAGATTTTTTCTCAACGACTCTTATCAGATTATCCTGTAACTCAAGATCCATCCGCCCTATCTGACTGAGAAAAATAGTCCCTCCATTGGCCTGTTCAAAACGGCCAATCCTCTGTTTATCGGCACCGGGAAACGCCCCCTTTTCGTGGCCGAAGAGCTCGGATTCGAGGAGATCCAGCCGAATCTTTGAACAGTTCACCTCAACGAAGGGCCTCTCTCTGCGCCGGGAATTGAAATGGACCGTCCCGGCGAGAAAGGACTTGCCGGTCCCTGCCTCTCCCGAGATGAGGATGTTTGCATCGACCTTGGCAAACTCGACAAGGCTCTTCAACGCCCTCTGCATCGCAGGGCTGAAGGCGATTACATCATTAAAATCATAAACGATATCCTGATTTCTCCGGTGGTAGGCTATCTCAAAACGCTGATCCCGGATCTTTATTGCCTTGTCACAGGAGATACAGATACGGACCGGGGATATCGGATGAACGAGGAAGTCGCTCGCCCCTCCCCTCATTACGGCAACGATAACCTCGGCTCGTTCAAACTCACTGGTGACAATAATGGGCAGGAAAGGATCGCTTATCTTGAGTATATGAAGAAGATCGATGATATTCCCCGAGAGAGAATCGTTATCGAGAAAGACCAGATCATACTGGTTCAGCCTGATCTCATTCAAGATCTCGTCTTCGTCGGAGATACTTCGCACCTCGGCCTTCTTGCCAAGAGCCACGATAACCGCAGAATGGGTTCTTCCCCTGCGGTCAAAAACAAGAGCCCTGTATTGCGCCTTGCTACAAGGATATGGAGAATATTCTTTGGGTTTTTTGTGCTTGTCTTTCATGATGCTCTCTGGCTACCGATAACGTCCTTTGCAAAAGAATCTGCCAAACCTTGCGAGATCTTTCTGCCCCCTGGCGACAACCGGATTATCTATAAAATTCACAGAAAATGCAAACAGGAAAAGATCCACATTCATCTGTGGCTTGACCTATCTGGGAAAAAGTGTGCTGCAGATTTCTTTATTGGGGCAGATGGTCGTCTTTTCTCTCTCCATCAACTTTTTCATTGCGAAAACCGCCCCGACGGTTTACATAGAAGCTCACAAATTAAACTGCCCGGGAGAGGTGACCGAGTGGCTTAAGGTGCACGCCTGGAACGCGTGTGTACGCAAGTACCGTGAGTTCGAATCTCACCCTCTCCGCCATGCACTGGAATCCCCTGTAAATGAGAAAATTTACAGGGTTTTTTATTTTAGGGTTGCGGATTCGTTACGTTTCGATGTGTGCCAACTTCTGAAAAAATATGCCGACCGATTTTAGTCATTCCTCTCATTGACCTCGACCAGGCGGGTGCTTGGATATATTCGACACAGCAATGATCTGCTTCTTTGTCGCATAAGTCGTATAGATCACTCATTTTTCCTCTCTCGCAAAACAATTGAGATTCGGAGGTAAAGAAAAGAGATGAGCGAACATACTGACGTTGTAGTCATAAAACAGAATGGCATGCCTGCGTTTGCGGTACTCCCCTGGGCCGAATACCAAGCTTTGTTAAATGCAAGCAGCGTGGAGGCTGACATATAAGGGAGTTAAGGCCAATGCCCGCGGTGACAGTTTAATCAAAGCGTGGCGCAAATACAAAGGTATGACGCAAAAAGAGCTTGCCCAAAAAGCCGGTATCTGGCAGCCCGCTTTAACGCGCATGGAAAAGCCGGATACAATGCCCAGAAAGAGTTCTCTGATAAAACCAGCAGAAGCCATGGAGATCAGTGCGGAACAACTCATCGAGTAGCTTCGACTCTGTAAAGTATTTTGTGTAATTGGCATTTTCGTTACATAGCAGAGAAGCGGTCTTCAAAGTGTGCGAGACTTCTGCACACCATACATTTCCCTGAAGCTCTCAGCAATATCTCTGGTTGACATTCCACGGGCATAACAAGACAGAATCTGGTCGTCAAATTCTGTCAAACGAGTCTGTTTTTTGATGAGCCGTTTCGACTATTAACTTGGCAAGCTCACGGCTTAAGGCTGAAAGATCTTTTTCGACTTTACGTTCTTTGCCAGCTCTGTGCCAAGAGATTGCAGGAGCTCTTGATTGGCTTCTCGGCTCACTTCAATTCCTTTTTTCGTTGGGGATTATTGAGGGGAAGCGGTTACACAAGCTTATGCGCAGACCCCTTTATTCATATCCTGCGATAACAGTAGCGTTTTCTTATAAAATTTGATAGGCTTCCCTAAGATATTGGCACATCATCAGTAACTGCCCAAAAGTTTAGGGAATTAAATGCCCGGTCAAAATATAACACACCCGCCGTTCTGGCATCAGATTATTTCTGCTGAAGAAGACAGGTCAGTCTCTATACCGCAGGCACTCTCCCTGGAAAAAAACAGCTCTGCGACTTCAGAATGTTTCTGGCAGGGCAACAATGAACTGGCCGGCTCCCGGTTTGCGATGATGGAAATCCGGTCCGGTTTCGAGCTATGGCATTATCATGGCAAATTTGACCATGATGTCCTGATGTCGTTTCAGGATTCTCCGCCGATGATTGCCTTTTCATTTTGCTTTTCAGGCCGATCTGTCCATGATTATCTGTCCGATGGGCACAGCTTTGAAGCTGCGCCTGGATTCCAGCAAATCATTTTTTATCCATTTCCAGACTTTACTTCCCGTTTGGCCGGGGATATGGCGTTCAACCGCCTGGTTGTTCTGCTTTCCCCGGAGCGGTTTATGGAATGCTTTGACCGGGACATGGATGCCCTGATTCCTGCTTTGCAGCAGATTATGGAAAAAGGCTTCCATATGCCTTTTTTACATACAACACATCTGAACCCGCTGGTGGGAACACTGTTGGACCAGTTGCACCAATGCCCATTTGCCGGAAGTACCCGTAAACGGTTTTTTGAGGGCTGTGCCTTGCATCTTATCATGCTCCAGCTTAACAGCCTTGACTCCTCCTGCAAAGCAGCAGTGGCCCCCGTACGGATTGACCCTGTAGTGCAAAAACGGCTTTTACGGGTAAAAAAGTTGTTGGAAAACCGTCTGAACGATCCACCCTGTCTGTCAGAGTTGGCCAGAGAAGCGGCGATGTCGCCCCCAACTCTTAATAAATGTTTTCGTCATCTCTATGGCGCCACCGTGTTTGAATACCTGCGCCAGCAACGGTTTGACCAGGCAAAAGTAATGCTGGAACAGGGCTTAAGTGTCACCGAAGCCTCTCTTGCTGTAGGCTATGAAAGCATTGCCAGCTTTTCGATAGCCTTTAAAAAACGGTTCGGCTATGCACCCAGCAGGTATCTTCGTCAAAAGTAATTTTCCCTGTTTGTCTTGGGTTAAGCTTGGGGGATGGCTGCTTTTGACAAACCTATTGCAAATCTCCTTCAACATAATGATGAACAATACCTGAAATAAGCGTTTGATAGGGAATCCCCATCTTCAGCACTTTTTTTGGATACCCTGATAGTCGTGGTCACAGAGACGAATGGTGATACGCCTGTCCTTTTTGAACGTGCTGGCCGCTGCCCGGGCGCTATGTTTCCAGTCCGTACTTTTTATTGACTCCTCTCATAAAATTTTATCTGGGATAAAAACTTTTTCCTTCCCGATAAGCAGTGTCCTCCCAAAAGCGTATATATTCCTGTACGGCATACAAAAACCGCAACAATAAAAAAGGGAGAAAAAAATGAAACCATCGTTCAAAACCATGTTTGCCTTGTCATGCCTGGCTTTGATGCTTCTTGGTGTCCAGCCCGTCATGGCAGAACAAATGTCTTCCGACACAACAATCGACACCATTACCGTAACGGCCCAAAAACGGGAAGAAGATGTCCAGAATGTGCCCATCAGTCTGGATGTTATCGATGAGACTGAGCTTCAGGATGCAAATATCCAAGATCTCAAGGCCCTGACAGGATTTTCCCCGAATATTTTTCCCAAACAGAATACCAACCAGAACATGCTGATCATCCGGGGCATCTCTTCCCACAATGTGGTGTTGAATACTCCTGCAGGTCTGTTTGTCGATGATATCAACTACCCTATGACCTATATGCAAAATCCTGATCTGCTGGATGTGGAACGGGTGGAAATCCTGCGCGGGCCCCAGGGCACCCTGTATGGACGAAATACCGAATCCGGAGTGGTTAAAATCATTACCCGCCAGCCGGACGATGAATTTCGGGGCAAGATTTTCAGTGATATCGGCATGTATGATGCAAACGATACTGTGCCGATCTATCGCCTGGGGGCCAGCCTTAATGTGCCCCTGAACGAAAAACTGTTCGTGAGTCTGGCCGGTCAGGCTAAACAATCTGATGGTTATACTGTCAATATCTATAATGATAATGATGAGGCCGGCAAAATCAAACATGCAAATGGTCAGCTTACCCTGCGCTGGCTGGCTGGCGAGCATCTGGATATCTCCTTGCTGGCCAATGTCGCCACAGTCGATGACGGCTATGGCCATCTGCGTTACTGGGATGGCCCATCAGCCACAGAGCGCTATCAGGTCAACTGGGATGGAGCCAACTCCTGGGAAGACAACAACAATGGCCAGGCATTGAAAATACAATATGAAGCTCCCACCTTTACCCTGCTTGCCATTACCACCCGTAACGATTTTGAAACAGATTTCAAAAATGACGGGGAATTTGGCCCCTTACCCTTCGGAGATCAGATCTGGTTCTTTGATAACACAACCATCAGCCAGGAAATTCGACTCTCTTCAAAACAAGAAAGCAGCCCCTGGGAGTGGCTGGCAGGGGTGTATGGTTTCATGGATGAAAATACCGCCCTTGGCGAATTTTTTGGCCAGAGCCGCTATACCGAATTTGATTCCACGGGCTATGCCCTGTTCGGTCAAACGACCTATACCCTTTTTGAGCAGCTTCATCTGACAGCGGGCCTGCGCTATGACTTTCTGGATGTTGATGGTGAGCAGCGAAACATTCAAGTGCCTGCCCCGTACAGTGCCACAGTGGAACATAGACAGTGGCTGCCAAAGATCAGCGTAGCCTATGATGTTATCCCAGATATCATGACCTATGCCACTGTTTCCCGCGGGCTTTTGGCCGGCGGCTATAATTACCCCTTTGCCAATGATTCCAGCACACTGACCTTTGATCCGGAAAAAACATGGAACTATGAAACAGGCATCAAGACCCGTTTCTGGGACAATACATGCACTCTCAATGCCGCTCTGTTCTATATTGATATTGCCGACAAACAGGTCGAAGAATGGCTTGCCGGGCCGGGAGCCAGAAGTATTACCAATGCGGCCAAGGCCCATTCCCAGGGGGGGGAAGTGGAAATAGAGTTACGCCCCTGGCAGGGTGTGCATATATACGGCGGATTTGGATATTCCGAGGTCAAATTTGATGACTGGGTAAGTATGGATATGATGTCTGGTCAACCCTATGATTATAATGGGAACGAGCTGCCTTTTGCACCAAACTATACCTATAATCTGGGCCTTTCCTACGCCCATCTCTCCGGCTTCTGGTGCAGGGCTGATCTGCTGGGTAACGGGGATTATTATACCAGTGCGAAAAACAGGGAAAAGGTCGATGGTCATAACCGGATAAATCTGACCCTGGGCTACAAGGGCGAATCCTTTGATATTTCGCTGTGGGCAAAAAATGTCTTTGATGAAGAATATGTGACCTCAAATTCTACCTATATCGGGGGAAATCATATTACTGAAGACGCCGCACCCCGTTCTATTGGGCTGGGACTGACCTATTACTTCTGATCTAGGGCCATCTGTTGCGTATGTTATGTTGTTACAAGGAGAAAAAATAGAACCCTTTACCCTACAAGATCCAGAGCTGAAGGCAACCGTCCTGCCCTTACCTGTTACCAGCAGATGGAGACCATTCAACTGGACAAAGGCCTACATATTATTTCTGGGCAAGGACTGAATACTGCCCTTTCGCTGAGCCTTGAATATATCACTGCCAAGAGTGATACCTTTGGCGCCGCAGAAAAATTCTCCGTTGCTTCGCTTCTCTTTAGTGGCCAGGGGCAATTTCGCCTTCCCGCTGCCGGAAACTGACTGATTCATGTTTATACCCGTCAGAATATGAAAGCCAGCGACCAAGAAATATGCTTGTATTATAAAATGGAGGGATACTCATGAAAAAGCATAACATAATATCCAATAACAGCAGCTTGATAAAACTTTTGTATAGCAGCTATCTGCCCAAAATCCTCAATTGTGCATTTGACATAAATCTTTTCCAGGTTTTAGCCCGCATTTCTCATCAAACCCAAGGTTGACCATGTTTTCCAAGATAAATCAGTTTTGATTGCTCATTTTCTACTACAAGCTGACCATCTGTTGC
>PDWJ01002258.1_pt1 | contig 33262 bp, 31 predicted proteins | sample 1430881 | NCBI WGS metagenome assembly PDWJ01 (sample SAMN01162460, study PRJNA174530) | Oral metagenome, whole genome shotgun sequencing project. | biome: Marine environment; feature: Marine mammal; material: Swab sample of the gingival sulcus; isolation source: swab sample of gingival sulcus...
GTACAAGCGGTAGCGGGAAAGGAGAGATTCTTTATCGAGAAGCCGATGCGGATGCTGTAAAAAAATACAAAGAAATTGCAAGGGATGTTTTATTAAGTAACTACAATTGCGATGAGAACATGATTGCCGAGGAGTTCTACGCGGATTTCGATATCTCGGATGATGACGATAGGGATCACGGTGTGATTTTTGTCGGGAAAGATGAACCGAAGGCGATGTATCACTTGGTATTTAAGGGCAATAAGGCAGAGGTGCTCGATGTTATTGATTTCAATTGTTCTGAGGATGAAGTGAGCGAAGGGGCTTGGCGACGTGCAGCGGTTTCTAAGGCGACGATGATTGATGTGAAAGAAAATACCTATGATGTGGGAAAGATGGTCTACTTGGAAATTCCCATGGGTAGGGGGGAGACTTTTGAACTGTTGGATTTGGAAGATGGAAGATTGAATGTTCGCTATGCTTTAGAACTATCACCGACGGCAACGGCGGCTGTTTTTGACAAAGATAATGACAGTATTTATGAAGGGTTTTATTTAGAACGCAAGGATCTGGAGACTTTGTACTACTCGATTTATGAGGAATTTGAATTCGGTGCGCCGGACTATAAAAGTACGGAGGGCTGGATTGTGCTGGATCCGGTACCGAATGATCCGGAAGAGTTTGTTATGGAGTATATTAAATTGCGTTCTATTCGAGATCGTGAGAGGGACTTTAACGACACCTATATTCCACTTTTATATGTCGATGAGGACGGGCAGAAAAAATCATTGGAAGATCGTTTGGAGCAAATGGCGGATTTCCCGTTTGAGGAAGGCTATGTTTGGCACAGGGGATTTGTCGAGGCAACGGTGATGCAGAGGGCTGATGGAGAAATTGGATTAACAGCGGAAGTGGATGGCAATACAGCGGTTGTGCATTCGAATATACTAAGCGGGATTGGCAATGGCGATTGGGATTTTGTCAAGGAGTACTATCTTGAGAAAAGAGATGGGCAGTGGATTATTACAGGACAGAAACAGTTAGACGGCGGAAGCGGCAATGTGGACGTAGAGGATAAGGATATGTATGTTCCATGCTTTATGCCGATGGATGATCAGCGTGTCGATGGTGTTATGAGGGTGTCGAATCAAAATACGGTGACGTATGATGTTCAAATTGTGACCGAGGTGTTTCATCATGATGAGGTAGGTATTGGCTGTCATGTTTACTTGGCTGAAGAGCCGGAAGGCTTGGAAGACGGGATGCGAGTAGACTGGTGTGTTCTTGAACTGAATAATGGCGAGATTTATGTGACGGATTGGAATAATTATGCCGACGACAATGTCAGTGTGGAGGAGTATCAAGCGAGTCTTTTATATGCCGGCGGTCCATATGATTATGGGGAATTGTCCGAAGGGCAAGAAGGTTTGCACGAATATGGCTTTTATGTTAATAATGTCGCTTATTTGACTCGTTATGATGATTCGCCTGATAAGGATCCGGTTATTAGTAAGCGCTATTTTTGGACCTTGGGCGAGGGCTTTCGCAGTTATCGCTATGGGGAGTCGTATCGAAACGGTTTGGAGACTTATATGAAATTGGATATTATTTACTAGGCGAGTATGAAAATTCGCGGCATAGTGTAATGTAAGCCGGTGAATGTACTATTTCACGATGATTTGGCAAAATAGATTTTGAGTGAAGAAAGGTACGTTCCCGGTTTTTATATTGGAGGTATTCGCTTATTTTTATGATCCGTTTTTGATAGAATATAGAAGATAGATGTTGGGGGAAAGAGATGAAAAATAAAAATAAGACCGGAAATGACAAAGCGCGGGAGGAACGTCGGAATTCGAACAGAAGAAGTCAAAATACGGAAAAGAGCGGAGTTTTGAGTGCTAGAAAATACAATTCACGAAAAAATATGGACAAAAACCGGAGTAGGCGTGAAGAGTTTGATTTGTTTGATGACGGGATAAGTATTGATGAGGCGGCGAAGCTGGCTTCTCATTACTTTACGGATGATGAGAAGCTTGAGGATGAATTTCGCAATTTTGATTATCGAATTGGGACGACGACATTGCATCTCACGAGCAATTCGGGGGTGTTTTCAAAAAATCACGTCGATAAAGCGAGCAAGTTACTGATAGAAACGGTGCTAAAAGAGGAAGCGGAGCATGTGGTCGGAAGAGAAGGGAGAGGGTCCGTCCTGTTTGAACAAGCCGGGGAACATTTGATAAAAAGTGCTGATTCTGAACAAATGAGGGCGATTCGAATCGCCGATTTGGGAACGGGATATGGTGTGATTTTGCTGGCACTGCTGAGTAGGATAAAGGGTAGCATCGGAACGGGATATGAGGTGAGCAGCAGAGCTCTTCGTTTGGCAAAAATCAATGCGAAAAAAAATGGGTTGAAAGAGCGGGTTTCCTTTGTCGGGGGAGATATTCGTCGTTTGATGGAGGAAGAAGCGGAGTTGTTCTCTGATGACGATAATGTTAGCGAGGAACGAGCATCGGTGGAAGCTACAGTGGAAGAGAATGCGGGGAGGAACACTACGCATAGTGATGAACTGGTGAAAACGGAGGGAAAACCTCGTGTGATGTATGATATTGTGGTCACCAATCCGCCGATACGGGCTGGAAAGGAGATCTGTTACAAGTTTTATGATTTTGCCAAAATGCATCTTGAAAAAGGGGGCAGACTCTATGTCGTTATCAGTAAAAATCAGGGAGCGTCGTCGACGAAAAAACATCTTTTTGAACTTTTTGGCAATGCGGAAATTGTCGAAAAAGAGGGGGAGTTTCGTGTGATTTGCTGCGTAAAATAGAACATGAAGTTGGAATATTTACAAAAATTAGATAGAAAAAATTTCGTAAAACTGGTATGCTTTATGTCTTGGAGTAAGTGTTTGTTTTACGGGAGGAAGCTATCTATTTTTGTGATGTAAGACTTCCTGAATGGTTTTTAAAAAAGGTACAATTTTGGAGAGAATAGTTGATAAAAATTGATGATTTGAGTTTTCGATATGAAGATGAGGAGGACGAAAATAAATTTGCTGTTTCCCATGTCAGTCTTCATGTTCAAAAAGGCGAGTTTGTCTGTATTCTAGGACAAAACGGCTCGGGAAAATCGACGCTCTCAAAACTCATCAATGGTTTGTTTACTCCGACAAGTGGTCGAATAGTCGTCGATGGTATGGATACATCCGATCAGGAAAAAATCTGGGATATTCGTCGTACGGCGGGGATGGTATTTCAAAATCCGGATAACCAAATGGTCGCTACCATTGTCGAGGAAGATGTCGCTTTTGGACCCGAAAATCTTGGGATTGAACCGACAGAAATTCGACAGCGGGTGGATGATGCGCTGAAAATGGTGGGAATGTATGAGCACCGTCTTCGTTCGCCGGAACATCTGTCGGGAGGACAAAAACAGCGGGTGGCGATAGCCGGCGTGCTGGCGATGAATCCGAAGTGTATTATTTTTGATGAGTCGACGGCGATGCTCGATCCGTCGGGGCGACGGGAAGTGCTTTCCGTGATTAAGAAATTGAATCAGCAGGGGATGACCGTTCTTTTGATTACGCACCATATGGATGAGGCGGTGATGGCAGACCGCGTGATTGTTATGGGTGGTGGCGGTGTCGTTATGCGCGGTACGCCGTATGAGATTTTTGATCGACAGGAAGAGATTGTACGATTGGGGCTTGATATTCCGTACTCGGTCTATGCGAGTAAACAGCTTGCACAGAAAGGTTTTTCGGTGCCGTTATCCTTATATCCGGAAGAGATTGTACAGAATATTCGAACCATGTTGTCGTTGAGAGAATGGCAAAAGGGGGAAGGCGTTGAAAGGGGTTCGGCGAAAGAAGAATCTTTGGAACAAGGGTTGCCGGAACAAAGACGAGGGGAAGAACACCCGGTTGTAGAAAACCAAGGGAAAGAACGTCAAGCGATGACGTTCGAAAAATCGTCTGACGATCAGGTAGTTAAGAGAAATATCGTACTGCCTGTGGGGAATGATTGGTCTGATGGGGATGATGATTTGTCCCATACGGCTGATGATAAATTAAACGAAGTGGTCGATGTGCCAACTGTAGCCGTCGAGTTAGATGCCGTGTCGCATATTTACGATAAGGATTCGCCGACGGAGTACCCTGCTTTAGTGGATGTTACCAATCGCATTCAAAAAGGCGAACTCATTGGATTGATAGGGCATACCGGAAGTGGAAAGTCAACCTTGATTCAGCATATTAACGGCTTGCTGTCACCGACGAGCGGTCGAATTGTGGTGTCGAACTTAGATATTACCGATTATCGCGTGAGTTCGAAGCCTAGCCGAAAGGAGCTGATTCAGCATAAAAAGAATTTGCTCGAAATCCGAAAACATGTGGGGCTGGTGTTCCAATACCCCGAGTACCAGCTTTTCGAGGAAACCGTGGTGCGAGATATTATGTTTGGACCCTTGAATTTGGGCGTGTCGGAAGAGGAGGCGAGACGTCGTGCGGAAGAAAGCATGGGGATTGTCGGACTGTCGTTGGCACTATGTGACAAATCGCCGTTTGAACTAAGTGGGGGTCAGAAACGACGGGTAGCGATAGCGGGTGTTCTCGCCATGGAGCCGGACGTGCTGATTTTGGATGAGCCGACCGCAGGACTGGATCCGGCGGGGCGGGATGAAATTCTAGGAGAGATAAAAAAACTACATCAGGATAAAAATCGGACGATTATCGTCGTGTCGCATTCAATGGACGATATGGCATCCTTTGCCGAACGCCTTATCGTGATGAATAAAGGACGAATTTTTGCTGACGGCACACCTCGTCATGTGTTTAAAAAAGGAAAATCGCTAGAAAAAATAGGTCTGGGTGTGCCGGAGGTCACCGCCGTCTTAGGTGGTCTTAAAAACAGCGGCTTGGGACTTGATGCATCCATTTTAAAGTGGTCGGATAGCGTGGAGGAATTGGCACGTGCTATTCGAAGTCATACGGGAGGGGTGAATTGCTAAGAGACATTACCATTGGACAGTACTTAAATACGGATTCTTACGTTCACCGCCTAGACCCTCGGAATAAAATTGTCACGCTGAATCTTTTTATGATTACGCTCTTTTTAATGCCGGGGATTTTGTCGTACTTTCCTATTACAGTTCTTGTTGTGGCGATGATTTATGCAGGGCGAATTCCCATGAAGAACGAGCGTGCTGACGCTTACCACCTCGCCGATTGAATTGACCGATGGGATAGAGTATGTGCTGTCGCCGTTTAAAGTGGTGAAGGTGCCGGCTCACGAGATTGCCATGATGATGACGATTGCCCTTCGATTTATTCCGACGCTTCTCGGCGAGACGGATAAAATTATGAAGGCACAGATTTCGCGTGGCGCAGATTTCGATACCGGTAGTATTTTCAAGCGGGCGAAGGCGATGATTCCCCTACTTATTCCGCTCTTTGTTTCGGCGTTTCGCAGAGCGTATGAACTGGCGATTGCCATGGAGGCACGATGCTACCGCGGTGGTGAGGGCAGGACGAGAATGAAACAACTTCATTTTCAAATGGCGGATCTTTATTCGTTTCTTTTTGTCGTCGTGATGATGATGGGGGGGTATTTCGCGGGATTGGTGTACTAAGCGGATATGTATATTATTAAAATATAACGACAAGAGTCATTTGAATTTATATCGTTCGATTAGTAAGGTAATAAAACTGGAAAAAAGCCCTTCTTTATTATTTTAGGGCTCTTTTTTGTTATGCGAAATTTTTTTATTTGGAATTGCTTTTGAATGAAAAGTATAAAATAAGTTACAAAATATTTTTAAATTCCCAATTTCGATATATTTATTCCCAATTTCGACATAGGGATTGTTTTTTTTTAAATTAGTGATACCCTAAAGGCAAGATACAAAAAATAGTAAAGGAGGGGAAGATGAATGGTTTAAAGAAGACTGTGTATAAAGCATTAAAATATGCGGTGGATCGTGAGACCAATGCTAATGGGAATTTGTCATCAAGGTGTGGAACGATTTTATACCAACCGAAACGACAAGTGCAAAAAAAGTAGAATAAAAAAAGGAGGTAGGTATGATTACTTTATATTCTAGTCGGTATAAGAATGGTGATAAATTTATTTTTAAATGATTATTGTCTCAAAAGTGGCTATTTTTAATAAAAATTATAGGAGGAATCAAATGAAGAAAATATTATCATTGATACTAGTAGTTGTTTTTATGTTTTTATTGACGTCTAGCGTTTTTGCTTATAGTATAAAGGATGTTGATAATTTTTATAATATTGAAAAACAAATTAGCGATATAGTAAATATGAATGAAGAAGAAATTTACGAATTTGTTTCTTTTACTGAGAAAAAAATAAAAGAAAATCAAGGTTTTAGAATGTCAAAATATTATTACCCAGATAAATATTATCAAAATGGAGAGTTTTGGAGTTCAGATTATATGGGGAATACGAAGTATACAATAGGTGGCAGTGGATGTGCATTGACAAGTTTTGCTATGTTAATTAGTTTATATGGTATTGATGAAAATCCTCGACAAGTTAATAATACTATGGGGAATTATGCGTGCCTATTTGGGTGGGATGTCGCTCAAGTAAGATATGATTTGCCTCAATATCATTTTAGCGATAGTGATTTAAATGATGATGTAGCTAAAAGTGCAGTTGCGGGAATTTTGGAAGAGGAAGGCGTATGTGTAGTTGGAATGAAGAAGAATTTAACTACTCATTTTGTTTTGGCTAGGGGGTATTATATGACTTCTAACAATAATATAGGGATAAGAATATATGATCCGAATCGTTCAAATGATTATATATATTTAAGAGATTATTTAAATAGAGGATGGAGTGTTAAATATTTAATCTATTATTCCAATTAGGTCGTACATTTATAGGAATAGATGATTTTTGTTAGTTAAATAAATATTGTGAGAGGGTTGGATAAAAAATGGTAAGTGTCTATTCAACTCTTTTGCATAGGATATATGTCTTAAAATATTTACAGGATGAATTACATGCTTTTAGGAGAATACAATGAAAAATAAAGGAAAAGTACTGGTAGTTTTCGTATTGGGAATTGCTATGTTATTTTTGGTTTCTTGTGAAAATACCGACGAAATTAGCAATTTGGAGAAACAAAATAAAGAACTTGTAGAAAAAATGAAAGTGATGGAAGAAGTGAATGATTCTTTGAGCCGAGAAATAGAGAGTCTCGAAAATGATTTGAATTTTCTAAAATTTGCCCTTGAACATTGTAGTAGTATCGCTTTTACAAAAGATTCTCTTTATAGAATAGACAAATATTTGGGCATCGTGTTTATTAAAGAATTTACAAGTTTGCCCTCTTATGATATAAGTATATTGCAGTGATTTCTTGGGATTATGAAAGGAATAGACCGTCGGAGATCAGTGTGTATGAATATCATGGTGAGCCGCTTGTAACGTATGGGGGTGTATCTAATTACAGTACGGAACCAATTTTTACTTTCGAGGTGGAAAAATTAATGATGAAATATAAAAAGTATTTAGAATGGAGTTATTATTTGTTGGTAGCGACAATGATTTTAGTGATTTTGTATGTTATTAATATATGTGTTTTTAGTAACTGGATAGCCGAGGTTAAACTAGCTAAAGCACTACCGATGTCTATTTTGAGTGTAGGTATAGGGATTGGGTTATTAGCATTAAACTCTATTAAAAAATAGCACTTCGGTACAATAATAAACTAGGAGTATGTAGACAATGGGTGTTTACGTATATTATTAAAATATAGGGCATTAAGGGCAAGTGATTTGAATTTATTATACTTAGATCATTAAGTTAATAAAATCGGATAAAAAAGTGAAAAGTAAATTACAAAAAGTTTTTGAATTCCCAATTTCGACGGATTGATTCCTAATTTCGACATTTGTATTGTATTTTTGAAAATTAGTGTTATATTGGAGTTAGTAATCAAAAAGTTTCAAGGGAGGTTGTATGAAAAGTTTAAGAATGAGTGCGTACAAAGCGTTAAAGTGTGCGGTAGACAAGGAGACAAATGCTAATGAGAATTTGTCATCAAAGTGTGGAATGATTTTATATCAGCCGAAAAGAAATGTAAAAAAATAAAATAAATCTGAAAGGACTTTCTGGTATTAATTAAATGTCTAATAAAAATTTTGTAGCCCAAATATTTCTGGTAGTGAGTGCATTGAGTGTAATGTATCTTTCCTACCTTGGTAAGATAAGTGTCGTACTTGAATTTATAGGGATACTTCTGTGTTTTCTTTTGTTTTTTTACTTAGAACATTCTATTTATAGCAATGGACGGCATGCGGAGATTGGACGGAAGGGAAAGACATTGTGGTTCTTATTAACTATGTCATTGCTATTTTTGTCTTTCTTTATACCTGATTGTGATCTTCCATTGTTTCGATTTGTTTTGTTCTCAAAGAGGTATCCGGTTTTACTGGTGTTTGTAGTGCCGGTTCTTATTTATCAAAAGTATTTGTTTTCTAAAGTAAAAGAAGAGTAGTTTAAAGTGTTTTAGCGAAGGGGGTTAATGAGTCGAAACTGAAAAGTAAAAAGTGATGAATAACAGATTGTAAAAAATAATAAAAACGAGAGGGATGCTATAAAAGGTCGAAATGAGACGATAGTAGCTCTTTTGCATAAGATATATGTGTTAAAATATTATAAAGATTAACTACATGCTTTTAGGAGAATACAATGAAAAATAAAGGAAAAGTACTGGTGGTTTTTGTACTGGGAATTGCTATGTTATTTTTGGTTTCTTGTGAAAATACCGACGAAATTAGAAATTTGGAGATGCAAAATAAAGAACTTGTAGAAAAACTGAAAGTGATGGAAGAAGCGAACGATTCTTTGAGCCGAGAAATAGAGAGTCTCGAAAATGATTTGAATTTTTTAATAGGTATATCGCATTGATTTCTTGGGATTATGAAAGGAATAGACCGTCGGAAATCAGTGTGTATGAATACTATGGTGAGCCACTTGTAACGTATGGCGGTGTATCGAATTACAGTACGGAACCAATTTTTACTTTTGGGATGGAAAAATTTTTGGAAAAAGGATTTATGGAAGAAAATAGTTGTCGAGAAAGCCTTGAAATTACAGGGTACTCTAAGGATAATGAGTATCTTTTCGGCATCGTTCATTCCATGTATTCTTGTGATGGGTTTTGGAGTATCAATTTGACGAACGGTGAATTAACAGTTTACACCTATGATCAAGAGGAGTGTGAAGAATTTAGAAATTTACAGAAAGAGTATCTGGAAGAACCGAAAGCAGGGTGGTGGAAATAAGTTCATAAACAATAATCGTTTTTGTAGTACAGGAGGAAATATGGAGTATGTTCTGATATTTTTAATAATTCTTGCCATTTGTATCTATACGATTTCCAACAAAGGTTCTAGAAAAGACAGGTTAGAGGATATTATTAACGGCGTGGCACAAAAAAATGATAGAAGGTTTGAACTGGAAAAAGTAGGTGATTTATACGAGTTGTCTATCGGTGAGTGTGCGTTTAGAGAATGTGTTGATAAAATGACGTGGAACGATTTAGAGATGGATAAATTGTTTTCTAAAATGAATATTGCACTAACCTCAATAGGGTCGGAATACTTGTACCGAGAACTACATTACATAGATAATGACAGCGATATATTGGAACGGAGAAATATTTTCTATAGGATGTTTGAAATTGCTGACAATAGAAAAAAGATTATTCCTTTGCTTTATCGATTGGGAAAATCCGATTATAACGGGGTTAGTCTTTTTTTAAGGCGTGAATTATACAAGGTGAAAAATTACAAATATTTCTATATTTTGAGATATTCTAATTTCTTGTTTTTGTTATTGATAATTTTGGGACATTCGTTTGCGGTATTATTTTTGATTATCAATGTCGGGATAAATATTTTAATTCACTATAGTATTCGGTATCAAATAAAAGGCGATCTCGTGTCGGCTAATTACTACGCAAGGATTATTCGAACAGCAAAAAATATAGTGAAGTTAGACATAGAAAACGAGGAGTTTGTTAATTATCAGAAAGAACTAAAGCATTTGATAGATACCATTGGCTCGAGTTATAGTATTTTTATTGGTGAGATTGTGGGTTCAGACGCTGATGTTTTCATTGAATATTTGAAAATTATACTATTGGTCGATGTGATTAACTATTCGAAAATGGTGTATGATATTGAAGAACATAGAGAGATCGCGAAAAGTATAGTAGATAAAGTGTCTGAACTTGATATGTGTTTTTGTGTGTCTGCTTATAAAAGCAATTTTGACGAAGTGTCGATTCCTAATTTTAAAACAGGGGATGCCGTGAATGTCATTGATTTTGAAAATATATACCATCCGCTAATGGAAGCTCCTGTAAAAAATTCTCAGGCTGGGATGAAAAGCGCGATTATAACAGGTTCTAACGCGACCGGAAAGTCCACGTTTATAAAATCGATTGCGCTCTCGTGTATAATTTCGCAGAACCTAGGCTTTGCATTTGCAGCGACATTTGAATTTAAACGGGCAAAGGTTATGTCGTCTATGACCATTCGAGACAATATTGAAGAAAAAGAGAGTTATTTTATACGAGAAATAAAAAATTTGAAAACGATAATAACTTCTGTAGAGCAGGGCTTTGCGATTGTATTTATTGATGAGATACTAAGAGGAACAAATACTGTGGAAAGAATATCGGCGTCGGAAGCGATACTTAAGTATTTATCAAAGTTTGATTCTATTGTTATCGTGGCATCTCATGATATTGAACTGACAAGGTTATTGAGTAAGTACTACCAAAATTATCATTTTAGCGAGACATACGAAGACGGGGATATTAAGTTTGATTATAAACTAAAATCCGGTGCTACTACGACGCGAAATGCGATTAAATTGTTAGAGTCCTTAGGATTTGCGAGTGAGATTGTAGAGAATGCCGGAAAAAATGTACGACATACATTGGATTAAAGGGAATCGGGTTGAGAATTTTCAACCCGACGGATTTGGTGTTTTCAACCCGATGGATTTCGATTTTATGGCTTTAAAGCAGTTATTGGAAGGACATAGACTCCGTCAGGACGTTTGTAGGCGGCTTCGGAAAGCCCGCATACTACACATAGCGCTTTTGGCATTTTGGCGTTTTTCTGTTTCTCTAATGATTTTTGAATTTTTAATAAGTTTTCCGCTGCTTCATCAATTTTATCGGCACCTAATTTTATTTCAAAGGCGAACCATTCTCCGTTTTTTAGTTCGATAACAGCATCGATTTCTCGGTCGGCATAGTCCTGATAGTGAAATAAATTTCCACCAATCGTTTCAGCGTATATTCTTAGATCTCTTTCACACAGGGCTTCGAATAAAAAAACTGTTGTATTTAAGTCTTTTAGTAGTGCGTCAGCATTTAAATGTAGTATTGCACAGGCGATGGAAGGGTCTACAAAATGCCTTTTTTCCGCTTGTTTCACTCGAATAGAGGAACGTATGTTGCTCGAAAAAGGTTCTTGGTTTTCTGTTAAAAATAATCTTTTGATAATATCTAAGTATTCTGCAACAGTTTCAATGTAAATGTCCTCATCGTCGATTTCTTTAATGTCTCTTTGTAATGTTTTATTTGTTGCGGTAGTGCTTTCGTTTCTGGCGAGGGAGCGTAGTAATAAATTCATTTTGTAGGAATCTCTCTTTACGCCATCAATCCGAAAGACATCATCGTCTATGATTGCCTTGATATATTCAGCGGGTAGTAAGCTTGCCTTTTCCCTTTTTGTTTCGAGATTTGCCGGCCAGCCCCCTCTTACGATGAGTTGTATTAATTCTTTTAAATCAACGGTTCCGGTCAATGTATTTTTAAATTTGCCTTGGAATACATCGGATAAAGAAACCATGCCGGAAGAATCTCCCGATTCATAAAGCGACATTGGTCTCATTTTTAACTTGGCTATTCTGCCGGCACCGGAATGGAGGATTCCCTTATGATTCGGTGTTGCTGATCCGGTTAAAATATAGAGCCCTTTTTCTGTTTGATCATCAACAGCATATCGAACGGCATCCCAAATTTCAGGAACTTCTTGCCATTCATCAATTAGTCGAGGCGGTTTACCGTCTAACACTAAGCTAGGATCAAGTTTTGCCATTTGTCTATTTTGAAAGTTGTTTTTGGGATCGCCAATCATAATTTTGCTATTCGAATGATACATGGATGTCCATGTTTTTCCGCACCATTTAGCACCTTCTATACAAACAGCACCGAACACCTCTAAATACTCTTTTATTTTTGTGTCGACTAGTCTTTTTTTATATTCTTTTTTCATGGGATACACTCCTTGCTATGACATACTAATCCTATCAGACAGATTCGCCGTTTTCAACCCGACGAATTTTGCAAATTCAACCCGATAGATTTGAATAACAGAGGACTTGTTCGAGAAATGTACCTTGCTTTTTCTACATGGATTTTGATTTTTCATAGCAGGCGATCATGCCTTCGATAATTGCCGAGCGAAGCCCTTTTTCTTCCAGTACGCGGACGGCTTCGATGGTTGTTCCGGCAGGGGAGGTCACCATGTCTTTAAGCTGAGCAGGGTGTTTTTTGCTATCCAGTAGTAGCCGGGCGCTGCCGAGCATGGACTGGGCGGCTAATTGGTAGGCGGTTTGGCGATTGAGTCCGGTCAGCACGGCGGCATCTGCCATGGCTTCGAGTACAAGGAACATATATGCGGGCGACGAACCGCATAATGCGACGATGCTGTCGAATTGTTCTTCTTTAACGGGTACGACGAGACCGAGACAGCTTAGCATCTCTGTAAGTACTTCCAGTTCTCTCTGAGTAATGTTCTTATTGGGACACAGCGCAGTGACACCGGCACCGACCATTGCGGGGGTATTCGGCATGGTTCGAAGTATTTTGACGTTTTTTCCTAGATGTTCTTCCAGAAACGCAATGCTGATTCCGGCAGCAATGGAGACAAATATTTTGTCGTGAAAGAGTGTTTTATCAAGGCTTTTGATGACTTCTTGGTATAGATGAGGTTTTACCGCTAAAAAAACAATATCGGCGTTTTTGACTACTTCGTTGTTATCATTGGTAAAGTGAACACCGAGTGCCGTAATTTCATCGCGAGGAGTGGGGGATTTTGTGCTGACAATAAGCTGCTTTGGACTGGTGAATTTTTTCTGGATGATTCCTTGAACCATGGCTAGTCCCATATTTCCACATCCGATAAAACCTATGTTTTTATTCATTGTTCTTCCTTTCGTTTCTCATTTTTTCTTCTATATAATGATACCACAGTTATCTCTTGAGTTTGACCGTTGGATGTTTGATTTTTCTAATTTATGTAGTAGATCTGTTCAATAACTGAAAAAATGATAAAATATAGAAAGAATACTTTAAAATATCATAATTAAGTATTCAAAAGGATAAGTTTATGATTAAAATAGATGGCGTTACTAAAGTATACACCGATTCAAAACAAGAAAAAATTTGTGTCTTAGATAATGTTTCATTTGACGTTAAGGAAGGAGAACTGGTAGCTCTCTTGGGCGCTAACGGCTCTGGAAAATCTACTTTGATAAAATGTATCTGTGGCGTTATTAAGCCGAGTAAAGGTGCGGTTTTTGTTGATAATAAGAATGTTTACAAAGAAAGAAAAAAGTTACTACATAGTATAGGGGTTCTTTTTAATCAAAAACCTTCGTTTATAGTTGATTTATCAGTAGAAGAAAACTTAAAGTACTATAAAAGTGTTTATGGAATTGACAATAAGACATATAATGATAATCTTTTATTTTTGGATACGTTTTTATCTTTTCAATCCTTGTTGGATAAGCCGTATAGAAAATTGAGTTTTGGGGAAAGAATTAAATGTGAAATTGTTTCTATCCTTCTTCATTCTCCTAAATATCTTTATTTTGATGAACCTACCATAGGTCTTGATTATGGTGCAAAAAAAGGATTTTACGAATTATTAGCGACATTAAAGGAAAAGGGAACTACGATACTTATGACGACCCATGAAGTCGATTACATACAAGAAATTTGTGACCAAGTGGTTATAATGGATGCAGGAAAGGTGGTATATAACGAGAGAGGACAAAATTTTCTTCATACTTTTTCGATAACTCCGGCTCTTATTGTGTCTTATAAGAAAATACTGGATAACAAAAAATATGAGCAAATGTTGCATCATAAAAATATTAAAAAGGGCGAGGCGCTTTCTTTGATCATATCCTATGAAAATAATAAACAAAAAGGTGATTTGTTGAAGAATATAGTAGAGGCTGTTGATGTGATTCGTATAGAAAAGTTAGAAAGGAATGTTAAGGAGATTTTAAAAGATGTTATTCAAAAAAATAATTGACATTATTAAAATTTTGATTTTTTTTGAATATAGACGGGCAATATATTTTCCGATAGATACTATTACAAATGTAGTCAGTAAAATATTGTATTTATTGGTTAATATGGTGTTTTGGTATGTATTAATTGATTCGAATTCTCTTATGACAGGGTGGTCGTATTCTAATATCATTGTATTTGTTGCTTTTTCAGAGCTGTTTTATGGCTTAGACGCCTCCATCTTTTCGTTGTCCTCTAGGTTTTGGCGAACGATTCACAGCGGTCAGTTGGATAATTTATTGGTAAGACCGTTTGATCCCAGAGTACGATTTATAGTGGTAAATATTGATTATGTAACATTATTTGTAACGTTTGTTGAATTTATCGTTTTATTATTTTTATCGAAATTAATGCTGGATATTCAATTTATTTTATTAGGAATGATTATTGTATTGTTAGCGAATGTTATAGTAGCGAATATTCGTTTTACGTTGAGTTATTTATGTTTTTGGCATGGTAGAATGGATGCGATAACGGAAGTGTCGGATAGTTTTAATATATTAAATAAATACCCGCTTACTATTATGCCTAAAAGTGTTCAATTTATTTTTCAGTTTATTGTTCCTTTTTATTTTTTTAGTACATTTTCAGCTGAATTAGTAGTGAATGCACTGTCTAACCATGAAATGATAACGATTTTTTGGGGGTTAATTACGAATATTGTCATATGGACTGCTATTAGTAACTATGTTTGGAAGAAAGGATTGTCGAGATATGAAAGCATTAATGGATAATTATAAACGATTTGTTTATTTAACTAAAATTTATATTAGTTATTATAGAAAATATCCATTAGGACTGTTTTTAAAGTTGGTCTACTTGCCATTACAAATGATGATGTATGTATTTTTATGGTTGGCAATTTCTGAAAATGCTTCTATAGATATGAATTATATCTTTTTTTATTACTTGTATGCCACTTTGCTAAGTTATGCATTTCCTTTTATTCATATTTCAAGAGATATTCAGGAGGATGTTATTAGTGGACGGATTGTCAATTTTTTGGTTCGCCCTATTAGATACAGTACCCCTATTATTTCGAAGTACACTGCATGGCTTATATGTTACAGCATAGTGTATATTCCTGTTATCTTTTTGAGTGTGATTTTTTATAAGATTTCGATACTTTGTTTATTAAAATTTTTAGCACTTGTTATGTTAGGATCAGTGATCGAATTTTTGTTATGGTATAATGTCGGATTGTTATCACTTAAAACAGAAAAGATTCGAGGTGTCATAATTGCAGTTTCAGCTTTTCGACAATTTGCTTCCGGAGCATTAATCCCCCTATCGTTTTTTTCATCCAAAATACAAAGTGTTTTGAATCTCTTGCCATTTAGATTGTATATTTTCACCCCTATAAACACTTTGCTGCATAATCCATCCAATGAGAATTTTTATACTATTCTTTTATTGTGTTTCTTTTGGCTTGCTGTTCTTTCTGTTTTCTCTATTTTTCAATGGAATAAGGGCATGCAATCCATTCAAATAAACGGACAGTAGTAAAATTTTATTCTTATATTTTTATTGATAATAATTCTCATAAGTGCTATAATCCTTCTTGCTAGTACAATACAGGGAGGTTTTATGGAGAATAACATAGAAAAAAAGAAGACGGAAAAGAAGAAAAAAGTTTCCATTTTCAAAAAGTTATCACCATACATGGGCAATAAAAAGGCGTTTCTTCCGATGGCGGTCGTGTTATCGGCGATTTCTGCTTTTTTAAATATTGTTCCTTTTTACTATATTTGGAAAATCAGCAAAGCGCTACTTTCTGATGGGCGTTCTCTTTCAGCTGAACTTGTGCAACATGATGCCTTGATGGTGTTTGTGTTCTCGGTTGTGGGGATTCTTGCCTACTTTTTTGCGCTGATGATTTCTCACTGGGCAGCTTTTGAGATTGAAATTGGATTGAAAAAAGAAGGGTTTCAACGAGTGATGACGATGCCTTTGGGATTTTTTAATATTCAATCCAGTGGGAAAATTCGAAAGGTTATCAATGACGGGGCTGCGCAGACACATACTTTTTTGGCGCACCAACTGCCTGATATGGCAGGAACGATTATTTCGCCTTTACTTGTGCTTGGAATTTTCTTTTTCTTTGATTGGCGTCTGGGGCTTGCAGCTCTGATTCCGTTGCTTTTGGCGTTTGTTGTTTTATCGATGATGATGAGTAAGGAAGGGCAGGCGTTTCAAAACGAATATATGAATGCTTTGGAAGATATGAGTAATGAAGCGGTGGAGTATGTTAGAGCAATTCCGGTTGTAAAGACTTTCGGTCAAAGTGTGAAGTCCTTTACCCGATTTTACAATGCGATTCAAAATTATCGGGATTTGGTGATTGTCTATACGAAGATGTGGACGAAGCCGTATTCCGGCTACCTTGTCTTAGTGGAATCGACGGCATTTTTCCTGATTCCTGCTTCTATTCTGCTGATTAATAGCGGGGCAAATTTAGGAACGACGATCAGTAATTTTGTTCTTTATATTTTGGTCGCTCCACAACTTGCTCTTACCATGATGAGAAGTATGTATTTTACTCAACAGAAGATTATTGCCGAACAGGCGGTGGATCGTTTTAATGCGCTTTTCGACTATACGGACATGGCGTATCCGGAGCAGGGCGCGCCGTTTGAAGCGCAGAATATTGAATTTAAGAATGTTTCCTTTTCTTATGATGGAGAAAAGAAGGTGCTTGACGATGTCAGTTTCCGAGTAGAAAAGGGCGAAACGCTTGCTCTGGTCGGCGCATCCGGCGGTGGAAAGACGACGATTGCCAGACTTGCCTCGCGTTTTTGGGATGTGAGTTCCGGTGAAGTGCTTATCGGCGGGAAAAATATTAAAGAGTACAGCAAGGAAGATCTAATGGATAATATATCTTTTGTGTTTCAAAACACTCAGCTCTTTAAGACAACGCTGCGGGAGAATATCACCTTTGGTAGAGCGGTCAGTGAGCAGTCGGTCGATGAGGCGCTCGTTAAATCGAGGGCGAAGGAGATTATCGACTACTTGGACGAAGGGCTTGATACCGTGATCGGTACAAAAGGCACCTACCTCTCCGGTGGGGAGCAGCAGCGAATCGCGCTGGCGAGAGCATTTTTGAAAAACGCGCCGATTGTTCTTCTCGATGAGGCGACAGCATTTGCAGACCCTGAAAATGAACATTTGATTCAAGCGGCACTCAAAGAACTCAGTGCCGGAAAGACCACGATAATGATCGCTCACCGCATGACGACGGTAAAAGACGCCGATCATATCGCAGTTGTTGAGAAGGGGGAAATTGTGGAATATGGAAACCATGACACGCTGATGGCGAAAAATGGTATGTATAAGAAGATGTGGGATGAGTACCAATCTTCCATTGGTTGGAATATAAAGAAGGGGGCATAGGATGAAAAACTACTTGCAGAAAAAATATGCACTGAGCGATCAGGGAGCAAGCGATGTGATGAAGTCGATTGTCAGCAGTACCTTTCTCAACCTCTCGGTGATGCTTCCCATGATGCTGTCTTTTATATTTTTAAGACAGTACATCGATCAGTTTTTGGGTCTCGAGGCGATGACGAATTTTGGTATCATCCATTTTGTCGCGATTATCGTCGCCGCTTTTCTTGTGATGTTCTTTTTTGCACAGAATGATTACAAGAAGTCATTTACAAAAGTATATGATGAAAGTGCGAAATCAAGAATTTCCTTAGCGGATAAATTAAAGAAACTTCCTCTTTCTTATTTTAGCAAAAAAGATCTTGCTGATTTAAGTGCGACGATTATGACCGATGCGACGACGTTTGAGCATCTGTTTTCCCACTCTGTGCCGAAGGTATACGCCGGAATCATCAGTGTCATTGTGATATCAGTGATGATGTTTGTTTTTAACTACAAACTGGCGATATCGTTATTCTGGGTTGTTCCTGTCGCGTACCTTGTGTTCAAATTGTCGAAAAGTAAGATGCAGAAAGTATTTAAGGATTCTTTTGATTTGAATCGCGATATTATCGATTCCTTTCAAGAGGGAATCAATCTTGTTCAAGAGATTAAAGCGTACAATAGAGAAGCGTACTTTGTGGAAGAAATTCACAAGAAGTATACCGAAGAACTCGCTCATAAAAAGAAAATGGAGCTGATTCCGGGAACGGTCATTAATATCGCTATTTCCATTTTAAAATTCGGTATGGCAACGGTGGCAGTATATGGAGCGAGTTTAATCGCTTCCGGTGAGGTGGATTTATTTACTTACTTGGCGTTTATTGTCATTTCAGCCATTGTTTTTAATCCTATTGTGACGGCGATGACGAATATGGCAGAAATGATGTATCTCGATTCCATTGTGGAACGAATTTTAGAAATTAACAATATGCCGAGTCAGGAAGGAAGCAAGGAGTTCGAACCGAATGGGTATGATATTGTCTTTGATAAGGTGAAATTTTCCTATGAGGACGGGGTCAGCGTGCTGGATGATGTATCGTTTACCGCGAAACAAGGCGAAGTCACCGCACTTGTCGGTCCTTCCGGTGGCGGAAAGACCACGGCGGCGAAGCTGGCGGCGAGATTTTGGGATATACAGGGTGGACGGATTACCCTCGGAGGGGTCGATATTTCGACGATTGATCCGGAGACCTTGCTGACGAAGTTTTCGATTGTGTTTCAAGACGTCTCGCTCTTTAATGATTCGGTAATGGAGAATATCCGACTGGGCAGAAAGGAGGCGACGGATGACGAGGTAAAAGCAGTGGCGAAAATCGCTCGATGTGATGAGTTTATTGACAAACTGCCGGAAGGCTACGATACGCTAATCGGTGAAAACGGCGAAAAACTCTCCGGTGGAGAGCGTCAGCGTATTTCGATTGCCAGGGCACTCTTAAAAGACGCGCCAATTATTCTTCTCGACGAGTCGACAGCTTCGCTCGATGCGGAGAATGAGAGTAAAATACAGGCGGGTATTTCAGAGCTGATTAAGGACAAGACCGTGATTATTATCGCCCATCGCATGAGGACGGTCATCGATGCGGATAATATCGTGGTATTAAAAGACGGAGTCATCGCGGAAAGCGGTCTGTCGAAAGACCAGATTGCCAAAGGGGGCATTTTTGCCGGCATGTATAGGGCGCAGCTTGAAGGATAAGAATAGTCGAAGGATAGTTACTTATCCAAGGAATGAAAGGGTTGACTTTCTGACGGAAGGAAGGATGTGAGATGGAGAACATCACAGTCGAAAAATGAAAAAAGGCTCGCTTTTTTCAACCCAATAAAATATAAAAAGGAAATAATTTATAAGGAGGACATATGTCTAATAAATTAAAAATAAAGGATTTGGTGACCATAGGTATCTTTTTTGTGATTTACTTCGTGGTAATGTTTGGAACAGGAATGATGGGTTTAGTTCCGATTTTATTCCTGATATGGCCGACGGTCTTGGGGATTGTATCGGGAACGATTGTCCTGCTCTTTATGGCAAAAGTACAAAAGCCGTGGGCGCTTCTTATTTTCGGAATGCTCTCACCGCTGTTGATGTTCTCGATGGGACATACGATTATCGTTCCGGCGGTATCGCTCCTATTTGTCGGCTTAGCGGAGTTTTTCTTCCGAAAAGGCAAGTTTACATCCTTTAAGTACAATGCTATCAGTTTTGCGTTTTTCAACTGTTGGATAGTTGGTTCGCTTTCTCAAATGCTGTTAGCGAAAGAACAGTACCGAAAAATTCACGATGCGGCACGTATGGATCCGGCATTCTATGACACGTTGGAATCGCTCCTGTCATGGTCCAGTCTGGGACTTGTCGTCCTCGGTGCTTTTGTCGGCGGATTGATTGGCGCTGTAATTGGTAAAAAAATGTTGAAAAAGCATTTTGAAAAAGCGGGAATCATTTAATGAACACGAGTGCGAAATGGAATCCGACCCCGATCTCCAAGTTGGTGGCTACGTTATTCTTGTCGGTTGGATTGACGTCGACGATGCAAGGCATCTTTACTTTGTTTACGGTTCTTTTTATCTGTCTCTTTTTCGCCCTCAATAAGAGGGCGGAGAGTGCGGTTAAGATTGCGGTGTTCTATGGCGTTGTCGTATTTTCGGTTCACCATTTGGAACATATTAATAGCGATTTCGTGAAAAACTACCTGATTATCTTTTTGGCGATGATTGAATTTTTTTTCCTTCCTATTTTGGCTGGAAAATTCTTAATCGCGACAAGCGAGGTGTCCTCTCTTATCGTTTCTTTCGAGAAGATGAGATTCCCAAAGGTACTGATTATTCCGATTGCTGTGATGTTTCGGTATTTTCCGGCGTTTAAGGATGATAAGAAAAATATTAAGATGGCGATGAAGATGCGAGGGATTACCCATTGGAATCCGATAAAGTACCTCGAGTACGTGAGTGTTCCCATGCTGATTTCTGCGACCAATATCGCCGATGATATTTCCAAGGCGGCGGAGACCAAGTGTATTGCTGACCCTTGTGATAAAGTGCGGTATGAAGTGGTGACATTTGGGTTTGCCGATGTGGTCTACTTACTGGGCATTATATCAATCAATATTCTGGGGAGGATCTATGCTTAGGATAGAGAATGTGAATTATCGGTACAATAGCATGGCGGAAGGTGCAGATATTCGCGATTTACATATTACCGTAGGAAAAGGGGAATGTGTTCTTTTCTGTGGCAGGAGCGGTAGCGGAAAGACCACCATTACGAAGTTGATTAATTCGCTTATTCCCAACTACTATGAAAACGGGAAACTCGAGGGGCAAGTCCTTTTGAGTGGTATGGATACGGTTACATCCGAGATCTATGAGGTTTCCCGCGTCGTGTCTTCTGTTTTTCAAAATCCTAAGACTCAGTTTTTTAACCTGAATACAACAAGTGAGATTTTATTTTACTTGGAAAATCGTGGCTATGACAGGGAGTACATGGTGCAGAAGTTAGAGGAAACATCCTCTCTGTTTGGAATAGCACATCTTTTTGATCGGGATATTTTTGAACTGTCCGGTGGAGAAAAACAGATTGTCGCCATCGCGGCAGCGTATGCCAGTGGAACGGAGATGATTCTTCTCGATGAACCGTCGTCGAACTTGGACGAGAACAGTACGAAGGTAGTGGGCGAGATTTTGGCGAAAATCAAAGAAAACGGAAAGACGATACTGATTTCCGAGCATCGATTTTACTATATTAAGGATATTGTCGACAAGGTCTACTATGTCAATGACGGAAGGGTCGAGCACGAGTGGACGAAGGAGCAGTTTTTTTCGATTGGCGAGGACGAGCGAAAACGATTGGGACTTAGGCGTATTGAGTTCGAAGAACTGGATCGTGAAAAAGAACATGGTAGGACGGCGGAGGATTCCGTAGTAGGGAACGCGAACGCCGGCGGGAAAGAAGGAAATCAGATTGTAGGGCGTGATGAGAAGGTTTCGTCTGCTTCGAGGAACGATAAGAAAACGCTTGCGATAGAAGTGCTTCGGTATGATTTTAAGGGAATTAATCGTCGGCTGCAGATGGAGAATTTGTCATTTGACTATGGAAATATTATCGGGGTTTACGGCAAGAACGGGATAGGAAAGAGTACCTTTATTCGCCTTCTAATGGGGCTTGATCGCGCAAGGAAAGAGAAGATTGTACTTGCCGGGAAAGCGTCGTCCAGAAGACGACGGACGAAGCATTCCTACCTGGTGATGCAGGATGTCAATCACCAGCTGTTTACCGATAGTGTCGAGACCGAAGTCTGCCTTGGAAAGTCTTCCCGATACGATGAGGCGGATGTTGAAAAAGTGCTTGAGCATCTTAATATACACGATCTAAAGGACAAGCACCCCATGGGCTTGTCCGGTGGACAAAAACAGCGTGTCGCCATCGCCAGTGCCATTCTCAGCGGGGCGGAGATTATTTGCTTTGACGAGCCGACGTCGGGGATGGACTACGATAATATGATGCGAATTTCAAAGCTCGTGAAAGAGACGATTAACGACGATATTGTGATTTTTATTATTTCGCACGACCACGAGTTTCTGAATAATACCGCGGATGAAATTTTTGATATTTCCCGGTACAATATAGAGGCGGGCTAGGAATTTAGCTTTTCCTTTTTCGCGGTGTGTCTTGTTATGTCGTTGGCAATGACTTTGTAAATGGTTGCGGTAAACGGAACCGCTAAGAAGACGCCGACAATGCCGAAAAATCCGCCGGCGATTAGGATGCTGATAACGACTAAAATACTTGGTAGCCCGACGGAACTGCCGACGACTCGCGGGTAGATGACATTGTTTTCTACTTGTTGTAGTACGAGCAGGAAGACGATAAATAAAATCGCTTGACTTGGGCTTTTCGATAGAATCATTAAAAAACCGAAAATGCCGCCAATATAGGCTCCGAGAATGGGAATAAGACCCGTAAATCCAATGATCACACCGATCATTATTGCGTATGGGAATCGGAGGATGTAAAGTCCTCCGATGCATAGTATACCGAGGATGATGGCTTCGATGGTCTGTCCTACGATGTATGATTTGAACGCATTGTTGGCAATGCTTAGTACATAGTATATCTTTTGTTCTACTTTACTGCCCAGGTATCGGTGGAATAGTCTACGGATTCCGTCTTTTAAGCCCTCTTTATCAAAGAGGATGTATATTGCGATAATAATGCCCATAACGATTGTTGTCACTGCGCCGAATACCGATTCAATCACAACAAGGCTATTGGTGGTAAGGTATTTTATGATGGCATCGACATACTTGATAAGACCTTCTGCTAAGTTCGGATTGGATTCCAAGTACTGCTCAATGGTTGGCAGTTGTTCCGCATATTTTTTTGCAAATTTACTGATTTGATTCATCGAGTCAGGAACTGTTTTTATAAAGGTTATTGTCGCATTGACCAGTTCCGGTATAACGAGGGTGAGAAGGATGGCAAGGACAATCAATACCATAATAAAAGCAGTGACGATACTACATCCTCGGTAGATATTTTTTTTCTTTATGCTAGTCGGACGGGGGAAAATTTTGGTTTCGACGAACCGAACTAAAATATTTAGTACATAAGCGATGGCGAACCCAATAAACACCGTTGATAAGACGCCTAGTAATTTTGTTACAAATAGCAGCAAGTAATCGAATTTAATAACGATTAAAAGCATGATTCCAACGAAAAAAATTATTTTTATGATCTTTTTGTCAATTTTTTTTATATCCATATTTTTCCTTACTTTGTTCTTCTTGTTTTCAGTAAAATAAATATTGTCATAATCCTTTGGGAAACGGTAGTGTTGTTATTCCTAATTTTTATACAATTCTGACCTTACGCTGATTATATCAATTTTATGGGTTCATAACAATGAATGGATTGTGATAAGTGGCTCGGCATGTCTTTATGACGAGGACAGGGAACGTAAGGAAAAGGAAATGGAGCTGCCAAATTAGTAATAATATCAATAACATCAATAATATAATATTCTCAATTTAATATATTTTTTCTGAAATCTATTGAATTGAGAACGATTATCATTATAATAGATATTGTACAATCTAATTTTGATGGAGCAAAATTTATCATAACAAGACAACAGGATTTTGATTCTCCTTACCCTAAGTATTGGTAACCACTATCGCAACAAGGATAGTGGTTACCATTACGATTGGGGATAAGTTACTGCTAGGATAGAGTGTAACGAGACTATAAAAAAGGAAGGGATATGGCAAAAAACAAAAAACAAGTGGAGAAAACACCACAAAAGGAATTTCAACAAGTGAAAAAGGACATCGATGCCTTAGCATACGATGTACCGGAGGATATTGTTCAGAAAATCGAACGACAGCTCGTTTTTGAAAAGGAGAAACCTAAAATTTCGCCGAGCAGTCTTTCTAAGGATTTAATGGCGATTGCACCGGAGAAAAAGAACATGCTTCGGTTTTCTGTCGCTGTGGCGACCATCGCGGAGCTTTTTAATTTTGCATCGTATTTTTTCGGTGCTTATGCTGCGGTATGGCTACTACACTACGCGAAAACCGGCGAGGTTAATTTTACGCCGCTTTTAACCTATGGTGGATTGGCGTTCGGGGCAATTATTATCTACTTAATTCTCAGTGGAATCAGTACCAATTTATCGCATCGAACGGCATTTGCCATTTTGTCGAAACTTCGAGTGACACTGTTTGAAAAACTTGAAAAAGTGCCTCTTGGCTACATGGTGGAAAATCCCGTCGGAAAAATTAAGGTCATGATTCTGGACAAGGTGCAGGAACTGGAAGATTGGGTTGCGCATGTAACACCGGAAGTGTCCAGTAAACTGGTTCATCCGATTCTTGCCACGATTATTCTTTTTGTTGTTGATTGGCGTATCGGATTGTCGCTGCTGGCTCCCCTTCCGCTGATTGTTCTCGGCATGATGATTATGATGAAAGACTATCGAGCACGAGGATTGATTTGGACTTGTGGGTATGAGAGCGTCGCTGAGCGAAGCAGTGAGTATGTTCGAGGGATTCCCGTTATCAAGGCGTTTTTGCAGGAAGAAAAATCCTATGCTCATTTTGCCGATGCCGTGAATTTTTACTATCATTCGACGATGGATTGGTGGAAAGTAAGCTGGGTGAGTATGGCACTTGTAACCGCTGCCGCAGCCTCTCCGCTGATTGCGACATTGCCTGTTAGTTTGAGTCTTTACAGTAATGGAACGATTACCATGACGGAGTTGGTTTTGTCGATTGTACTTGCCGTCGGCATCCTTCCGCAACTAATGGCGATGATGATGGGGGTAGACCTTTTTATGATTACGTCGAATGCGTGGCTTGTGATTAGTGAACTCCTTGCTCTGCCGGAACAACAGCGACCGAGTGCCAGTGACAGAGCGACACTGGATTCTTCTAAGAGCGTGGAATTTGACAATGTGACTTTTTCTTATAAAAATGGCATCAATGTCCTGAATAATGTCAGTTTTACGGCGGAAAAAGATAGCGTGACGGCGTTGGTCGGTCCGAGTGGCAGCGGAAAGAGTACGATTGCGAAGCTGATTCTGTCGTACTGGGATGCCAATGAAGGAACTATTAGGCTCGGTGGAGTCGATGTAAAAGAGATTCCAACCGAACAACTTATGGAAGAAATTTCCTATGTGTCACAGGATAACTACCTCTTTGACACATCGATAAAAGACAATATTAAACTGGGAAAACCGGATGCCACGGATGACGAAGTGATTGCGGCGGCGAAACTCGCCAGCTGTCATGAGTTTATTATGGGTTTGAATGAGGGGTATAGTACCCGTGTCGGGGATGCCGGCGGAGCGCTTTCGGGCGGTGAACGCCAGCGAATCACGTTAGCGCGGGCGATGCTAAAGCCGGCGAATATTATTGTGCTTGATGAAGCAACCGCCTACACCGACCCTGAAAATGAGGCGCTCATACAGGAAGGAATTTCGAAATTGGTGAAAGGGAAAAGTTTGATTGTGGTGGCACATCGCCTTCATACCATTCAAAATGCCCAAAAGATTCTCGTGGTAGACCAGGGAAATATTGTCGCCGAGGGAACGCATAGCGAGTTACTGAAAACCTCTGACATTTATGCCAGATTGAATAAGCAGTACGAGATGGAGGTGTAGCATGTTTGATTTTATTAGACGATCGTTGAATTTATCCGGAGACAATAGAGGAACGATTAAAAAAGGAATGTTCTTTGTCTTTGTGAAAGATTTTTCCTTATTGATGACATTTGTCGCTGTGTACCTTGGCTTTAGCTCCTTGGAGACCATGGATTCGGGCAAACTGTGGATTATTTTTGCTATTCTCTTTGCTTCGTTTCTCTTTAATTTTATTTCGAATTGGCTTCAGAACAAGTATATTGCCGGCGTCTTTTTTACCATTTACAAGGATTATCGGCTCGAAATCGGCGAGCGATTAAAAAAATCCCCGATGGGATACTTTAATGAGCAAAGTCTTTCCAAAATTCTCTCTTGTTTTACCAATGTGCTGAAAAATTTGGAAAATCTGTCGCAAATGACATTGAATTTTACGATTTCCGGAATTAGTATTTCCTTCTTTGTCCTGCTTGGAATGTTTGGGATGAATCTAAAAATGGGTTTGCTCGCCCTTGTCTTAGTAACGCTTTCGTGGGCTTGGATGTCCATTTTATTTCGTAAGATGAAGGAACTGATACCACAGGAACATGAGGCGACCGCTGCATTTAGCGATGCTCTTGTCGACGGAATTCGAGGCGTATCGGTTCTTCGAAGTTTTCCGAATGTTGGCGATGCCACCGTACAAGAGATTCACAGCGGGGTCTACGATACCGCCGAAGCCCTTCGTATGAAACAGCAAGAAGGCGAACTGATTTTTACGATTTATTCGAAAATTTACGGAACGGTTCTCAACGCTTCCAGTTTGATTATGACAATGTACGCTTGTGTTTTGTACACTCGAGGAGAAGTCCAATTGCCGCAAGCGCTTACCCTTAGTGTCGCCTCGTTTCTTCTCTTTGGCGGGTTGAAACAACTCGAAAATTCAGCCGTCCTTTTGGTGAAAAGTCCTGCACAACTCGACTACCTCGGTGAGGTGCTTGATATTCCGGAAATCAAAGACGGAACAGTAAACTCGATGTCCTCCAGAGATATTCAGTTCGACAAGGTTAGTTTTGGCTACGGTAAGGGCGAGGTGCTCCACGATTTGAGTTTTGCCATTAAAGAAGGCTCAAAAACAGCCATCGTAGGACCTAGCGGAAGCGGAAAAAGTACCATTATTAACCTGATTGCACGGTTCTATGACGTCGACAGCGGTGCCATTACCATTGGCGGAACAAATATTAAAGATTACGAAGTCGATGCTCTTTTAAAGGAACTGTCTCTCGTCTTTCAAGATGTCTACCTGTTCAGTGATACCATAAAGAATAATATTCGTTTTGCCAAGCCTTCGGCAAGCGATGAAGAAATTGAATTAGCCGCGAAACGAGCGATGTGTCATGATTTTATCACCGCAATGCCGGATGGTTACGACACCCTCGTCGGCGAAGGGGGAAGTTCGCTCAGTGGTGGGGAGAAACAACGCATATCCATCGCTCGAGCCCTTTTAAAAAATGCGAGCATTGTCCTCCTCGATGAAGCGACCAGTTCCGTCGACCCGGAAAATGAATATGAAATTATGACAGCGATTGAGGAGCTCACCAAGGGTAAGACCGTTATTTCCATTGCTCATAGACTCTCAACCGTCCGCCACGCCGACCAAGTTCTCGTCATAGAGGATGGAAACCTCGTTCAGCAAGGCGTGCACGATGATCTCATGAAGGAAGAAGGGGTTTATCGTAATTTTATTAGGGCTAGGGAGCGGGCTACTTCCTGGTCTCTCTAAATTTACTTGTTCTTTTCCGCCATAGCTTCTCAATTTTCGAATTTGCTCTTGTTCGTGAATTTATATTCTACTCTCTGCGAGCTCATTCTCGATTGTTCGCTATGGCGAAAAATTCCTACGTAAATTATGGATTGCAGTCATGCGTGTTCACTCATTATCATCCAAAAAATCCTGCGCTAGAGTTTTTATGCTATTCTCTGCGAGTATTCTCGCCTGTTCGCTATGGCGAATTGTCCTACGTAAATTATGGATTGCAGTCATGCGTGTTTGCTTATTATTGCCCCAATTTCCTGCACCGTTGTCATCATGACTTGATTTTTTCTAAATTTCCGTGTAATCTAAAGTCAGAGTTTAGATTACACGGAAACAGGAGATGCTATGTATATATATAGAGCATTGGAACAAGTGGTTTTAGAAGTTTCAACAGTCTTTCCGGTGGTCTTGGTGACAGGACCTCGGCAAGTTGGAAAGACAACGCTTTTAAAGTATTTGGCACAAGATAACCGAACCTATGTAACCTTGGATGATCCCATGGTGCTTGCCCTTGCCAAACGGGATCCTGCCTTGTTTTTTAGTCGTTATACTCCACCGATTATTATTGATGAAATACAGTATGCTCCGGAGCTTTTGCCGTATATTAAGATGTATGTGGATAAGAAAAAAGAAAATGGGGAGTTTTGGCTTACCGGTTCTCAAACTTTTCATACCATGAACAATGTTAGTGAAAGTTTAGCGGGCAGAGTGGGCATTATTCCGATGCAAGGACTTTCTTTATCTGAAATTAGAGGCTTGCCAAGTATGCCGTACTCGTGTAATGTGGATGAATTGATGAATAAAATGGCTATGTTTCCAATGATGAATTTGAAAGAAGTGTATGAAATTATTCATAAAGGTAGTATGCCGGCACTTTATCGTATGTCACAAAAGGTAGAGCGATTTTATGCTTCATATGTTGATACGTATATTAATCGAGATGTGAAAGCATTATCTGCGGTGGGAGATGCTCTGTCGTTTCAAAAATTCTTGGTTGCGTGTGCTTCCAGAAGTAGTCAAATGTTAAATTATGCGGAGCTGGCAAATGATGTGGGAATTTCTCAACCAACAGCGAAAAAATGGTTGTCAATTCTTGTTTCTTCAGGAATTATTGTACTTGTGGAACCTTATTTTAACAATGCTTTAAAACGAATTGTAAAAGCCTCCAATATGTATTTTATGGATACAGGACTTTGTGCTTATCTTACAAGATGGACGAGTAGCGAAGCACTTGAAGTATCCGCGGTGAGTGGTGCGTTTTTTGAAACCTTTGTCGTGTCTGAAATTATAAAATCCTATATAAATGCGGGAAAACGTCCGCCGGTCTACTACTATAGGGATTCCGATAAAAAGGAAATTGACCTTATTATAGAAGAAAATGGCACGCTTCAGCCGATAGAGATTAAAAAATCTGCGAATCCGTCAAAAAGTGCTTGTAAACATTTTGCGGTTTTGAATAAGACCGGAAAGAAGGTGGGGAATGGTAGTGTTATTTGTATGAGTGAGGAATTGCTTCCTCTTACTGCGGAGAATTGGGTTGTGCCGGTGTGGCTTATATAAATTGTATCAATGGAAGGGATAGGAATAGAAATAATGAAGCAGGATAAGAGACGAAAAGGGAAAAAGGTTCGTGCGGTAGAATATCGTGGTGCGGAAAGTCGTGCGGCAGAAAGGAGCGAGGGACGTCGCGTGACAGAATATCGAGCTGCGGAAAGTTGTCCAGCAGAAAGACGCGGGGTGAAACATCCGGCTTTAGAACAGTCGCGAACGAACTACCTGCTGACGGTGGCGTATGACGGATCGGGATTTGTCGGATGGCAGTATCAGCCGAGCCGGCGGACGGTTCAGGGAACGCTGAATCAGACCTTAAAGGCGGTCTTTAAGCAGGAGATTAAAGTCGACGGTGCCGGGCGAACCGATGCCGGAGTTCATGCCTTGGGTCAGCTTGCCAGTTTTTCGATGAAGGGAAGAGTGAAGCCGGAGAAGATAAAGCATGTGCTAAATCATGCCCTGGTTGGGGATATTCGAGTTGTGGACGTACAAGAAGTGCCGGCGGATTTTCATGCGCGGTACCATGCGACGGGAAAGACCTATGTGTACAAAATAAAAAATACCGTCCCGAATTATGCACAGAGTGCCATGGAATCCAAGTACCATTATTTTGTAGAAAAACCACTCGATGTGGAGGCGATGCGAAAGGCGGCTCGTTCTTTTGTCGGGAAACACGATTTTAAGAATTACTGCGCCAGTGGTCACGGAAAAAAATCCACGGTTCGGCGGATTAAAGGGATAGAAATCGAAGCAATAAGCTCTTCCCCTTCGGAAATTATTATTCGAGTAACAGGGGAAGGGTTTCTTTGGAAAATGGTTCGCATGATGGTACAGACACTGGTGGATGTCGGTGTCGGAGACGAAAAAGCGGATAATGTTTCGGGGCTTTTAAAAAAGAAAAATCGAAAAAAAGAGGCGGCGCCGGCATGTGGTCTCTACTTGGAAAAAGTTTGGTTTCAGATCTAAAAATTCAGCGTTTTGAAGTAGAATGGCTATTTTTTCTTACTTACACTGACTTTTTTACGAGGGCGATCAAGCAACGGTTTCGTTTTTTTGTTTTTTTTCTTTTTTGCTGACGTTTCGTCAAAGCTGAAATCTGTGGGAAGAAGAACCGTCTGGTCATCCGGAGCAGCCGATTTTTTTGTTTTCATGGTCGACTTTTTTGATGTCTTTTTGGTTTTCTTTGTTTGTTTTGTCGTTGTTTCTTCCGGGGGAGTTTTTTGGAGGAAGGTTGATTGGTCGAAATCCTCCAGTAAGGTAAACAACCCATAGATGGAAAGAACAATTCCGATCATACTAAAGATACCATACAGGTAAATTGTAGGTTGTGTTGTAAAAAGAAGAGTGATAAGTTCTTTCAGATTGGCGGGCATAAAGATATAGGAGAGCGAAAAGAGTAAGTGACATACGAACATGATGAGAGAAAGGATGTAGCCGTATCTTTTGTGAAAATTTAGCACAACGGCAGAAAGTAGGGCTAAAATAGGAAAGATGTAGAGACAGTTTGCTGTTTTTAGCGCAAGCAAAACACCGTTTCCCATAGTACTGCCTGCGATATCGATAAGCGTTTCCGTGTATTTTTTGATGTCAGTGCCGCGGATAATGTTTTCCGATGCCAGTACCGTGCTCTCTGCATTTCCGCTAAACCACGGGAAAAAGTACATTACAGAGATTGCGAGAAGCAATAAAATGACATATTGTCTGCCGTTTTTCATGAGACCTCCTTGTCTATTCTATCACAGTATCCTCTGTTCTAAGAACGACAATATCTTTTTTTATGATTTTCTTTTCCGCATACATGAGTTGATCGGCTTTTGCCACTTGTTCTGCCAAACTTTCTTTTGTTGTGTTGTCCAGCTCAACAATACCGTGACTTACACTGATAATGTACGGGCGATTTTCGTTTTTGTTGATCGTTTCGAATTTTTCTTTAATTCGACTCCAAATTTCTTCTGATGTTTCACAAGTGGCTCTTGGGAGAGCCAGGAGGAATTCATCACCCCCTAGTCGGATTAAGATGTCTGTACTGCGAATAACTTCCTTGATAGACTGAACAACGCTTATTAGGATATTATCGCCGTGGTCATGTCCCAGATTGTCGTTGATGTCTTTTAGCCCATTGATATCCATAAAGCATATTGACATTCGTTCGCCATTGGCTTTTGCCCTTTCATAGGATTTTTTTAGGTATTTATAGCCCGCTCGTCTATTGTAGGTAGCGGTCAGCGAATCGATTTCAGAGTACATTTTCATTCGTTGTTTATCAGAATTTTTGATCGATGCAATGACTGAGAGGAGAAAAGCAAGTAGGACAATAGTAGTATACACCTTGTAATTATCGGTAATGAAATTATATATTTTCTTTCCTATATTTTTTTCGATCAGTTTGCTGAATTTGCCGTCGTGGCGAATGGTAGACACAATAATCCACGGTTTTTTTGACGGGAAAAGCTGATTACTTAAATGTTCGGCATCTGTCATTAAGTCCATTTTTGCAAATAGATGCATCCCGCTTTCGTCAAAGAGAATGCCGGAATCGTTTTCTTGTATCATTGCATAGAGTTTTGGATTTTCGACCGCTATCGTGCTGTCCGTTTTTTCGGGGTACATAAATCCCCAGGTTTTCTCTTTATCGACATGTGAAAGATAGTACCCGTCAATATTTAGAAGGGATAATTCTCCTGCGCTTATCGTTCGCAGTTCGTTAAATCCTTCGATTAATTTTTCCGCTTTGTAGTTTAGGATAATAATTCCTATTTTTTCGTTATTGAATACTACCGGTGAGGCAATTCGAATCATTGGTTTTAGCGGCTGTTCAATCTGCCCGTTCTCAATGTTCAGATCGAGCGGTGAAACAAAGATGTCGCCGTGATCAATGATGATACTGTTCGTAAAATAGTATCGTTCCGCTTTGTTTTGCAGCTTTTCTTGGGGAACTATTAACCCGTCCTTGAGTTCCGGATTGTAGTTGACTCGCATGATTTCTTGACCGCTGGTATCGAGGTAGCGGATTTGGTCATAGCAAATTTTATTTTTAGAAAATGAACGCCAATTATTCTGAATACAAGCAGAATTTTTGTTGTTCTTGAAATGCATTTCAAAATTATCAACGAGGTACATCAAGTCCCCGAGAATATTAGCTACCGTTCTAGATAATCGTTCTTTTTCGGCGTTAATAATTATTTTTTCATTCGCTACCAATTCCTCTAATTTATAGTCGATTTCTTTTTCATAAAAGTGAAATCCTAGCAAACTGTAAAGAATTCCCAAAATCATTGTGTACAACAAAAATTGAGAAAACAGGAAGTTGATATTTTTTTGCTTTTTTTCCACAAGATCCCTCGATTTATTGATTTTATTCCAGTGGTTGCTGACGAGATTATTATACTTTAAAAATTCGGATATAACAATAAATTATATCTCTTTTATTGTGAGAGCAGTCGAACAGCTGTTGTTTTGATTCGTTAACTCTCTGGGAATATGGAGTAAATTTTCAGATGTATTTTATTTTAAAGTGATTGATAATCAGGAGTGTTTTTAATTTTCTCACAAAATGATAATAAATTTATGATACACTCATGCTGTTGGTGAAAATAGTAAAACCATTTGTTTTTCAGTACGATAAAGGAAGGTAAAAATGAAGGGAAAAATTCGAGTAAAAGGGGTAAAAGTATTTGTTGTTTTAATGCTTGCTCTTGCAATGTTGTTGTCATCGTGTGCTCAAAAAACAGATAATTGTTCTGCTCCAAAGTATGGCACAACGATTAGAAAAGGTGGCTGAGGATATTAAAAACCACAGGTGTGGTTTCATGAATGAAGGGCGAGTGCTCTTTGAGAAATGAGAAAGAAGCTGCTCAGGCTTCTTTTTTTGGTATGGACTATAGTCAAGTAAGTGGACACAAAAATGAATAAAATACAGTTACAGGAGTAGGGTTACCTACCCCAATAACTTTGTTCTTTCTCATTAGGGC
>PDWJ01001183.1_pt1 | contig 33258 bp, 26 predicted proteins | sample 1430881 | NCBI WGS metagenome assembly PDWJ01 (sample SAMN01162460, study PRJNA174530) | Oral metagenome, whole genome shotgun sequencing project. | biome: Marine environment; feature: Marine mammal; material: Swab sample of the gingival sulcus; isolation source: swab sample of gingival sulcus...
TGCAAGAGGACAAACTGGTCAGCAGCTTCTCCTTGGGGCATACAGCGCCCTCTCCCGCCAGATTCATGCCGGACGTGTAAAGATGTATCCCAGACGTGAAATGATGGATCTGGTACTGGTTAACGGCAGGGCAAGAGGCATCGTTACCAGAAATGTGATTAACGGTAAGCTGGAGACATTTGCAGCCGATGCGGTGCTGCTCTGTACCGGCGGATATGGCAATGCCTACTTCCTCTCAACCAATGCCATGGCATCAAATGTTACTGCAGCATGGCGTGCCCATAAACACGGAGCCGGATTTGCAAATCCAAGTTTTGTACAGATTCATCCCACCTGTATTCCGGTCCACGGTGATTACCAGTCAAAACTGACCTTAATGAGCGAAAGTCTGCGGAACGATGGCCGGGTCTGGGTGCCCAAAAATCCTGATGACAAGAGACCCGCTGCAGAAATACCTGAAAATGACAGGGATTATTATCTGGAAAATAAATATCCGAGCTTTGGCAACCTTGTACCCCGGGATGTCGCATCCAGGAATGCCAAGGAACAATGCGACAAGGGTAAAGGCGTCGGCTCTACAGGCCTTGCTGTCTATCTCGATTTCGCTGATGCGATCGAGCGTGACGGCAAGGATACGATATTGAGGAAGTATGGTAATCTCTTCCAGATGTATGAAAAAATCACCGATTCCAGTCCGCTAAAAGAGCCAATGATGATTTATCCGGCAGTGCATTATACTATGGGCGGACTCTGGGTTGATTATAACCTCATGACCACCATCCCTGGTCTTTTTGCCCTTGGCGAATGTAACTTCTCAGACCATGGTGCCAACAGACTGGGAGCAAGTGCCCTTATGCAGGGTCTGGCCGACGGCTATTTTGTTATCGCCACATCTGTTGCCAATTACTTCGCAACCAACTCCCTGGAACGTGTTTCCGACAGCGACAGTGAATTTACAGCATCGCAGGCAGGTGTCGGCGAACGACTCCAGAAAATCATGAAAAACTCAAACGGCACAGCAACAGGCAAGGTTACCGTTGATGAGATTCATAAGGAGCTTGGCCATCTGCTCTGGGATAACTGTGGTATGGCACGCAATAAACAAGGTCTTGAAGATGCCCTTGCCCAGATTCCTGCCATACGGGAAAAATTCTGGGATAAGGTGTATGTCCCGGGAACGGGAGCAGAATTAAATCAGTCCCTTGAACGTGCCGGCCGCGTTGCTGATTTTCTCGAATTTGGTGAAATTATGATTCATGATGCCTTGACCCGTGAAGAATCATGCGGCTGTCATCTTAGAGAAGAAAGCCAGACTGAAGAAAATGAGGCAAAACGTGATGATGAAAACTATTCCCATGTTTCAGTCTGGGAATACAAGGGAGTTGGCGAGACTCCGGAAATGCATAAAGAAGAGCTTATTTTTGAGAATGTAACCCCAAGTCAAAGAAGCTATAAATAGTAGATAAATGAGAATGCATACTATTCACAACACTCTTAAAAGGACATTATGAGTACCATCGATCTTACTCTACGAATTTGGCGGCAAAAAAACAGCGAAGCTCTTGGTCAGCTGGAAGAGTACACATTAGAAAAAATTTCAACGGATATGTCTTTTCTTGAAATGCTTGATGTACTCAATGAAAATCTTACAAAGGATAATATTGATCCCATTGCCTTTGATCATGACTGCCGTGAAGGTATCTGCGGTATGTGTGGCGCGGTTGTCAATGGTGTAGCCCACGGCCCGGAAGCTGAAACGACGTTGTGCCAGCTCCATATGAGACATTTCAAAACTGGCGATACACTGGTTATTGAGCCGTTTCGTTCCCGCGCGTTTCCTATACAAAAAGATCTGATAATCGATCGCTCCGCCTTTGACAGAATTGTCCAGGCTGGCGGATACGTATCTGTAAACACAGGTGGAGTGCCTGACGGAAACAGTATTCCTGTCTCTTCAGAAGTTGCAGAACTTGCAATGGATGCAGCCGCCTGTATTGGCTGCGGTGCCTGTGTTGCAAGCTGTCCCAATGGTGCGGCCATGCTTTTTACCAGTGCCAAGATATCACAGCTCTGTTTACTGCCGCAGGGAAAACCGGAGCGAAAACAGCGTGCACTGGCCATGGTAGAAACCATGGATGAAGAAGGTTTTGGCAACTGTACAAACTATAGGGAATGTGAAATGGTTTGTCCCAAAAATATCTCCATCAGGAATATCGCCAGACTAAACAGAGAATTCTTAAAGGCATCTCTTTTTAGCGAATAAAACTGTATCTACCTGTAATGGCAGATTTGATCTGACAGTAAGAGATGTATTTTGATGTAGTGATAGCCGGAGCAGGACCAGCCGGGCTGGCCTGTTCCCTGGTGCTTGCTGAGCATAATATAAACACCCTTATCATTGAACGAAATACCATCATTGGCCGGAAAGTCTGCGCCGGCGGTATAACCTGGAGCGGCCTTATTCAGAGTGTGCCTGAATCTCTTATTGAATGCGCTTTTTTCTCCCAGCATATCTTCAGTCGTTTTCAACAAACTGTAGTTACAGAAAAAAAGCCTCTTATTGCCACAATTAACAGAGAGGTTCTCGGTCAGTACATGGCAGACCAGGCAAAGAATAAGGGAGTATCTATACAATCGGGATGGACTGTTACAAAAATTGCATCTGACTATATTGTAGCTCAGGATAACACAACACAGCAGGAACATAAAATCGGCTATACTTATCTGGTTGGGGCAGACGGTTCATCGAGTATGGTACGCAGATATCTAGGAATTCCTACCGTTTATCAGGGTCTTGGTCTTCATTTTATCCTGCCCGGCACCTGCGAAAAAATGGAATGGCATCTTGATGAAGCCATTTTTGCCAATGGATATGGCTGGGTGTTCCCCCATAAAAAGCAGATTTCAATTGGTGGATATGTTCCTGGAAACAGAATATCAGCAGGTACACTTAAAAAAAATGTGGCTTTATGGGCTCAGGAAAAAGGCTTTGATACGAGCGGTACACCCTGCAAAGCAGGTTCTATCAATTATGATTACCGGGGATATGATTTTGGCAATATTTTTCTGGCAGGAGATGCCGCAGGACTGGCATCAGCATTAACAGGTGAAGGACTCTATCCAGCTATTATTTCAGGAGAAACCGTAGCAAACCGTATTACAGGAAAAGAAAGCCCTCGATTTGCAAGGCTTGTAAAAAGGCATAGTCTTTATAAGAAAGCTGTAATGCTCACAGAAAAAAGCAAATTTCTCTCTTCTCTACTTATGGAACTGGGTATTCTGGGACTCAAATCCAGACTTATCGATTTTACCAAGCTGGAAATGAGCACCTGAACAGATGTCTCATCTGGACGCCTGCTACATTCTTCACCTGGAGCAGTCAGACTTGAGCTGACAGTTACCAACTTTCTTAGCTGTGATTATCGGTAGCGTCAAATATTTTTCGTACTTCAAATACTATACTGGCCTCTCCTGTTTTCTTTGTCAGTCATAAAGATTTTCAAATTGAAGAGGGGGAGCAATGTTTCTTCAAAGTGAGCATTTCATATAAAAATACCACTGTTTATTTTGTCCCTGCGGATGATGTTTGAAAGCGTGATATCGAGAACTTGTTTTACACTTTAGAAATTTGGGTAAGTAATTTTTCCTGAGGCATTATTAAACATCTCATTTATTGGCACATAAGAAATTTCTTTTATTGTAAACGCTCTAATGCCTCAATAGCGGCTGTATTCCCCTGAGCTGCTGCTTTTCGATACCAGCGTAACGCCTCCTTATAATCCTTCTCTACTCCATATCCATATTGATACATATAGCCAATGGCGTATTGTGCATCAGCATATCCCGCATCAGCTGCCCTTCGATACCAGCGCATAGCCTCTTTATAATCCTTCTCTACGCCATATCCTCCTTCATACATATAGCCAAGGTTTGTTTGCGCCCTTGTGTCTCCCACATCAGCGGCCTTTCGATACCAGCGCATGGCCTCCTGATAATCCTGCTCCAGCCCATTGCCTAATACATACATGATTCCAATATTATTTTGTGCCTTTGTGTCTCCCGCATCAGCCGCCTTTCGATACCAGCGTAAGGCCTCCTGATATTTCTCTTCCTTATAAAACTGTTTACCTTTAGCAAAGAAGGATTGTGTGTCTTCTACTGCTGTCCGCTGCTGTACAGGTGGTCTTATCTGAAAGACAAAATCACCCTCATCAAGATGAGGATCTCTGATTTTGCCATACTGCGGGGTCTGATAGGTAGCATAGCCCAGGACTTTTTCTGTAAGATACATCCCCAGCTCGGTTCCTGTCACATATGTATCGCCATTCAAATCGCCCTCTCCACGCAGGGCTCGTACAAATGAAGGCGTGAAAACACTTCTTGCCGGTACCTCTTCACCTTCACTGCCGGCGGTAATAAATTGCCGCACTGGCCGGGCGGTATACACCGAGATATGTGGCGGACGTTCAGGCAGGGCCCGTGTCTTGAAGATTGTACCGGAAAAACAGCTGTCAAATAAAAAGAGCGCGTGCTTGGCCTCCATCTTCTTTGCCCAACCCAGGATATCTGTCATGGTCAACGCCTTGCGTAAAAATCCCTTCTCATCTTTTCGCGGATCAGGGGCATCAACTGGGACAAGATATCCCTTTTCCCCTTTCATCCGTGAATAACCGTGGCCGGAAAAGAAGAACAGCAGCCGATTGTCCTTATCGTAGCCATATTCATTTATAAAATTCCGATAGGCATCATAGAGCTGAGAGCTATTGGGATTTATGACTTTTCTTACTGTAAAACCGTTCTGTTCAAGTGATTCTTCCACCTCCCTCAATTCATCGGGAATACTTGGTAAATCAGGCCACCCTTGCGTGTAATCACTCGCCCCTACAACAAGGGCATAGCTGCCGGTATAAAAACCGATCTCTTTTTTCTTGTTGTCGGTAATAACGACCTTGATCCCCTTTGTCTCAGCACCGTTAACTGAAAATGGGAAAAAGGTACAAACCATCAGCAATATCAATAATATACGCATTGGTGTTCTCCGTTTTTGGGAAACAGAGCTGCGTTCAGCATACTTCCCTTATCTTTTTATCTTCTATTCTCGTAAGAGTGTACTATATTTTCAGTAAATTTATAAAAAAAATTGGCAAAAAAGCCGCCAACTATCCTTTTTTCAGACTCATCAAATCCAACCGTCTTGTCATCAAAAAAAAACACTACATCATATTTTCAGGATCTCTATCTATAACAAGTGAAACACCATGACTGATACATGAGCCTCGCCTTTCCTGAATTCCTGCCAGGAAAGAATCCATAAACACAGCGTTCCGACATTTTATCAAAACCTGCCAACGATATCTGTTGTTAATTTTTTCAAGCGGAGCTGGTGCCGGGCCGAGAATTTCACAGCCATAATCCGACTCCTTGTTCAATGTTCTGCATAGCATGGCGACCTCTCCGGCTGTCTTTCTCACATGGTATTCAGATTCTCCTGAAATACCGATGTGTACCAGGCGAACAAAGGGCGGGAATACAGGGCGCCTTCTCATCTTTATCTCTGTATTATAAAAACTCTCATACGCATGCTTTTGGGCACATTGAATTGCAAAATGATCCTTTCTCATGGTCTGGATAAGTACCCTGCCCCGTTTATCACCTCTCCCTGCCCTACCCGTCACCTGTGACAAAATCTGATAGGTACGCTCGCCCGCCTTGAAATCAGGCATATTCAAGCCGCCATCGGCCCAAACCACGCCAACAAAGGTAACGTTGGGAAAATGGTGCCCCTTTGCTATCATTTGTGTACCGATAAGGATATCAATTTCCTGGTCGTGCATTCTTTTCAATAAGGAGAAAAATTCATTTCTCTTTCTGCCAGTATCTGAATCCAGTCTTTCAACTACAGAATCAGGGAAATGTTCACGAACGTACTCCAGTACCCGCTCTGTCCCCACACCAAAGGGTACAAGTTTATCAGAATTACATTCGGCACAAAATGTATTGCTGTGCAGTGAGAATCCGCAGTAATGACACAGTAATTTATTTTTACTCTTATGATAGGTAAGGCTGATCTTGCAGTGTCTGCACTGCACGGATGCCCCGCAATCCTGGCAGAGATAAGAGCTGGAAAATCCCCGGCGATTCAACAGCACAAGACTTTGCTCACCCCGTTCAACATTTTTTGCCAATTCATCGATAAATTCCTGACTCAATATTTCCTTTTTCTGTTGACTGGTTTTTTGGCTGAGATCAACAATCGAGACATCAGGCAGGATGCTTTTGCCAACTCTTCGGGTAATTGTATGCAATGTATACTTTCCCTGCTGGCAGTTATAATAACTGGTAACGGAAGGCGTTGCAGAACCAAGCAGCACGGTACAGCCTTGCTGATGAGCCCGTACCACTGCCAAATCCCTGCCATTGTACCGCAAACCATCATCCTGCTTAAACCCGCCGTCATGCTCTTCATCGACAATGATAAGCCCAATATTTTTCAAGGGTGCAAACACTGCTGATCTGGCCCCAATAACGATACGAGCATCCCCCATAGCAGCCTGGCTCCATTGATCATATCTTTCGCCATCGCTAAGACCTGAGTGCAACAAGGCCACCACTCCCGGAAAGCGCTGAATAAACTGGGCTTCCAACTGTGTTGCCAGGGCAATCTCAGGAACAAGTACCAAGACATCTTTATCTTTCGAAAGACAGTATGCTGTAAGTGTTAGATAAACCTCGGTTTTACCTCCACCCGTTACACCAAACAGCAGATTTGCCGAGTATTTTGATCTTGCGATATCTTTTTTCAGTACCTCACAGATTGTTTGCTGTTCATCTGTCAAACGCTCAGGTACAATTGATTTTTCCGGTAACAGACCAAGCGGGTTGCGGTATACTCGTTGCTGTATTTTTTCAAGTAACCCGCATTCAACAAGTGTGAGCAGCGGTTTTGCAGCCCCTTTATAGTTCTTTAACAGCTCCCGCCTTGGTACCGGTTTTCCCATTTCAATATACAATCTGGAAACAAGCAGCAGGGTCTTGTGTTCTGATGGTTTTAATTTTTTGTCAAATCCACCAGCCTGTATCTTCTGAGTCAAATTCTGCAAGTCACCATCTGCTGCATCAATGGTTCCATTTCCTGCACTCTCCTTTATTGTTGGGATATAGCAGGTTTCTTCCTTGTTTTTTATACGGTTTTCCGATACATACTGCGAACAAACCACCCGATCAGTTTCGATGAGTGCATCCAGGAGTTTTTTATCTTTCCTGCTTTTTAGTACCTGTTGGGATACAGATGCGCTCAGTTTTTTTTTCTCGCAGAGATTGGTATACCACTCAGGTGGTTCTTCTGTCTGAGACGGCCATTCAGGCAGCTGGTCAGGATCTTTCAAGCGTATTATCTTTCTGCTTCGTTTATTGATCCCAGCTGGCAATGCGGTCTTAATAACCTCACCAACAGGATAGTGGTAATACCTGGCAACCCACAAAAAGAAAGAAATATCTTTTTTATGAAATAACGGAGATTTATCAAGAAAACATATAATTTCCTTAATGTTTATATCTTCAGGGCATTCCTCTGCTACAGCCAGGATATATCCCGTAACAACACGTCTGCCCAACGCAACCAGCACTCTTTTCCCCACATAGGAGCCATTTCCCTCTCCATCTATCGTGGATGATTGAAAGGAATAAAGCAAGGTCTTGTCAAGGGGGGCGTCAACAGCCACTTCAAAATATATCATCGTACACTCGTTTTATATGCACCTGGCTATTTCGATGCAAATCAGAGATAGAAATTTTCGCCAATTCATGCAGGCTGAAAAGAGAGTACCCCAGGTACCCAATAAACCATAGCAATTTTTTAAAAGTGTGGTATCACTCTGCAATAAATTTTACGCATTCTAAGTTTCGTACTCTCATGACAACAAATATCTCGCAACCAATGCTGGACTATCCGGCCAACCTGCCCATATCTCAAAAAAAAGAGGAGATTTTACAGACTATTCGTGACCATCAGGTTATCGTTATAGCAGGTGCAACCGGCTCGGGAAAAACAACACAGCTGCCAAAGATGTGCCTCGAGCTTCTCGCATCCTTAAAACGGTTTCGGGTCGGCTGCACCCAGCCGCGCAGGATTGCGACCCTGTCCATCTCATCCCGAATTGTAAAAGAGATGGAAAACACACCGTTCAAGGTAGCTCATAAAATACGGTTCTCGGATACGACCACGGAAGATACACATATCAAATTTATGACAGACGGCGTATTGCTCGCGGAAATCAGAGATGATCCGTTGCTCAAACAGTATAATACACTGATTATCGATGAAGCACACGAACGAAGCCTCAATATCGATTTTTTACTGGGCCACCTCAAACAAATTCTTCCCAAAAGAACAGACTTGAAGGTGGTTATTACCTCAGCAACCATTGATACCAGGGCATTTTCCAAGCATTTTAACAATGCTCCTGTCATTGCTATCGAAGGAAAAACCTATCCTGTCGAAACACGTTATGAACCGCTTGCGGAAGACGAACAGGGCGAGCCCGAGAGCTACGTTGACGGCTGCATATCATGTACAAAACGCATTCTGGCCAGCGAACCGCCAGGCGATATCCTTATCTTTCTGCCCACCGAGCGCGACATACTCAACTGTGCCAAAAATCTCAAGAAACAAACGGATGATACCTTAGTCCTCCCACTTTTTGGCCGATTACATAGCGGAGATCAGCAAAAGATCTTTGCCCCGTCAAAACATACAAAAATTGTAATAGCCACAAATGTTGCAGAGACATCAATAACAGTTCCAGGCATACGATACATTATCGATACAGGCCTTGCACGCATGGCTTATTATAATTTTCGTGCAGGAACAAACAGCCTGCCTGTAAAAAAGATCTCACAGTCCAGCTGTGACCAGCGAAAAGGACGCTGCGGCAGAGTTGGTCCCGGTGTCTGTATCAGATTATTCAGTGAAGATGATTTTCAGCAGCGCGATCAATATACCCTGCCGGAGATCAAACGTTCCAATCTAGCTGACGTGCTGCTCCGTATGGTGTCCTTTGGCCTGGGTGATCCAGAGACATTTCCGTTTCTTGACCCGCCCCATAAATCTGCAATCAGGGAAGGTTACAAACATCTTAGAGAGCTGGATGCCTTGAGTGAGAAAAATGAACTCACCAACATCGGGCGGATCATGTCCACCATGCCCATTGATCCAAGTATTGCCAGAATAATCATTGAAGCCCACCGTAACAACTGCCTCTCCGAAATCATGGTAATCGCAGCGGTGCTTGCCATCCAGGATCCCCAAATACGCCCGCTCGAATATGAAAAAGAGGCAGACAGTGCACACCAGGAATTCGCTCATCCCCAGTCAGACTTTTTCTTCTATTACAATATATGGCAGGCATTGCACAGTGACGGGGAAAGAGTTTCCTGGTCAAAGCTAAAAAAATTCTGTAAAAGCAACTATTTATCATTTCAGAGAATGCGAGAATGGCTAGATCTGCATGACCAGATGAAAAAAATTATCTCATCCCATACAGCATTCTCTGCTGCAACATCAAACAAACAATACTCCAGACGAACACAAAAGACTGAACAGCTCTCATATGAAGCTGTTCATAAGTCCCTTATTGTCGGTTTTATTCGTAATATCGCGTTACGAAAGGAAGGGAAAATATACCAGGGGGCAGCAAATAAAGAGCTTCTCATTTTTCCCGGTTCCCATCAAGCATCGAAAAAATTTCAGTGGATTCTGGCAGCATCTTTTCTTGAAACCAGCAGCCTTTTTGCCCTCACCGTTGCCGCCATTGAACCGGAATGGATAGAAGCTGTCGCCGGCCGCCACTGCAGATATTCCTGGTCCCATCCTGCATTCAGCAGGAAAATGGGTAAGGTTATGGCCAGGGAGCGGGTAAGCCTGTTTGGCCTGGTCATAACAGCTGATCGGCAGGTTGATTATGCAAAGACAACCGCTAAAAATGCAGAGGAAGCTCGGACCATTTTTATTGAAGAAGGGCTGGTTAATCACAGGATTTATGGAACCTACCGTTTTCTTGAAAAAAACAGAGAACTGTTGAAAAAATGGCAAGATATCGAGAGCAGGTTACGCCAGCGAAGCCTTCTCTACCCCGATGAGGTGATCGCAGAATTCTATCAAAAAAAGCTGCCGCACTGGGTAGTGGACAGAAGTTCACTGAACAGGTTTTTAAAAAGAGGAAAAAATCATAATGCCCTGCTCCTGCAGGAAAATGATATCCTGCAAAAAAGACCCCAAGAAAACGAGTTAGCAGATTTTCCACCCTCGCTGACAGTGGGCAGCCATACCTTCAAGCTGGAATATACCTTCGATCCCTCACAGGATAGTGACGGCGTAACAATCACCCTTCCCCTTGATCTGGCATCCGTCCTGTCTCCCCATACCTTTGAGTGGCTGGTTCCCGGTCTGCTGCATGAAAAGATCACATATCTTCTGAAGTCACTACCGAAAAGGATTCGAAAACACCTCGTCCCGGTAACAGAAACAGCCGATAGAATCCTCGATGATTCAGATCAATATACGGGTTCTCTCTACAAGGCCATGGAACGATCAATCTTCAAGCAGAAAAAAATTTCCATATCTGCCAGCGAATGGACCACAGAGCTGCCGGGTCACCTGCGTATGCGTTTCAAGCTCATCGACGTTGAGGGCAAGGAGGTGGCTTCCGGCAGAGACCTTGCCAGCCTGGTTGCAACCGTTAAAAGACCAGAGAAAATACCCACTCTGGTGCATGTATCAGCCAAAGACAAGGCTCTGATGAAAGAGTATCAAAAAAAGACATATACCTCTTGGGATTTTCAACAGGTGCCTGAAGCCATCCCCATTATCACGCAATCGGGCGATATATCCGGCTACTACTACCCATCCGTTCAGATAGATGAAAAAGCAGCCGTCCCGCAGCTTACCATTACCTTTCTTACAGACCGGAGCAGGAGCATTTCAGGAAACCTCGCATGTCTCCACATCTATCTCCAGAAAAAATACACAAAACAGTTCAAACCGCTGAAAAAATATTGTGTGACAAAACTCTCAGGTCCTTCTGCTCTTTGGTTTATAAAGCTCTTTTCCTCAAAAAATCAAGCGGTGGAAACGGTATTGCATCATGTCTCAAAAGAAATTTTCCTCTCAAAAGATCAATACGATCTGGATGATATCTTAACATTTCAGGAACAGAACATTACCCGTTCTGATATTTACCCCACAGGGGTCAAAATCATCGACTCCATTCTGGCGCTCTTGCGCCTGCGTACCGAGGTGTATAGTGAACTGCATCGCTATAAAACGCTCTCGTCACAAATAAACGCCTCGCCGCAAGAGCTGTTTGAGGAATTGGAAAATTCAGTGGAGGCTCTGCTGCCAGCAACGTTTTTAACAGATAGTTCATCTTTCTCAATTGCTGATATTTCAAGATATCTGCGTGGGATATCGGTACGCGTTGCCAGAGCGTATGCAGATTTTTCCAAAGATATCAAAAAACAAAAATTAATCCGTCCCTATGCTGATTTTTGTACAACCATGCGCAGCTTAAAGCACTTATCTTTTTCCCAAAAAACAAAGTGTCACCACTTCAATGAGATGGTTGAGGAATACAGGCTGCTGCTTTTCGCGCCGGAGATCAAGCCAAAATTCTCTGTATCGGCTAAAAAACTGGACTCTCTCAAAGCAGAGATACAACATGAGCTGCCATAATCAATTTTGAAATATCGAAGGAGAGATAGGATGAACAGAAAAACGGCAGGTCTATTACTGGCCATGACAGCTCTTCTTATACTGCATGCTAATCAACCTTTTCTTGGTCTGCCTCTTTTTATAGCAGGTATTTATCTTATGATGAAAAAATAACTGATTTCACTATGCAAAAACAACATCCCGAAAAAAATCAATGATTGCTATCCGCCTGTTTTTCATCTTCCGCTGTTCAGGGATGAGATCTGATTCTCTTATTTTCATCACTGCCATCTTATACTCAATGTGCGAAGCAAGCCTGTTATCAAGATACCAGACATAGCAGAGCCCCATTAAAACCCCCGGCGGCGTAAACCCTTCTCTGCCGTTTATAACACGAATAAAATGCGGGGAATTTTCAGAAATACTGTTCATTCTGGCATGAAACAAAAAGCGATATATCTCATCTCGAGAAAAAAAACTCTTTAGAGACGCATTATCCCGCACGGTGAGGTGATATACCTTTCCCGCAAAACAACCATCTATTTGAAACTCACGTATTGATTTTTTCAGGGCATAGTTCCCCAGCAGCGACTGTCCTAGAGCAATAAGAAAGGCCAGTTCAAAATCCCTGACATTTTCCATCTGATCACTACGTATTTTAATAGTAAGATCAAATGGGTCATAAAAAGAAAAAACCTTATCCCAGCGTTGTTCCCGCTGCCATTTATCAGGATCGATAAATTCCACACCTTGGACAAGCTGTAAATGTGTTACAGGTATATCCTGATGTTTCCAGATCACATCAAGTATTTTCGCCTGTACATCTTCAATTGAAGAACGTGTTTTTTTTCGCCCCTGATGACGGAAGTGAAGTGAATTGACCCAAGAGCGAATGAATCGATATTTACACGAGGGATAGATGGTTTTTTTTCTTTTATCCGTAAAAGAGAACTCTAATGCTGAGCGTTTTACAAATTCTTTTTCTGTTTTCTTTTCCAGATTTTTAGCCAGATAAATTGTCTTTACTGCAACCGCAAGAACGTGTGGATCATGCTGAATAACTCCTGTTCTGGCAAGAGCATGTTTGGAATATATCTCACTTTCGAAGGCGGATAATCCATAGGAAGTAACCAGCTCTCTGTCCAGAAATATGGGGATTTTTCCTTCAACCGCATAGTTTTGTAATACAGATCCGGGGATATCCTTCAATGAAATACAGAGGACGTCATTAAACAATCCGTTATTCCCACCTGGTATATTCCGTTCATAGGCGCGTATCATATCAGATACATGAAATTTTCTTTCAGGATCAATAACGGATATATCGGTTTCCCCTGTTTGAACCCAGATGTTGGAAATAAGAATTTTTAAGGCATTCTTGTTTTTTCTCACAACATCAGCAAGTTCTGGGACCTGGAAAACCGGAATAATCGAGCTGTACAAACTTCCCGGTGCCATTACCAGCACATCGGCCTGTTCTATTTCACGGATTACACTATGAGGTATATGAACCGTATCTGAAAAATCAACCACCACATGATCCACGGGACATCCTCTGCTGGAATCACCCGACTTGGATTCTCCTGATACTTCAACTCCGTTTGCATAGCAAAACCGCAGCTGTGCAGGTGTGGTGGAACAGGGCAGAACAGAGTCAGCGGCAACACATATACAGCTAGCCAGCTCGTTAATCCCCGCAACGACCGCTTCCTTTACAAGATCTTGATTTTCTTCCAAATCCTGATGTGTATATCGGGTCTCAATTTTTTGATAAATAGCAGAGACGAGTAGTAGATTTCCAAAACAATGAGGCCGCCTTAATGTTTCTCCCAATCTCACATCCTCAAACAAATAGCTGACAAGAACCGACAGCTTTTGCATCATTGCTGATGGAAGTACACGGGCATGCTGATTCAATTCTTCTGTGAGTGCACTATAATCGATTGTATTTTCTTTAAAACGTGCATTGAAAATCTTAAAAAGTGCCGTAACAATTTGCAAACACTCTGATTGTGATACACCATACTCTCTTCTCAGAGCATCCTCCTGAACAGAGGATAGGAGAACATGGCGGATATCACCCAGGGCTATCAACGGGAGATCTTTGATAATTTCCCCGGTTGAACCGCCATCATCTGTAACACAAACAATCGATTTTGTGCGGGGAAAAATCGCTTTAAGTCCATTAAAAGGGTCTTTTTTCCAGCCTTCACGTCTGCTGTCGCCCCCGATTATATTTGATAATCCTGAACCGCCGCCAAAAACCACCACCCTGACATCAGCGACATTGGAGCCCATGAGATATTCACGTAATCTTGAGAAGATTGCAGTCACATTTTTTGCCAGATTGTCAGGTTCGCCATTGACAACGAGATCAATGCATTTCTCACAAAAATGCTCATTGGGCAGAATATCCATGGGAGAAAATCCCTTTTTCTGCAGCCAATTCATGGATTGTTTTGCCAGCTCTTTCATGAAAAATCAGTCATTGTGTCGAGATATGGTTTTATACGAATCTTTTTATCTATTAAATCTTTTCAGTAAGATATGCTGCCGCCCTTTTAAGATCATCCGGCGTATCCACTTCAATTGAATCATGTGTGGTCAATACCACTTTGACCTTAAAGCCATATTGCAAGGCTCTGAGCTGTTCAAGTTTTTCAAAATGCTCCCATTCGCCTTCCGGCAGCTCTACGAACTGCATAAGAAATTTTTTCCTATAAGCATAAATCCCCAAATGCTTGTAATATGATGGTTTTCTTGTATCATTTTTATTGAGTTGGAAAGGAATGGGTAACCTGGAAAAATAGAGCGCGTAATTCTCATGATCAAAAACCGTTTTCACATGATTGGGATTATCAATTTCCTCAGGCTGGATGATTTTATAGACCAATGTGGACATAGGCAGATCCTTATCTTCCAGCAAAGGCCTTGTTACCTGCTCGATGACCTCACTATCAAACAGGGGTTGATCACCCTGAATGTTGACGATAATGTCCGCATCCGAGATGCCTAGCTTATCAGCTGCCTCAGCGAGCCTGTCGGTACCTGAAACATGACTGCTTTTGGTCATCACATATTCACCGCCAAAGGCAGCAACAGCATCGGCGATACGTGTATCATCCGTTGCAACAACAACCCGCGATAACATTTCAACCCGTCCGGCCCGTTCCACAACATGCTGAATCATTGGTTTTCCACAGATATCACCAAGCGGTTTTCCTTTAAAACGCTTGGAGTCATATCGTGCTGGTATAATTGCGATTACATTAGTATTACATTCCATTTTTATTTTTTTTATGCTATTTTTTATGTCAAAAATTTTAAAATACTTTGAATAACTAGATTTTCAATCACGGCATACGAAAAATTCTATCACAAGCATATAATGCATCTTTCAAGGATAAAATTTTGACCAATACAGAGACCAGCAGAAAAAGCAATTATTCAAATCTCCCTGTAAAAAATATGCTTCGCTCGCTCTTTTTTTATGTTTGATCCCAGCTGTCTTACCATATACCTGGCAACAACAAACCCTGATAGAGTACAGAAAGCTGAAAACCTGGCAGAAAGCATTCATGTCCCTATAACATATGAGGCTGATAACGCTACAAAATATAACCTGGTTTTCACTGATACTTACATTAAACTGCACCGCAATCCACTATCTGGCAAAAAAAAAGTATCTCCGCTCTTCGTTGAGTTCAGCAGAAAGGGAAAACTCCATCCCCGTCTTACCACCACCACCGTACGTGATCCCCTGCCCAGGGCTGTCGGTATAAAAAAAGGGTTCCGTCCCACAGTCCTGGATGCCACGGCGGGGCTGGGAATGGACGGGATGTGCATGGCCTGGCTTGGCTGCCGGGTCACAATGGTTGAACGTTCTCCTATCATCTACACCTTGCTTGAAGATGGATTGCAAAGAGTGCAGAACAATTCATATCTTTCTGAAATTATCGAAAAAAAAATTACATTACTGTATCGCGACTCTATCACCTACCTGCATGAGATCAGGGAAAAACCCGATGTGATATATGTCGATCCCATGTTTCCAAAGCTTACCAGTAAGGCGCTGGGCAAAGGTGAGATGCGGATGATAAAAGACATTGTGGGAAGTGATGCTGACGCTACTGCCACCCTCGCTGTCAGTCTGATGTATGCAAAAAAACGCGTAGTGGTAAAACGTCCGAAAGCTGCTCCGCCATTAACACAGGACAAAGCTCCAGACTACCACCTTGAAACCAAAAGTGGAAGATTTGATATCTATTTCACCTCTCACTTATGATATTTTTCTCCTGCTTTAATGGTAAATGCCCGATAGAGTTGTTCCAGTAAGAAGATCCTGACCATATCATGGGTAAAGGTCATTGCAGATAATGAGATACTGGTATGTACACGCTGCAGCGCTTTTTTTGAAAGGCCATAGGGTCCGCCAAGGATGAAACTGACATGGCGTATATTCTGCATTTCCCAACGACTTATCAACTCGGCAAAGCCCTCTGAGCTGTACTGTTTACCGCCGCTGTCCAAGGCAACGGAGTAGGCGTTGCTGCTGATTTTCGCAAGCAATAGTTCACTTTCACGATCCTTGAATTCCTCGCCGCTCCCCCTCACTTTTCTATCAGGAACATAAGTAATGGACAGGGTTGCATATCTTTCCAGACGCTTACTGTATTCCACTATTCCCCTGGTTAAAAACGAATCCTTGGGTTTACCGGGCGCGATAATTTCAAACTTCATTGCAGCACACCCCAAACGGGAACACCTTATATCTCATCAACCACCCCCTTTGCCTTGATATACTCACAAATCAGCTCATAATTTGCCGTTTCAGAAAACCCCGGACAGCTGTTCTTTATTATATGGAAATTATCAATATCAGAGACAATAGCATTCACAAAGGGCCACTGTCTGCATCGCCACGGCCTGCCGGTATAGACAGTGCAGCCATCCTTGTAGAAAATACAGTGACCATCTACTGTTTTCATCTGTATCTGCCCATCCTGGAGACGCCAGTATTTTTTCATGGCAACTTCTCTGCTCACACCAAGGGCTGCCAACATATTTTCCTGATCCTCTTGATCAAGAGACACTGTTGTTTCACCAAAACAGCATATACCGCACTGCTTGCAGGAAAATAAATTTTTATTCATTGAGAATATCTATCTGGGAAAGTTATACCATGTTCTATGCCCGGCCAATGGTATCGCCAAAGGTGGAAATATCAATGCCATACAATGCTGCTGCAGTTCGCCACTTTTCATCATCAGGCGTATCAAAGATGATCGTATCACTTGCTGGAACCGTGAGCCAGCCATTTTCCACAAGCTCGCGTTCCAGCTGTCCTGGGCCCCATCCCGCATATCCCAAGAGAAAAAGGTATTTTTCAGGCCCCTGGTTCTTGGAAATATCTTTCAACACCTTGCTTTCACGAGAGAGAGAGATGGATTCTGAAACTTCCAGCTGAAACTCTGTCTTATAGCTGGAAGAATAGAGGATGAAGGCCGACTCAAGCCCCACTGGACCACCAATATAGACAGGCGGCAGCGGATACTTCGGAATACCCAGTTGTGCGCTTTGAAAAATCTCCACAAGACTGAACATATTGCTTGGTCTGTTTATAACGACTCCCATGGCCCCTTCATCGTTATGGGTGCAAACATAAATCACCTGCTCCTCGAAACGGGGATCCGGCATTTTCTGAGTAGAAATAAGAAAGGAGCCTGTAAGGTTTTCAAAAACTGTGGATTCTGTAATACTCATTCTATTCCTGCATCTCGTCAGAGAAATATGATTTGAAAAGTTATATTCCGGCACTGAGTCTACCAGATATCCTTTTTACAAGTCAAGAGGAGCTGTTTATAGTTCTCGTATCTGAAAAATACTTTACAGATACTACACTCACAGTTAGAGTAGTATTTTCCTTGCGGATACTGTCACTTATTCGTATCCTGCACAAACTACATACCTCATCTATCACGTACGTTCATAAATCGATATGAGAGATATTATAGAAAAAATTGTCTGCGGCTCTTATCACGATCCTTTTCAGGTATTGGGGGTACACAAAAGCCTCAACAATGAAAAAATTGTTTATGTCAGGACCTTTCAACCGCACGCACGATCAGTTGCCCTTCTACTGGAAGATAGCACCGCCGAAATGTCCCGGATCCATCAGAATGGCCTCTTTGAGGTAAAGCTCTGCAAGGACGATCTTAGAGAGAAGTCCCTTCCACCCTTCAGTTATCAATATAAGATAACATTTCATGATGGTACCATATCAACAAGCAACGATCCGTATAGATTTTTACCACAGCTGTCGGAACAGGACATCTATTTGTTCAACCAGGGAACAAACTACCGTCTCTTTGACCATCTGGGCTCACATCATACCGTGATAGAAGAAGTGGAAGGAGTACTTTTCCGCGTCTGGGCACCTGCCGCAGTACGTGTATCGGTGGTTGGTAATTTCAACAGCTGGGATGGCCGTGTACACCCCTGCAGGTCTCTTGGCAGTTCAGGTATCTGGGAGCTCTTTATCCCTGGTTTACCCAAGGGTGAGCTCTATAAATTTGAGATCAAAACCCGGACAGAAAAAATACTTCTGAAATCCGATCCCTACCAGTTTTTTGGAGAAATCCGCCCCAATACCGCGTCCATCGTCTACTCTCTTGATGACTATACATGGAATGATCAAGAATGGGAGAGCAATAAATCACACATATCACCATACGATCAACCGTTATCCATCTATGAGGTTCATCCAGGTTCCTGGCAGCGAGACCCGAAAGAACCGGAAAGGTTTCTCACCCTGCGAGAGTTGGCAGCCTCTCTTATTCCTCATGTGAAACACTTGGGCTTCACCCACATTGAGTTTATGCCTGTGATGGAACATCCCTTAGATGAATCATGGGGCTATCAGGTAACAGCACCCTTCAGTTTCACCAGCAGATATGGCATTCCTGAAGATTTCATGTACTTTGTTGATCAATGTCACCAGAACAATATTGGCGTCATTCTTGATTGGGTACCGGCTCACTTTCCTCGGGACACTCACAGCCTTGCCCAGTTTGACGGAACCTTCCTCTATGAACATGAAGATCCCAGAAAAGGCGCGCACCCTGAATGGGGAACCCATATTTTTAATTACGGCCGACGGGAAGTAAGTAACTTTCTGATCTCCAATGCCCTATTCTGGATCGAAAAATACCATATAGACGGTTTACGTGTTGATGCCGTCTCCTCCATGCTCTATCTGGACTATGCAAGAAAAGACGGTGAATGGATTCCCAATGAATATGGTGGCAGAGAAAATCTGGAGGCAATAGAGTTTTTCCGTCATCTCAACTCCATCGTCTATGAAAAGTATCCGGGAACATTGATGATTGCCGAAGAATCCACCAGTTTCTACGGTGTATCAAAACCCGCTGATGTGGGGGGGTTGGGATTTGGTTTTAAATGGAACATGGGCTGGATGAACGACACACTCGGTTATTTCCAGAAAGATCCCGTTTACAGGAAATATCATCATAACAACCTTACCTTTTCCATCATGTACGCCTTCTCAGAAAATTTTATTTTACCATTATCGCATGATGAGGTTGTTCATGGCAAAAGATCCCTTATTGAAAAAATGCCAGGAGATCTCTGGCAGAAATTCGCCAACCTGCGATTGCTCTTTACACTCATGTGGTGTCATCCTGGGAAAAAACTGTTATTCATGGGCGGAGAGTTCGGCCAATACAATGAATGGTTCTGTAAGACCAGTCTGGACTGGCACCTTATGGACAACAATTCTCAGCATAGACAACTCATGCAGTTTCTCGCTGATCTCAACCATTTTTACAGAAATGAAAATTCCCTGTATCAAATGGACTTTAACGGAGCAGGTTTCAAATGGCTTGATTTTGAGGACAGAGAACATTCAATAATCAGTTTTGCCAGATATAACAAGGATAAGAGCCGTCATACAGTCTGCCTGTTTAACTTCACCCCGGAAACACTCTACGATTACCAAATCGGTCTGTGCTCATCGACAGAATACAGCACGGTACTCTGCTCCGATGACAGCCAATACGGCGGTAGCGGTGTTGTAACAGAAAGAACCTACAGATCTTATGATATCCCCTATGCCCAGGCTCCCTGTCACACCACCATTACCGTACCGCCTCTAGCTGGTATACTTTTACAACCAAACATTACATAAGGGAAACAGATATGATACCAGGAACAGTAAACAACAGCGATAAAATGAAAAAGGCGGTCAAACTCTTGTCAGAATTGCAGGAACTGCAACCAGAAAAATCAAAAGCTGAATTACTCAGGAAGATCGAAATGCAGCTTGATCTTTCCCCTTTGGAAAGTGAATTTCTCCATGCAAAATTCAAATGAAATATTTCATTGTATTATTTTAAACATATCATGTAATATCACCTTGCAGCTCTTTGTATTATTCAGATCTTTGTTCAATTATTCCAAATAAAAATGAGTCATATGTTAGACAGCAACACAATCCTCCCCTTTATCTTTCATCCGGTAAAAAACGGAAAAACAGAACCACATTGCAGATATTTTGACGTTGATGTCAGCGTTGATGAAAATACCATCATCGGCTGCAGAGCCTATATCGCTGGCGAAAATGCCCCTGTTATCTTCTCTTTTCATGGTAACGGCGAAACAGTGGCTGATTATGATGCCATAGCCCCCTCGTATCTGGAACAAAATCTCAACCTGGTACTCTGCACCTATAGAGGCTATGGCTGGAGCACTGGTCAGCCCAGATGCAGCACTTTTTTTTCTGACGCCCGCACCTGTGTTCACCAGGTGGACGAGCAGCTCAAAACCAAAAGGTTTTTGGGACAACGCTTTGTAATGGGGCGTTCACTGGGCTCTGCCGCAGCAATAGATGTCGCTGGAGATACTGAAATTACACTCAAAGGGATGATACTTGAGAGCGGTTTTGCCGATACCCTGCCTCTGTTACAACAGCTGGGCTGTGCCATCCCTCAGCAAATGTCCGAAGAAAATGGGTTTGGCAACAAAGAGAAAATTTCTGATATAACCATGCCCACACTTATCCTTCATGGTGCGAAAGATAGTATCATTCCGATCAAGCAGGCAGAAAAGCTTCAGGCATTCAGTGGTGCCCGCAGCAAAAGATTTTTTATTATCCCGGGAGCTGATCATAACAGCCTGATCGCCCTGGGTGGCAAGCAGTATTTCATCACCATTGGCACCTTTATCGGTGAAATCACAGGCGAGTTTTCCTGGCGAAAAAGAAGAAAAAATTTCAATAGACAACAAAAATAATGAAACGAACAGATTATCTCAGCTGGGATGAGTATTTCATGGCAGTGGCATTACTGTCAGCACAACGCAGTAAAGATCCCAATACGCAGGTGGGAGCCTGTGTTGCCAACAAAGAAAACAAGATTGTCGGTGTCGGCTACAACGGTTTTCCCTGGGGATGTTCCGATGATGAGCTGCCCTGGGCCAGAACGGGCAATTTTTTAGACACCAAATACCCCTACGTATGTCATGCTGAACTCAACGCCGTACTCAACTCAATTTCCAGAGATTTAAGCGATTGCAGGATTTATGTAGGGCTCTTTCCCTGTAATGAGTGTACCAAGGTAATTATTCAGGCGGGCATATCGGAGATTATCTATCTCCTCGATAAATATGCGGACACCGATTCTGTAAAAGCCTCAAAACGGATGTTGGATACTAGCCCCGGTATTACCTATCGGCAGTTGCAAACTACCAGGAAACAGATTGAAATTGACATGACAATCCCCTAGAACATCCCTCGAATGTAATTAAAATCCACCAGGGTACTGTAAAGATGACCACCTGAATATCATAGAGAAGACAATGGAAGAACTCGTTAAAGAACTGAAAACAGTTATACCTTTTAAGGACACCACGGAATGCGGAGATGTGCTTATTCTGGCAGCGAAAAATCCCCAGATGCTCGTCTATGCCTATGTCACAGACATAGAGAGGGATACATCGAGAAGGGATGAATGGTGGCATGTGGAAATGCAAATCCTTTCAATTCCACCGCAACAGATTACCTGGACACTGCGTACACCACAAATGACGGGGATGGAGATCTTCACCATGGGCGGTGAAGAACGCTTTGTCAAGGCTGTACTGCTCGAGAAAAAGGACGAAAAGAAAATTTCTGAAAAACCAGAAAAAAAAGGAAAAGGGGCAACGATAGTACGTATTAAATAATGCCTGTAATATTGTTGCATTTCATGACGAGTAGAGCATTTTGCGTGAAAGAGATTTTATAGCCGGGATAACTGCCAGGACCTGTAAAAAGGCACCTTTTCTCACAAAAGGGATTGGTGACGACGCGGCGGTATTTGGTATGACGGATGAGCAGAAATGGGTGATCTCAACAGATCTGCTGGTTGAGAATATTCACTTTATACGTGACTACCATCGACCATTTCTCCTGGGACGAAAAGCGATAGCTGTCAATCTGAGCGATATTGCTGCCATGGGTGCTGCGCCTGCCTATGCACTCGTCTCCATCTCCGTTCCTGACTATCTCAATGATACCTGGTTACAAGAGTGGCGTGACGGCGTCTTGGATATTCTCGATGAGTATGACTGTGCGCTCATTGGGGGTGACACCACAAAGGGCGAGCGATTGACCATCAATGTGGTGGTACTTGGCCTTGCAGGTCAAAAAGAGATCGCTTACCGCAGTGGCGCAAGAGAGGGCGATGATATTCATATCACCGGATATTTAGGTGAATCAGCAGCTGGTCTTGCCCTGTTACAACGAGGAATCATGCAAAAAGCATGTTGGGAGATACTCTACCAGGCACATCTAAACCCCACACCGCAGGTTGCTATAGCGCGAACACTGTGTCAACGAGGTGTCGTCACTGCAATGCAGGATCTCTCCGATGGTATCGCTACCGATCTCGCGCATATCTGTAAGGCAAGTGGTGTCTCCGCCGTACTGGAAAAACGACTGCTGCCTGTTTCAAAGACGTTACAGGAGGCAGCAGATGCTCACGATCTTGATCCATATACCTGCATACTACAGGGAGGAGAAGATTACCAGCTTGTCTTTACCAGTCGCAGCAAGCATCGTGCAATCATCAATGAGATAAGCCGCAACAGCAATGTGATGATCACCAGAGTGGGTCAGATAGAAGCTGGTTCAGGGGTGTTTCTACTCGAAGAAAACCATGAAAAACAGGAAATATCATACCGTGGATTTGAACATTAATACCATATTTTCATAGATATATTTAAAATATATAATATTTTACTAGATATTCAAAAACCTCCTAAACATATTTGTCACACAGCCTCTATAATCGAGTAATTCTTCTTTCCCTTCTGGGCGAGAATATAGTTTCCATTTATCAGGTCTTTTGCGGTAACCAGATATTCCTGATCTGTTACCTTGGCCTTGTTTATGCTCAGACCGTTGCCCTTGATGGTGCGACGGAGATCGCCCTTACTGGGAAAAACGGTTGTTTCTGCTGCCAAAAGCTCAACGATGGGTATCCCTGCCTCTATTTTCCTTCTGTCAACCTGATAGGCAGGCACACCTTCAAACACGGCAAGAAAGGTTTCTTCGTCAAGTTTGGCAAGCATTTCAGCAGTTGCCTTCCCAAAGAGAATCTTTGATGCCTCCACAGCCTTATCATATTCCTCTTCACTGTGAACCATGCAGGTAACTTCTTTTGCCAGCCGTTTTTGTAAGGGGCGCTGATGCGGAGCCTCTTTCTGTTCTTTGACCAGCGCAGCAATTTCTTCCCTGCTGAGCAAGGTAAATATTTTTATATATTTCTCCGCATCCGCATCTGAAACATTGAGCCAGAATTGCACGAATTTATACGGAGTGGTCAGTTTAGAATCAAGCCAGACATTGCCGCTCTCTGTTTTTCCAAATTTCCCTCCGTCAGCCTTGGTGATAAGAGGACAGGTAAGGGCAAAGGCTTCACCGCCTTCTTTTCTGCGGATAAGCTCTGTACCGGTTGTGATATTGCCCCATTGATCTGATCCGCCCATCTGTAATTTACAGTTCTTTTCGCGGAAAAGATGTAAAAAATCGGTGCCCTGCACCAGCTGATAAGAAAATTCGGTAAATGACAGGCCCATCTTTGCCTCTTCACCCAATCGCTTTTTCACACTGTCCTTGGCCATCATGTAATTCACCGTGATATGCTTGCCGATATCGCGAATAAATTCAAGGAAACTGAAATCTTTCATCCAGTCGTAATTGTTCACCATTTCAGCAGCATTGGAGGCATCACTTTCAAAATCGAGGAATTTTGCCAGCTGTTTTTTGATACACGCTTCATTGTGCCGTAACGTTTTTTCATCCAGCAGGTTTCTCTCTGCTGACTTCCCGGAAGGATCGCCGATCATCCCGGTGGCCCCGCCCACCAGGGCAAGGGGCTTATGTCCTGCCAGTTGAAGATGCTTGAGCATCATAACACTGACAAGATGGCCGATATGCAGCGAGTCTGCTGTGGGATCAATTCCCACATAGCCGGTGGTCATCTCTTTATTAAGCTGCTCTTCTGTTCCGGGCATAATGTCGTGGATCATTCCTCTCCACGTGAGTTCTTCGACAAAGTTCATTGTTTTCTATTAGTGCGCACGAGTTTAAAAGAAAAGAAGTGGATGTTTCCCTGGTCTGTTTTCCACCATCCACTGTAATAAACACTATCAATCTGAGCTACGGGAACTCTGGATAAAATTTTTTTCCTTCCAATCGTCCCCTGAAACGGCCGTTCTGTTTTTTTCCCCTTACAAATGACAGCAACGGAATTATAAAAATCCAGTGTAACATACCTCAAAGGAATAATTATTCAAAGTACTCTGCAAATATTTTTTCATTCCCGTAAAAGAGTTTTCCATAAAATATCGTTCCCGTTTCTTTATATTATCGGATAAGCGTTGAAAATATTGGAAGGCAGGATCTTTTTCCAAGATGGTCTTGTACAGCGTCTTATTATCATCCACGCCCGCCGTCATGGCCTTTTCTATGATATGAACCCACAGCAGTAATTGCTCTTTTGCTCTTGTAAAAACTGCGTTTCCGGTTTCACTGCTGCCATAATGCGCCCAGCAGACAATCTCTGTATCAAGCGCGCTGACAGTTTCCAGCGAGTCAAGAGAGATTTCGAGCTTGAAAGGGGGTGGTGTTGCCGGACGCTGGAAGGGTTTACCTGCTATTTCGCCGTATACCCCGGCAACCTCACCTGCAAAAAGATAGTCTTGGAAGGAAAAGCAGAGATGATGCGGGGCATGCCCTGGTGTACGATAGACCATGATTTGCTCACCATTTTGTTCAATGACCTCCGTAAAAATAACAGAGCCTTCAGGCACCGCCAGAATTTCACCATACTCATCTGCCAACTTGCCCAAGACCTTACGGCTGCCCTGCCACAATCTTGCCGGGTTTGTCAGATGAGCAATACCTTTCGGATGACAAACGATTGCCGCCCCAGGGAAATGGTGATATAGCTGAGCAAGACCACCTGCGTGATCAATATGAATGTGAGTAAGCAGGATATAGTCGAGACGATCCACCCCAATCTGCTGTAAAGCAGCAAGCAGCGTGGGAATGGAGTAACCTGGACCAGGATCAACAACAAAACTCAAGGCATCGGTGTGATACACCCATGAGGTAATGAAATCCTGCAGCCACGCGGCCTTTTGCGGAAGATCAACTAAAAAGAGATGCGGGTATAGTTCTCTACATGCCATACTGACTATCCGGTAAACGCTGTGAGGACTGCTCTTCTCTCCATTTCAGGAAGTATCATCTCTGTCCTACCCGTTAAGATATTGCTGCCATTCCAGGGGCATCATACTGTTCTTTTTGCTATTACACTTTTTGCAGCAGGGAACCAGATTATCTTTGCTGCTCTTTCCGCCTCTGGCAAGAGGGATGCGATGATCCATAGTCAAGTCCTTATAGGCAAATGTTTCACCACAGTAATAACATTTCCCGGAAGCGGTTTTCTGCTGCCACCATCTTGTCTTGCGCAGCTCACGGGCTCTGTTCTTTTGCCGGCGGATCTCCTGTTCATCAACTCCATCCAGCCAGGAAAAATCATCCATCAACCAGGTCTCCAACCAACAGAAAACGCACCTCACCTAAAAGATACAAGGAACCAGCCACCACGATGAGGTCATTTATGCCCGCCTTCTCTTCCGCAGTGTACAGGGCTTGTAACACATCTCGTTCCAGATAACAGCGTTCATGTTGTTCTTTTTCTATATATTGCAATAATTTTTCAGGTGTTGCAGCACGTTCACCGTCCACCATTGTAAGTACAACTTCCGAGGCAATCTCAGCGACCTTGGGCAGCGTAAGAGATATATCCTTATCCTCCATGGCACCCCAGACAACCAGCAGTCGATCATACTGGTATTCCCTGCGCAACGTGTTTAGTAAGCTTTCCACTCCTGCCGGGTTATGAGCACCATCGAGCAGATACCGTATATGCCTTTTACCGCTAATCCCGTTTTGTAAAAAGAGATACTCCAGTCTGCCAGGCCAGTGTACAACGGCGACCCCTTTCTTGATGTGTTCACGCCCTATCGCATAGCCATATTGCTGTAACAGCACCAGTACAGCGATAGCCAGTGAGGCGTTATCGCGCTGATAATCCCCTTTCATACCACAGCGAAGACCGCTATATTCAAGTGAATGCCACAGCCCTGCCCCCACCCATTTCCATGTCATATTGGTTTCCGGCAACGGAGAGAAATCGACTCCGATCCGGTAGAGACTGGCACCCAGCTCTGAACAGCGTGCACGGATGACAGATAACGGTGCCCCTTCCACGGCACCGGTGACGAGAGGAATATCCTTTTTTATAATACCCGCCTTTTCCCTGCTGATCGTGGTCAGATCATTGCCCAGCCAAATTTCATGATCCATACTTACATTGGTGATAACCGTGACAAGCGGCGTAACCACATTGGTTGCATCAAGCCGTCCACCAAGACCTGTTTCAAGAACCACCAGATCGACATGCTGTTCAGCAAACCAGAGCAGGGCTACAGCGGTAGTACATTCAAAATAGGTGATCATGTTATCACCTAATACCTTACGAATTTTGGTAACTAACCGTGCAAAGGTCTTTTCATCAATATAGCTGTCATTGATACGAAATCGTTCACGCACTGAAGAGAGATGTGGCGAGGTAAAAAGACCAACCCTGTAACCCGCTGATGCGAGCACTGAAACAATATTGACACAAACGGAACCTTTGCCGTTGGTACCCGCCACATGGACAAACTGCAACCTTCGATCAGGGCGATCCACCTTATCCAAAAACGCCCTCATGGCCTCAAGCCCCAGTTTAATCTTGTGCTGTTGCAAATTGTCAAGATATTGACAAGCCTCTAAATAATTCACATATGCCTCATATCAGGATAGGATGGCTAGTTTAGCATAGTTTAGGTGCAGTGTCTTCAGTCCATGTCTGAAAAAATGGATATCCAGGGTGCTGGGTTTCTTTATCTTTTTCACCTCACCTTCACCAAAAAACGGATGGTTCACCTTGGTTCCCACCGTAAAATCCGAGATAGAGAGCTTTGCCTGCCGGCCAAGCTTTCCTGTAAAGGATGTCTCATTGCCGGCTGCCCGCTCGTCTGTCATACGATACCTGCTCCCGCTGTATTTTTCGCCGCCCAGCTCACGATACAATGCTCTGTTCAACTCCTGGAGAAAGGGTGATTTTCCAACACGCATAAAACGCCTGTCACTGCCGATCACCTCTCTGGGATAGCAAAGATACAGCTCTTTTTTTGCCCTGGTCGCAGCGACATAGAAGAGCCGCCGCTCCTCTTCGCGCTGATTTCCCATCGCCGCGATATGCGGGAACCTGCCCTCGGCAAGGCCGATAACAAAGACAACATCCCATTCAAGTCCCTTGGCAGAGTGAATGGTGGAAAGGATCAGCCGTTCTTTTGCTGCCTGTTGGGAAATCTCACTTTCCGGTGGGTCAAGTGTGGTATCATCAATGAATGCCTGCAGTGAATCATAGGAAGACATAATACCCTTGAGCTGTTCCAGCTCCCGCTTCCGCCGTGGATAATCGTCATGGTAGATACTTTCAAACAGGGGTTCATAATAATGCATTATCAATTCAAAAAGCGATGGTGGTGAGTCGGTCTCTTGTAACGATTTCATCAGTGTTGTGAGCTGCTTGAAACCTTCGCGCCAGGACGCACCCGGTTTATAGCAGGCAAGCGCTGCAAAAGGATCATCCTGCGCGGCGATTGCATCTGTAATCTTTTGGGCGGTTTTGGGGCCAACCCTATCAATCTGCAAAAAAATCCTGTTCCAGGATAAGGTATCTCCGGGATTGACAACAACGCGCAAGAAGGCCAGCACATCTTTTATATGCGCTGATTCGGTGAGCTTCAACCCTCCCCGCTTTTCAAAATCAAAACCGGCAGCGGTCAACGCCATCTCCAACTTATAGGAGTGAAACCCTGATCGAAACAGCACCGCAATATCTTCAAGAGCCACGCCCTCTTCTTGACAGTTTTTTATTTTGTTGACTACAAAGGCAGCCTCGTTTTGCTCATCACCACCACCATACACTGCCGGCCGTAGTTCACCTTCTATATTGCTGTAAAGCCTTTTCGTATATTTTTCTGAGGCATTTCGGATAATGTCATTAGTCAACTCCAGGATGGGCTGTGTAGAGCGATAGTTCTCTTCAAGTTTGACAATCCTGGTATTAGCAAAAACCTTGGGAAAGCGCATGATATTATAAAAATCAGCGCCCCTGAAGGAATAAATAGACTGGGAGTCATCGCCCACCACCATGACGTTTTTATGACTTTTGGCCATCAGGGTGATAATATCCGCCTGGATGAGATTAGTGTCCTGATATTCATCCACCATAATATGGCTGAATCTCTGTGAGATCTCTTCCCTGGCCTGGGGTACATCCTTCAAAAGCCTTTTCCAATTTACCAACAGATCATCATAGTCCATAAGGCCATGATTTATTTTAAACTCCTGATAATGTTTCTGAAGACTGATTATATCATCAATATGCTCTGAAAGATGGCCATATTGCTCAAAGACAAGATCATCAATTTCTTTCGATTTATTTACCGAACCACTGATGATATTACGAAGCACCCGCTTGGTGGGAAACTGTTTCCCCTTGCCGCTCAGGTCAAGAGAGGATTTCAGCAAATTAATAATACCTTCACTGTCCGCCTGATCGATGATCGTAAAGGAAGACTGGAAACCAAGATGACTGCCATACCTGCGCAGCAGCATATTGGCGACAGCATGAAAGGTGCCGCCCACAACCCCTTGACAAGAATCATCGAGGAGATGGGATGCACGAAACATCATCTCCTGGGCAGCCTTCCTGGTAAAGGTTAAAAGAAGAATGGAATCTGGTGGAACGCCGGTATCAATTAAATGGGCAAGTCTGTATATCAGCGTCCTTGTTTTACCGCTGCCCGCACCTGCAATGACCAGCACCGGCCCGGTAATGGTTGTTACCGCCTCATATTGTCGACTGTTAAGATCTTTTCGTGGTATCAAAGAAACACCTGTCAAAAACTGTTTATAACGCTATCTCTCTATAAAAAAATGGGCATGCCTTTACTTCCGGGGAAGATCCCGTAACATAAACGCGGCACTACTCTACCACAGCCCCTCTACTGCCGCAACATTGGTTGACAAAGAACAGATAAACGATATATTGGTTGTTTTTTATAAAGAAAAATCCTTTACTCAACAACAACGAACCACAGGAATTTGATTATGGAAAACAAGGCTGTTACCGAAATTTTTACCCAAAGTTTTCTTGACGAACTTTTCCCTTCAGAGCGCACCAATGAATTCTTTGATGCCCTCTTTGGAGATGCAGAGGAAGGGGCCTATGATATCAGCCTGGGCTATCAGGGTTTCAACAGCGGCAAACTGATGATGGAGTTACAGTTAAAACAACGACCGGGCCACTGTCTGGCCTGCAATCTGACACAAGGCCTGCCCACCGTTTTTTCAAAACACCCCATCATTAATATTCAGGGGATAGTCGATAAAATTGATGCCGCCCTGGATGATACCTTAACATGCAGCGGCTGGAATCTGGGAAATACAATCCAAAAGAGTTCAGAGCTCCATGTAATCCCGTTGACTGTCGAATTTGCCCATTAATTCAGTTTCAAGATACGAGACTATTCAGATTCCTGCCAATATAAAAAAGGGCTTATCCCTGTTATAGGATAAGCCCCTGCCAGATGATGCTCTATCATGCTGTTTCCTGGCATTATATTCAGGCGGAACGGGTTTAGTTTTTTCTCATTATGAATCTTTAGGAGGGAGGAGGAGGGAGATAAAACCCCAAACTTTAATTTTGCATAGCAACCCGCGATTTACCTGCCGCCTTGGCATGATAGAGGATATCATCAACTCTTTCCATCCATGTTTTTAAATCTTCACCGTTTTTCAGTTGGGAAAGACCAATACTTACTCCCAGTTTTGTTTTCACATCTGCCCAGATATCTAATTTATCAACTGCTTTACAGAGTCTTTCAGCAAGCACCCGAGCATTTTCCTTGTCGGTGTTATCAAGAACAATAATAAACTCATCGCCTCCCATTCTTACCAGCAGATCAGTAGATCGTACAACGCGCTGCAGCTCACTGGCCACAGATTTTAAGACTTCATCACCAGCAAGATGTCCCAGGGTATCATTGATATCCTTAAAACGATCAAGATCGAGCGATAACATGGTCAAAGGGAAATTATAACGACAGGCTCTATCCATCATGCCCTGAATTCTATCATGAAAAACCCTTCTGTTCGCAAGACCTGTGAGCTCGTCATTGCTTGCCTTTTCAAAAATCTCTTCATAATCGAGGGCACGCTTTAATGATTCTGCAAGGGTAACAAGAGATTCATTGATGATTTCCATCTGTTCTTTGCTCAGATCACGTCCCTCTTTCAAGATAAGTAGAATCCCCGCATCTTCTGATGTTTCAATTATCCATTTATGGGCAGAATGTCCCTCATCATTGGTGTATAATGATTCCTTTTTATCGGTACTTTCAATAAGTTGTTCAGCAAATGCGATAGCCTTACGTCTGGCTGAACCATGCCCGGAACAAAACAGATGTTTTTTGTTTTTTGTTACATTATTATAACCAATAAGTTCATGTTCGACATAGGGCATCAACCATACAGAATAGGCCTCTATCATTGCAGACAGACTGAGGACACCAGCTATGCGGGAGTGAAGCCTGTTTATCATATCCAACCGCTCAGTCTGCTTTTTAAAACGATCAAGCTCAACCATTACACGACCAAACTCTTTATTATCAACCTCTGAGAGAGTCGCGAGTGATATTTTTGCTGTCAAATCCATCTTATCCCCTTACACGTTTAAAATTTTTCGTTGATGCCTCTCTATCGGTCTAACTCTGCCGAATCTTTAACGATTTTTTTATTTTCTTATTATGCAAATATTATACCATGCGCATTATAAAAACATGAGGAATATTTACGTAAAGAAAATTATACATATTTACAAGTACATAATGATTGTTTGCTTTTTACCCACAGATCAAATATTGTATATGATTTAAAGAATATTAGTCCTTTATCATATCGTGGTCAAAATTGTGACACATAAGGCCAATGTACGTTCCTCCGTTTTGTGTCATAATTTTGTCATCGGACTTCACTTAAATGTAAATAAAGATATACACAGGATAGAAAAGAATTATGGACATCGTGCAGATTATTGGTCAGCTATTTATTCTGGGATTCAAAGGTACTTCGTTTTCAGATACGAAAACCATTCGAAGAGACATTTCCCGTGGGAATCTGGGAGGCGTTATCCTCTTTAACAGGTTTCTTGCAAATGGTTTCCTGGAAAAACACAATATTGTTTCACTACCTCAGGTGAAAGAGCTAATCGCTGCCTTGCAAAAAGAAGCAGAACAGACACTTTTGGTAAGTATAGACCAGGAGGGAGGTAAGGTTTGCAGATTAAAAGAAGAACATGGTTTTTTTTCGATGTCATCCCCTGAAGAGCTCGGCAAAAGTGGTCTGGAACATTCCCGTTGTTTTGCAAAGCGTACGGCTGAAGCACTTGTTGATTTGGGTTTCAATTTGAATTTTGCTCCTGTGGCAGATCTTGCAAGAAATGAAGATAACCCTGTTATCGCAAAACTTGGTCGCAGTTTTTCAAAAGAGCCCCAATTGGTCACAGATCATTGTCGAATCTGGCTCACAGAACATCGTAAACAGGGAATTTTTGGCTGTTTGAAACATTTTCCAGGTCATGGTAGCTCCACCCTTGACTCCCATAAATATTTTGTTGACGTCTCTGAAACGTGGAGCACAGAAGAGCTCCTTCCCTTTAGAAACCTGATCGCGGAAGGTCTCGTTCATTGTATTATGACAGGCCATCTCTTCAACAAGACTCTCGATCCACACTACCCGGCGACCCTTTCCCAAAACACACTCCAGCATCTATTACGTGACAAACTGGGCTATACCGGAATACTTATCACTGACGATATGCAGATGCAGGCTATCATCTCTCAATATGGTCTTGCAGCTGCCTGCGTTCTTGCGCTGGCAGCAGGTGCTGACCTTGTTATCGTTGGAAATAATCTACAATACCAGCCAAACCTGCTGGATCATCTGCGGAAACAGGTGCTGGAAGCTCTCAGAGACGGTACACTCAGCGAAGAACAGCTCTTCGCCAAATACGAGAGAATAACCAGAATGAAAAACCTGCTCACAGAAACGTCATAATCCATTGCCGAAAAACCAATATGTATTACATTTCACACCGTGTATGTAGCAGGAGCTTCCGTTCCCAGCTTCTACAGACATCTCTTAAAAAAAGATGACAATATTACAATGAAAACCATAGAAGGAAAACCAGAAATCGAATACCCCTGCCGTTGGCAATACAAGGTGATTGGCAGAAAAAAAGAACAACTCGTCAATACCATCAAGGAAATTTGCGCTCCGGTACCCGTTGATATAACCTACTCACATGCGAGTAAAAGTGGGAAATATCACAGCATGAATGTAACAATAGATGTACAGGATGAGCAGGCAAGAGATTCACTTTTTACTGCATTTCAAAATCATCCAGATATAACCTTGGTTATTTAGCCAAAATCTTTCATGAGCATTTTGTCGAAATTGAAAAGAATGTAGACAATAAATCTTCGTTTACCTATCTCCTGCTAAAGGTTTGCTCTATACAGCCTGGACTGAAGAGAAATCAGGACTGCCATTTGGCGTTACCAAGGAAAAAGAAAGACCTCATCTACCAAACATGAATTTCACTGTTATAAGCTGTGAATCTTACGACTTCGGTTGACAGTTTTGTTTAGTAACGTAAACTGTTCAGCTAAGGAGATCGTGAAAAATGAAACAACAAGCTCAACGGGATATTAAACGCAAACTTCGTATTCTCAATCACGCAAAAGAATCGAAGAATGTATCAAAAACATGTCGATATTTTGGAATCTCAAGGGAAACATTTTAT
>PDWJ01001185.1_pt1 | contig 33242 bp, 25 predicted proteins | sample 1430881 | NCBI WGS metagenome assembly PDWJ01 (sample SAMN01162460, study PRJNA174530) | Oral metagenome, whole genome shotgun sequencing project. | biome: Marine environment; feature: Marine mammal; material: Swab sample of the gingival sulcus; isolation source: swab sample of gingival sulcus...
TGCGTATGCTTGCTATTACTTTGATAAATATTATCAAGCATTATAACATATTATCCAACTTTAAAGGACTCTTTTTATATGAAAATCGCTCAGGTTAGGAAAAAGAGGGGACGAATAGATATCTATTGAACAAGAGGAGAGTCAGAAAATGAGAAAAGTTTATATCATGCTGATAGCAGTGGCCATGGCAATGATCGTGGTAAGCATGCCAACTGCATCGGCCTACGACATCATCCTCACGCTGGATGCAGATACTTACGAAATCGGCGACACGGTTACAGCTAGTGTGGTTTGGACCGGACTTACATCACCGCCTGGCCTCTATGTTTGGCTCATGGACATTGAATATGACGAATCGATATTGCAGTACAATGGAGAAGAAGGCATCACCTGGGGGCCTGATTGGGCGAACAGTTATCCTGTGCCGGGGGGCGCGGGGAATCTGGCACTTACCGGTTCCAACGGGAAATATGGCGGCGTATACGGCGATCCGAATGATCTGATTTCTGCCATTGAGTTCACGGCAATCGGTACCGGTGATATAACGGTCACCATGATTCACCATGACGACAGTGGTATGAACAACATGCTGGCAGATTATACAATGATTGACGCCGAAATGGAGTTTTTCGGCGACACCGCTACCGTCACCGGCGGAACAGTAACGCCCCCCGATCCACCCGCCATTAACGATGTAATCTCCCCAACCAATCAATCAACCCAGACCATCACGGGCACCATGGAAAGCGGCAGCACCGTCCATCTGAAGGTGAACGGGAGCGCTGAAATGCCGGCGACCCCGACTTCGGGCACCGAGTGGTCGTATATCGTAATTCTCAGCGAGGGCACCAACACCATTGACGTTTTCGCCCGCAACAGTGGCGGCGACAGCAGCACCGTTTCGATTGAGATCGTTTTGGATACCGTGGCCCCGCAGGTGGCACCGGATCTGGAACCGGGCGCCTACGATGGCGCCCGGACCGTGGCATTGACGGCGAAGGACAATGTAACGGTGATGAGCAGTGACGGAAAAATTTACGCCGAACTGACAACTGACGATCCGGGCGCCTCACCGGCCATGCCTGAAGATGCCTATACCGGTCCCATCGAACTGGCCGAAGGAGACGGGGAGGTACGATACTGGCTGGTATACGGGGCCGAGGACGAGGCCGGCAACACCAGCGATCCGGCCGTGGCGGCCTATACGATCGAGGGCACTGGTGTGGCCGCTGCCGCCCAATTCGACCCCGTGCCCAATACGGTCGACGGCCGCTACTACGACAACGAAACCCTGACCGTGACCCTGACCACCGAAGCGGGCAACGACATTTACTACGAATGGGGGGCCGTGGTCAGCGATGAAACTGAAGTGGCGGATCCCACCACCAGCTCACCGGCCTTCGATGCCGCCAGCCCGATCACCCTGGAGGCCGCGGCCGACACCGAAACACACTACGTGGTCAAATATTTTGCCTATAATGCCGCCCTGGACAAGGGCCAGTCCATCCAGATCCTGGATATTTATGTGGATACGGTCGCACCCACAGTTCCCGAGGAACACCGGGTCCCGGCCTGCAATGCCACCGGCCAGTCCCCGACGCAGTCCATCTTTGCCACCTTGACCGACGCCGGCGCCGGTATCGATGCTGACAGCGTGGTCATGACGGTTCAGGTCAACGGTACGAACCTGAATCCCGATACCTATACCGTGGACCTGGATGACACGGATCCCCACGCCGTGGAGGCCTCCCTGGGCCTCAAGAACGGGGAATCCTATCCTGAAGGCGCCACGGTTTCCTGGCAGATCAGTGCCGAGGATTTTTCCGGCAACTCCCTGACCCCCACCGGGTGTGCGTTTACAATATTCAGTGAGGGGGACATAACACCTCCAACCCTGGGGAACCCGTCGCCGGCCTGCGGCGCCACCGATCAGGCCCTGGACCAGTCCATCACGGTGACTGTGACCGATAACGATTCCGGCGTGGACAGCGCGACCGTGGGCATTACGGCGACGGTTAACGGGGCCCCGCTGGAACCGGAAACCCACACGGTTACGGTGGACGATACCGATCCCAAGGCCGTGGTCGTCACCCTGACCCTGAACGCCGGGCATACCTTTCCCGAGGAGGCCACGATTACCTGGTCGGTGACTGCCGGCGATCAGGCCGGCAATGAACTGAATGCCAATAGCTGCACCTTCACTACGATAGGCGGGGGCACCGCCGATCCGAGGATCGATACCCCTCCCAGCGTCATGGTCGTCGGCGATAAGTATACCGTATCCGCCACAGGCGGAACCAGACCCTACGCCTGGACCGTCGAAAGACCTGACACTAGCCTGCAGGCCGACAATGTGCCCGGCGATAGCTATACCTTTACAGCGCCCTCCACCACGGGCAACTACACGATCACCGTGAGGGACGCCGCCGATGCATCGGACACGGCCGTCATCCAGGTCGTTGCCGCTGCGGTTATCATCGACGCACCGCAAACGCCTCCGGTGGTCTCGCCGGGCAGCACATTGAAGGCCTTTGAGGCCACCGGAGGGTCCGGCAATTACCAATGGATCGTGACCGCGCCGGACGGCATTGATGCCGCACCGGTCAGCGGCGACAGTTTTAGCTTCACCGCACCTGATACGGGTACCTTTGCCGGATTGTATACCATTACCCTGTCAGATACACAGTACGCCGGATCGACGGCTTCCTTCAAGGTTTATGTACCCATGCAGGTAACCCCCCGGTTTGCATCCGTCGGGGACAACGATACCTGGACCGTTCAGGTATTGGGCGCGCCCCAGGGCATCCTGCCCACGGCAACCGTTCACGACATGTCCGGTGCCGACATGACCGGCCGGAGCGGATACGGCGCTTTGGATGCCGGCAGCGAAACAGGTAAGGGCATCGTTCGTTATACCTATACCCCCGACGACGTGGACACAGTTATGGCCTTCACCCTGGCCTTCACCCTGGCGGACTGGGAAGCGACGCCGATCGCTTCGGTTTCCACGGATCCATGTTGGGTGATGCCATTGATCGACCTGTCCGGACAGGTGGTCATGGCTGACGGCGTAACGCCTGTTGAGAATGCTTCGGTAACACCGCTGAGTGGTGACCTGGCAGCCACTGTCACCGATACCAACGGGAACTTTACGGTCTCCGGTCTGGCGGATACCGGTTCGAACTACCGCTTTTTCATCGAAGCCGACGGTTATATCGGCAAGATTGTCGATCATACCCGACTTCTAAACGATTCCCTGGTTACGCTGGATGCGGTCGAAGGTGGTGACGCGATCATCAGCGGCATTGTCAGCTTCAGATATGACCCGGGATACACCCAGGAAACCATGGCCCTGGTACGGATACAAAAGGCAGACGGGAGTTGGGTCACGGATGGCAGCGGGAACGTTATGGAGGTTTTTACCGACCGGGTTGACGGGACCTATGCCATCGTCGTTCCCGAGGCGGACATGGGCAATACCGTCACCCTGGTGGTCGAGGCCGAGGGTTACCTGACCTCCTCCGTCGGAAGCATCGATGTTTCCTCCGGCACCGCCACGGTAAATGTTCAGCTAAATGCCGCTACCCGTATCTTTATCGACAGTCAGCCGGTAGATGTGGAACCGGCCGATGGTACCTACGATCAGGTCCAGGTATCGGTGTCGGCCAAAGCCGGCTTGATCGACGATGCTTTTGATGGGATTAAGGGTGAAATTGCCATCAGCGACGCCGACGGCAATGCTGTTCCTGACCCGGATTATGAAAGTGGCACCAGGACCTACACCTATACCCATGCCATGTACGAGGCATTTGGCCTGACCGTGCGCGCGGACGCCAGTGACCTTTTACGGGATGTGGACACAGGATACGTGGCAGCCACCGCCTGGTACTACGTTCCTTCGGCAACCAACGCGGAGGAGATCATCATCGGAGATACGGCCCTCGGCGGTTCCCTGGAATCAATATCCGGCAATACCCTGGTCAGACTGGCGCCCGGTGGCATTTACGGCAATGCCGGTCGGTCTGTGATTCTTTCCATCGTGGAGGCGGATGCCGACCAGGCCGGTACCGCCGGATACAGCGGATCGGGACTCAGCGTCATTGAGTTGCTGAATATCGACGGTACGCCCCTGCCCAATGAAGAGATTGACGAGATATTGATCACCATGGCCTTCGACGGCAGCATTACGGAAGATCAGTTACGCACCGATGCCGCGTACACCATCTATTATGCGGACACCCTGGCCGACCTGGTGGCCGGCAATTATTCCGGCAGCATCCCCGTGGACCGGATTGTGGGGGTTACCTATGATCAAAACGGTGGCTGGGTCACTTTCCGGACAAATCACCTGACCGCCTTTGGTCTCTTTTCCACCAGCGAGGATTTAACCGTCAGCGAAGACGAAGGTGGCCGTTCCTGTTTCATCGGTGTTACCGGGCAGCCTGACCGGGTTCCCTTGTGGATGCTGAGTCTGATGGGCTTGCTGGCTGTCGCTTGGGTGAGGTATTCAAACGGCATTTCATGAACGCCGGACACTCATCAAAAAAGGGGTCAACGGCCAAACGCGAATTGCTTATTTTAAATGGAACCAAAACAGGAGACCACCCATGAAAGGGAAAATGCCGACCATTGCCTTCCGGATCATGGCCCATCTGGCCATGCCGATTCGCAACCGCCTCATGCCCCCTTCGAAAATTTTTGCTGAATTCGATATCCAACCCGGCCACCAGGTTCTCGATTACGGCTGTGGTCCGGGGCTGTTCAGTATTATGGCTGCGGAAAAAACCGGGAGCCAGGGCAAGGTCTACGCCCTGGATATTCACCCATTGGCCCTGAAAATGGTGTCCGGGAAGGCGTCTAAAGCAAACCTGAATCATGTTGTCCCCATGCTTTCGTCCTGGCGGATAGATCTGGCCGATGACGTCCTGGACCGGATTATCTGCCTGGATACCTTGCACATGGTCGAAAAGCAGGCGGAGGCGCTCGCGGAAATGCACCGTGCGCTCAAGCCCGGGGCCCTGCTGTATCTCAGCGATCACCACATGGGAAACGACAATATTGTGCCCCTGGTGGAAAACCGGGGACTGTTTTCGCTGAAGGAAAAAGGCCAGCGGTCATTCACCTATGTAAAACCGAAAAAAAGTGATTAGCGCCTTAGCCCTCAATTTCTGTCAAAAAAAACAAGAAAATGGGGGTACATGGGTTGCGGGTTTCCCACCCTGGAAGCCATACCTGCGATCCATATCTCCATGAAAGGATCGGGTGACATATGCTGAATCAACCGATACCGACATTACAAAGGCTGTTTTTTTTAACATTGGGTCTCCTGCTGGTCCTGCCGGCGGCAACGCTTTTTGCGGACTACCGGGATGACATCGGCTACACGCGATTGAGCGGCGAATTGGGAACGGGTACGCCCGACGGCAGCGGCGTCACGGTCACCCAGGTGGAAGCCAAGTCCGGCGACCACTGGATGCCGGATACAAGCAACACTCAGTTTGCCGGCAAGACCATCGTTGACAAGACCGGTGGAGACACGGGCAGTTCCGGTCATGCCACCAATGTGGGCGTCCGGTTTTATGGAAACAGCAGCTCCATGGCACCGGGCATTGATCTGGTGCATGGTTACGAAGCCGGCGACTGGATGCAACCGGGTTTTCTGGGATTTGGGTATACCTACGGAGGGAATCCTTTTCAGCCGGTATACGATAGAGAAACATGGCCCTGGGTCCTGGCTGCACCGGCCCGGGTGGCAAACCATAGCTGGGTGGGAAGCACGGATGGATACGATGGTAATATATTGCGCCGTCTTGATTTTGTAATTGCAGCGGACGAATACGTCCAGATCACGGCGGTCAATAATGGGAGTACCCATAAAAATCTTTTGGGCGATGCCTATAACAGCATCACCGTGGGCCGAACCGATGGCAATCATCCCACGGGCACCTCGGACATCGATGCAACGTATGTTTCCGGAAGGACATGCCCGCTGGTGGTGGTGCCCCTGAACCTGACCAGCTACACTGCGCCGGTGATGAGCGCTGCCACGGCCCTGCTGGTCGAAACGGGAAGCGATACAGCCCTGAGCACGGATCCGGTGGCTGTTTCCACGGCCAACCGTAACGGTGACACGATCTACAATGCGGAACGATCCGAGGTCATCAAGGCTGCCATTCTGGCCGGCGCCCGGCGGGTGACAGACAATACCAATTCGGCTGACCAGATCACCGACTACAGCCAGGACAGTGCCAACGGCCTGGACCTGCAATTCGGAGCCGGGCAGATAGACATCTATAACAGCTACCAGATCATTGCCGCCGGCGAGCAGAACAGCGATGCGGATCTTCCGGCCGGCGGGGGGGCCATCGGCGGTTTCGGATTCGATGTGGATCCATCATTCGGCGGCGGTGCCGGCAGCAACACCACGGGCAGTTATGTCTTCCAGGCTGCGGCAAATCAACGCCGGCTCTATGCCTGCCTGGTCTGGAACCTTCATATTGATGGCGGCACCGCCCTGAATTATGACGATACGGCGGTGCTGTACGATTTGAACCTGGCATTATACGACGTGACAATACCCGGATACCAGCGGCTGGTGGCTGCGTCGAACAGCACCGTGGACAACACCGAAAACCTCTGGGCAGCCCTGGTCCCGGGGCGTGACTATCTCATGGAAGTTACCGCCGCGACGGGGCAAGCCCCCTTTGATTGGGACTATGCCCTGGCCTGGCGTATGGAGACGCCGCCGGACAGCGATGGCGATGGCATTCCCGATGACTGGGAGGTCCAAAACGGTTTTGACCATACCGATGCCGGTGACAGCGGACTTGATCCGGATGGCGACCAGGCGAGCAACCTGGTGGAATACGAAAACGGAACCGATCCGGCTGTTGCCGACACGGACGGCGATGGGCAGGCCGACGGTTTGGAGATTACCTATAATTCCGATCCGCTGAATCCCGGTGAAACGGCTGCTGTCACCTCCGTGCCGGCCATGAGGTCCGGGGCCTTCTGGGGGGCGGCGGCCCTGGCCATGATCCTTTTTGCGGTATGGGGAGCCGGGGTATTTCCGTATTCCCAACGCTTCAGCCGACCTTTGAAACTTGTCTCGTTCTTGACAAACCCGTAAAAAATTAGGTGGGGTCCAGGCCCCGCCTGCACGGCAAGGGCATGTGCCTGGTGATCTTTTATGAAACCAGCTATTCTTGAAAGCTGATTTTTCGGGTGTCCCGAAGCGGTTTTCTGCTGGAATGAAAACGGCGTTGGCAGGAAGATTTATTTCTGCCAACGCCGTTTTCATTTTCAGGGTCGAGAGCAAAGGGCAAAAGCGAATCGCCTATTTCAGGCGGAACATTTGTATCCTCCGGACACCGGCGATTACCATCAGGCTGGTGCCTCCCAACAGCAATAGCACGCCAGAGCCGGGAAGGGGGACCAGGGTTGCTGTCGTCAGGTGCCCGGCCTCGTATAACTCAGTACCTGAATAATCGGTGCCATTCACTCTTACCAAAAAATCCGGTTGATCGATGTACCAACCAAAATCACCGATGGCAGGTGTCCTGCCACCATTATAGTCCAGCGTAAAGCTCCCAATCTGTGCATCTGAAAAGACCTCTGCTGCCGATGGAAAAGAATCCGAGTTCCCGTTGAAATTTGAAATGCCGCCAGAACCATCCGCGGTTGGAGAACCAAAACCGCTGTTCATACCAGGCGGTGGTGTATTTGTATAGCTGGTATCAACCCAATTCAGAGCGGATGGATCGTAATCATAGGCAAATGAAAGGCTATAGCCACCGACTTGCAGGGTCTCATTCGTTATCAAAAAAACTTCCCAGGTTTCATCCATATTGTCATTTCCGATATGGAAGGCCCAATCCGCAAACGCATTTTCGGTAACCGCGAAGCAGGACGCAACGATCAAAGCAAAAAATAAAAGCCGTTTCATTTTATTTACCTCCAGATCAAGGGCATGTACGCATCCAATTGTCACCCAGAATGAAGTAATCCGCCATATTGACCCGCCCATCTCCATTCAGGTCTGCCTCATTTTCTCCGATCGCTCCCCAATTGTCGGCCAGGGCGAAGTAATCGGCCATATTCACCCGGCAGTCGCCGTTAATATCCCCGAGCAAATCGAATACCGTCGGATCCGATCCATGGATGAATTCATCCATGTTGGTGATGGTATCGCCGTCAAAATCGTCTTCGGGCAGCACGTCTTCCAGGGTTTCAATGGTGTCGCCGGAATCGGCATCAATGATGCCCTGTTCGAAATTGTCGCCCATGCCGTCCGAATCCGTATCCCGGCACTCGTTGAAATCGTCGGGAAAGTCATCCAGCAGGTCCGGGACCTGATCACCGTCGGTATCTGTCTGGGCCTGCCAGGCCAGGGCATAGTCCCAGTCGAAGGGGGGCTGCCGCCCCTGTCCGGGGGTTACCTGGATCAGATATTCGTGGCCGCTGACCAGATTGATGTGAATGTTTTCCGTGTTCTCCATGTTGCCCCGGGAGGCGGCCACTTGCGTACCGCCATCCGTTTGATCGTACACGGTCAGGTCCAGATCATACAGGGCAGCCGTTCCATCGAAACTGCTGGTTGATCCGCCATCTACCTTTAAATTCCAGACAAGGGCAATGGTCAGCAGGGTGTGTTGATCGTCGGCAGTCAGGTAGTAGGATGCCGTGGCGTTGGTGCCGTCGGCGCCCCCGAATGCCGGGTCATAATCGAAACCGGCCGTGCTCATGATGATGCCGCTGCCGGTGGGTTCGTCCTCCGCGCTGTTTTGCTCACCTGCGGAAATGACCCGGTAGGAATTATAGATATTGACCTGGCCCGCCCCGTAGCGATGGTCCAGGCCGTTGGTCGTACGGTTCTCTTCAGCCTTGCGGTAGTCGATGATTTCACCGGTATTCGTATTGCGCGTATGCCGGTCGGCCCCGCTCATAATCGCTGCCTTGACCACCTCCGAACGCTCTGGGTTATAGATACGGTCTCCGTTTCTGTTGTGCGTAAATTGCACAACGGGATCGGTGGACAACCCCGGTTCTTTTCCGGTTGCTGCCAGTAAGGCGGCCGCCGAAGCGACCACGGGTGTGGCGTAACTCGTTTTGGTCATCGGTGCAACCACCGTCGGCAGGGTCCGGCCAACCACATATATATCGTCAACGGCCAGGGTTTTGTGTGGATGGTTGCCGTCGGTGCGGCCCACGGCGATGACATTGAAACCGTGACTGAGGAGTTCTTTGTTGCTATAACCGTTGTTCAGGCCGACCACCTGTATATATTCATCGGTGTCGATGACCCAGTCGGTGCGCCGCAATATGTCGGCATTGAATTCACTGGATAAACTGCTTACGAAACTGTGGTTGGCGACCCGGCTGGCTTCATAAAGCGGTTTCCCGCTCCCGCCCAATGCACGCAGGTAACTGTGCATCATCCAGTCGCTGGCGTGGTAGGCGTTGATGGTGTCGATCCCCGGAGTCTGGGAACCGATGTTGCCGTAAAAAAGCCTGCCAACACTGGTGGCATGGCTGGAAGAACCCGAGTCTGCATCCACGTTGACGATGGTCTTGCCGGTAAATTGGGCGTCTGCCGTGTTCGGCATCCAGTGACCGCCGCTCGATGCTTCAATTTGAGCGACGGGAACACTTTGGCCGTCCGGCAGTGCGCTTCCCATGTCGGATTGCAACCGGGTGAAACCGATGTCGTCCTTGAAATCCGCCAGGGCAGGTTGAACACTCAGGCATATCAGGGCCAGTAAGAACGGTATCGTCAGGGATCGATTCATTTTTATCTGCGTTTCCGGTGGCTGAAGCCGGCAACGGCCATCAGGCCGGAGACCATCAGCCACACAGCACCGGGGATGGGGATCGGTGCATAATATATTTCAACTTGTGGTGTGTTGTTAACAATGCGTTTTGATAATGTCGCTGTTGTTCCATCCTGGCTATAGGTGCTGAGAATATTGACCAGTTCGAAATCCAGGCTGGTCATTCCGAGTCCGGAGAAATCAAGCGATGCCGAGGTGGTAAAGTTGCCTGATGTATTCCCCTGAGTGTATGCAATATCGCCGTGGGATAACGTTGAATCATAACCGGTGGTTAACTCTCCGACGGTTAAGGATGCCTGGTGTGTTACATGCGTAGCCGAACTTCCTGCTGAACCGTTGAATTCATAATTTCCGAATTCTGTGACCGTTACCCTGGTGATGGCGAATCCATCGTGGGCTTGCAGTGTCATTCTCAGGGTGCCTTCAAGGACATTCGCGCCATTTTCCCCCTCGGTGGAAGAAGAGAAATTTGTGGGAAAATAGATATTGTGGCCTCCCATTAAGCTTGGCTTGCCGTAGAGGGCCGGACTATCGTCCGGTACTTCCTCGCTGATATCTACGAAATCGATCAAATCACCAGTTAGTGTACCATATACATATTCCTCACTAAACGCTGGCACGGCAGCCACGCAAGATAACAAAAAAACAAGGGATAGTGCTTTCACGGTTCGCTTCAGGGTCATCTCTTTCTCCAAATCTACTGTTCGCGATTGTGCGTCGACATTGGCAGTTTCGTAAAAAACCCGACATCTGTGTTACGCTTCATCCCTCGTCACGACGGCATACCCTATGTACGCTTAAGTGTTCGGGATCTGCGAACCTTGATCTCGGGCTTTTTTACGAATTCGTGTGAAGTTCAGCTTTGTTATGCGTTTATTTTTTTTTACGTTTCCCCCAGACACATGCCGCAAGGCCTGAGATGAGCAACCAGACAGCCCCTGGCACGGGAACCGGTGTTTCGTTGACGGCAACCACGATGGCAGGACCGCCAATGACTTTTTTCTGAATATAGGAACTGGAGCTCGATTCGCTTTCGGTTCCCAGGTTGTTGTCGAACTGAATGACGGCACTGGTAATCTGGTCGGCGGGGTCGAAAAACACCGACACGTCCAACTGCCATCTTCCTGAATCCGGATCTTGCCCCATGTAAAAATCTACACGCGTGTCATCGTCCCCAACAAAATCATCGCCGGCATCATTGAAACCGGTAAAGAAAAGTGAAGCGAAGGCAGAGGCATTGGTGTCAGCCCCTCCTGTGCCAGAGAACGCATAATCGCCACGCTCCCTGATGTTCAACTCGGTGATGTATGAGCCCTCTTTTGCCTCCACTTCAATGCTTAACAGTCCGTACGTATTATCAAGCCCATCTCCCGATACCTGGGAGATGTAGTAGTTGGGGAAAAAGAAAAGTTTGTTTCCCACGATACGCGGAGCAAGGGCGTCGCCTCCGAAAAGCCCGTCCGGATCACCCTCCGTCTCGGTGGTGTCCGCGACGCTGATGTAGTTCACCGTATCTCCCTCGAAAGCACCGTAATCGTAGGCGGCGGCATCATTTTGGTATACGGAACCCAATAAAAATACACCCACCAATAACAACCCATACAACCATCTCGTGTTCATGGCACGTAACATCTGTTAACCTCCCTTTTCATCCTCGTGTTATTATTTGTTCTTAATTTCGTTATATTAGTACATTCTAACCATCGTACGACACCCTATAGCATGTAACCCATGCCTAAGTAAATATCGGCCTTTCCCCAATCTTCACTGATCTGCATTTTTTTTTGCCGGTATTGAAAACAATATGTCGAAATCCTTTTCCGGATTCCCACTACTTGTACAATACGAATTTCCGGGGATTTTCCTTCTGCTCCATTTCCATTGTCGTATTGTCCAACCAGTAGCGTTCTATGTCGCTGCACCGGAATCGCAAGGTGCCGAATTTTTTGAAGGGCCGTGGAAAGGATTCATCCTTTTTCAGCCAGACCCGAATGGTGCGTATCGAGACTTTGAAGTAGCTTGCCACCTCGGCGATAGAATACGCCGACTTTGCTATTTGTGCCATTTGGGGTTTCTCCTCATCCATCTTCAGCTAAAATTATTTTTTGGGATCAATCGGGGGAGATCCCGTGTTTTTTCGTTTCCATTTTTTGAAACATCGGGTGTTAGTGTTTTTTCTTTGCGTGGGAGCAGGTGCAGCCGGTACAATTGCCGCAACATCGATGGCCCGACCTTTTTTTTTGAAAATTGCTCCCTTCGGGCGCCATTTCGGTTCCTTTTTCGCCCTTGAAATGCAGGCGTTCGAATGGCAGGTGCCGACGATTCAGACGGCATTGGAAGGTGGTGCATCCAAAGGGGCACACCTCCTTGAGATTGTCGGTATCAATGTAGACTTTTCCCTGGCCGTCATATTGCTCGTGGAGCAGGTTGACCAGTTCCCAGGCGGAATTGCCGTCGAAGTCACCGCTGGGCTGAACATGCAGGTTGCCATTGTTTTTTTTGAAATCAATATGGAAATTGCTGCTCATCTAAAAGCCTCCGTGGATATTTCACCGCTAATTGAGTGTGCATGCCTCCGTGCATCCGCCACCACCCCAGATAACCTGGGATACGGCGCTCAGGCTTGCATTGGCGAGGATGTGTACGGTCTTGTTATGTTTTTTCCCTAAATTCTTTACGATCGAACAGGCCGCATGGCTGTTGCAATTGACCGGGCAAAGCACCATGTCCGCCCGTTTGAGGCTGGACTCCAGTTCTTTGGAACCTTTACGGACATATCCATCATGGTATTCGAATACGCCGTTGCTGCTTTCTATCAGGTCGCGGTATAATGTTTCCATGCGCGTAACGCCGCCGACGATCAGAATTCGTTTTCGGCACAGATCAAAGGACGGGCAGGTTTCGTCACATTGATTCATGGATGTCATCTCGGCAATGATGCTCCGCGTTTCCTCCCGGACGCGGTTGTTGAGATCATGCTGCTGCACGATATGCGATTGAAGTTTCTTGTTTTTCTTTTTCAACGATGCATTCGCGTGCCTTGACTCCGTCAATTGATGCCGAAGTGATTCAATGGTTTGTTTCAATTCAAGGTTTTCCTGCTCCAGTGCATGGTGATTGCCGGAGACTGAAAATCTGCTTTCCAAATTTTGCTGCAAATCCGCATGCGCCCGGCGAACGGCGGAGAAAGCGTCCTGCAGGTCCTTTTTTTCCCGTTTAAAAGTGTTGACTTCCTTTTTCATCAGGCGCCTTTCCCGGATCGACGCATCCAGGCGGCTTTGTAACCGGGTCAAATCCTGCTTCTGGCGTGCGATTTTTCGTTTGAACTGCATGAGCTGTTCGCCATTCCAGTGCATGGTCATGTGGATATCGCCAAATACAGCCCGACGGCAGGTGGCCGAGAGACTCAGGCTGACCGCCGTGGCCCACAGGACCGCTCCGGCATCCCCTGACGCCATGGATCCCTTGAATGTGGCCAGAAAGGCATCGTCATCGAGTTCCATCAGCACAGCAGCCTGTTTGCCGAATTTTCTTTCCAGCAGATTGTCGATCCTGCGGGACAGACGGTTTTCGGCATCCATTGCGGAAACAAGAATTTCGTGCATTTCAAAGGGGCTGTTGTTCTTCTTGTAAAGCCCCAGTTTTTTGAGCAGCCGCTGCTGTTCGGCCAGGGTGATGCACATACCGATGATCGGGCATTTGAAACAGTGGTTGATCTCCCAGATGGGCAACCGGGTGGCGCCGTCGGCGACCGTTATTTCAGGTTCGGGCGCTTTGTTTTGTAGTACCAACGGGTTTTCGGCCATCAATAACATGGTCGTTTCCTCCTTCTTGATCGCTTGATCGGATGCATCGAATGGTAAAGGCGCATCCCGATTTTACAGCATATCGAGTTACGCCTTCACTTTTTCCGCGCCGCTTTCAGGGCACGGAACCCGTAAGACATTCCGGCTATTTCTATTCGGATTCGATCAACACCTGGGTGAGTTTTTTGCGTAACATTTCCAAGCGTTTGGATTTAAATGCCTTTCGGCTCTCTTCAAGTACGTGAATGGCTTCGCCGACAGCATTTTCCAGTTTGATCTCCCGCGATCGTTTGGGACAACGGTCTATCAGGGCCTGGAGGTTGCATTCTTCCAGTTTGCCTTCCAGCAGGGAGGATACCAATCCGCAATGCATCTGTATCCCCTGCTGCAGTTCTTTCGCACTGCTGCTGAGTGCATCCATCAACTTGTCGTTGGCGGCCTCCATGTTGTTGTTTCCCCCTTATCTTGTTTGAGGCTACTAACAATGATTCTCTAAAAAAAGCCGCGTCATGGTTTCACCCAGAAAGCGGCTTGTTTTGGCTTATTGTTTGATATGTCCGGTCTTTTTGCTATCCACGTCTTTTGGGGCCGCAGCTTCTTTCCTGTAGGAACAGGAAAAATCATCAGCCCTCATGAGGCATTTTTCCGGATCGGCGCCCTGTTTCCGGAACTCGTCGAAATGGTCGAGCCAGTTGTTGCCGGCCCTGGGACAGGCCTGAATGAATTCCATGAAATCAACGAGGCTGTCCAATGTTTCGGTGCTGAGTGCGTGTTCCATTTTGCAGGCTTCTTCATTTGCGGTTTCAGCATCAATTTTAAGCACTTCGGTCAGAAATTGATCCAGCACCTCATGCTTGTGCCGCATGTCTTTACCGATACGCTTTCCGCTTTTGGTCAGTTCGATATATTCGTATTTTTCGTAATGAACCAGACCCCTGTCGCTCAGGGTTTTCAGCATGCTCGATACGGACGGCATCTTTACATCCATACGTTTGGCGATATCTTTGACCCGAACGATCTTTTTTTGCTGGTTGATATCGAAGATGGCCTCCAGATAGTCTTCCATCACGGAGGTGAGCGGTTTGTCCGCAACACTGGCTTTTGGGGACTGTGTCATAAAATTCCTTGCAATATTAGAAGGCTTTAATTCTTATTGGGGACACTAATAGTAGAGGCGTTATAGGGTTGTCAAGTCTTTTGTGGTTTACATTTTTGGTAAGCGTTCACAGGGTAAACGCATCTGCTTTGTTATCGGGTAGTTGAAGTATGTCCCATACGTCTGCGTGTCCGAGGCCGCGCATCTGCGTTCGCCCTGTAAACGCTTACCGGCTGTGCTTTACAGGTGTTGGCTGCTTCTACCCCGTGAACAGGTACCATTTTTATATGGGCCCCATCCGGAAATGCCCAATTTGCTCGATATCTGCTGAAAATTATCGCGCCATCATCAATATTTGACGTGATATTTCCGGGGTGACATCCCCATGTTCGGACAGCTTTGTCATGCCGTGCTTTTCAAGGGACTGGACAATCCGGTCGATGCCCTTTTCATCGATGCCATGGTCACTCAAACGGGTAGGAATGCCCAGGCTGTGAAAAAAATCTTCGGTCCTGGCAATGGCGGTATCCACTTTTTCATCGCTGCCGCCTTCGGTTATGCCCCAGATACGTTCTGCATACTGGAGCAGCTTTTCCTTTTTCTGTTTTTTGCGCACCTTCCAGACCGCGGGTAGAACAACGGCCAATGTTTTGCCGTGATCCACACCAAACAGCGCGGTTATCTCATGCCCGATCCTGTGGGTGCTCCAGTCATTGGGAACGCCGGCGCCGATCAACCCGTTTAAAGCCATGGTCGCGCACCATACCAGGTTGGCTCGGACATCGTAATCCTGCGGGTTGTCGATGGTCTGTTTGCCAATTTCCACCAGTGTTTGCAAAATACCTTCGGCAGTCCTGTCCTGGAAACGGGCATCTACCGGAAAGGTGATGTATTGTTCTACCGTGTGAATGAATGCGTCCACCACACCGTTGGCGACTTGGGTTGCGGGCAGGGTGAAGGTGAGTTCCGGATCAAGGATCGAAAATTGTGGAAAGGCCTTGGGGCTGAATACGGCCAGCTTGTCTTCGCCGTCGCTGATTACGGCACCGTTGTTCATTTCCGATCCGGTGGCCGGGAGCGTCAACACCGTGCCCAGGGGAATCGCCGTGTCGACCGGGACCGGTCGGCTGTCGAAATTCATCAGTTCCCGTTCCTTGCCGATGAACGCATCCGCAACGGAGGCGACCGCAATGAACTTTGTCCCGTCCATCACCGAACCGCCGCCTACGGCCAAAAGGAAATCCACCTTTTCCCGGCGTACGATTTTCACTGCTTCCATCAGGGTGGAAAATTGCGGGTTGGCGGTAATCCCTCCAAATTCAAGGACTTTTCGTGATGATTTCCCCAACTCGGTCTCAACGCTGTCCAGAACCCCGGTCCGTTGAACGCTGCCGCAGCCATACGTGATGAGAACCTTTGCGTTTCTGGGAACGAGATTGTCCAATTGTCTAAGCTGGCCTTTTCCAAAGACTATTTTGGTGGGGTTGTGGAATTCAAAATTCAGCATAATGTGACGCTCCTTTTACCTGAAATAAGCCCTTAGCCATTTTGTTTCGTATGTTTGGGTGTAAGGCTTTTAGCGTGCTGAGTGCTGAGTGCTGAGGGCTGAGGGCTGAGGGCTGAGGGCTGAGGTGTAAGGCACCCACAGCTCAACTCAGGTGATTCACAAAGACCGTTTTCATCCCTTCATTGCCGCCAGTCATCTGCCGCCGGATCACGGTATCTTTCAGCCAGCGGCGGTCGTCTTTCTGCGGGTAGCCGATGTTGTAATGCAGGCCGCGGCTCTCCTTGCGGTGTTCCGCGCATTTGATGATCAGTTCGGCCACAAAGGCCAGGTTGCGCAGTTCGATAAGGTCCGGTGAGACTTTGAAGTTCCAATAGTATTCGCGGATCTCCTTCTGGATGGTATCGATACGCCGCCGTGCCCGTTCCAACCGTTTGTCCGAGCGCACGATGCCGACATAGTTCCACATGAGGCGCCGGATTTCGTCCCAGTTATGGGCCACCATGATCTGTTCGTCACTGTCTGTGGTGCCCACGTCATCCCAGTCCGGGATGTCCGGAAAGTCGTCCCGTTCGTTTGCGGCATGGTCCGCCAGGGTCTGCCGGGCGGCCGCCTCGGCATAGACCAGGGCCTCCAGCAATGAATTGCTGGCCAGGCGATTGGCTCCGTGCAGGCCGGTGCAGGCGGTTTCACCCACGGCATAGAGGCGATTGATACTCGTACGTCCGAACATGTCCGTGGCCACACCACCGCACATGTAGTGGGCCGCCGGTACCACCGGGATGGGTTCCGTGGTCATGTCGATGCCGAAGGAGAGGCATTTTTCATACAGGTTGGGGAACCGGGCGGTGATCGTCCCGGCAGGTTTGTGCGAGATATCCAGAAACACACTGTCCTGCCCGCTGCGCTTGAGTTCCGTATCGATGGCACGGGCCACGACGTCCCGGCAGGCCAGGTCTTTCTGCGGGTCATAGCGCTGCATGAAGGGGCTGCCCGCGGCATCCATCAGGCGGCCGCCCTCACCGCGTACCGCTTCGGAAATGAGAAAATTCTTGGCGGCCGGGTGGTACAGGCAGGTCGGGTGAAATTGGACGAATTCCAGGTTGGCCACGGCGGCTCCGGCCCGGTATCCCATGGCGATGCCGTCACCGCTGGCGATATCCGGATTGCTGGTGAACAGGTAAACCTTGCCCGCCCCACCGGTGGCCAGCAGGGTGATGCCGGCGCCGAAAGTCATCACCCGGCTGGATCGCCGGTCCAGTACGTAGGCGCCGCAACAATAATCCTCATGGATGGTGGTAACCAGCCCGCTTTTGATTCGGGTGGAAAAGGTGATCAGGTCCACAGCGATGTGGTTTTCGAAAAATTCAATATTGGCATGCTGCCGGGCCCGCCGGAGAAGTACCCGTTCGATTTCCCGGCCGGTCATATCGTGGGCGTGGATGATACGGTTGCAGGAGTGGCCGCCCTCGCGTCCCAGGTCGAAAGGCGCATCCTTTTCATTTTTCTTTGGGTCGCCCACCGTGCTGAACCGGACGCCGATGTCGATCAACTCGCGAATTCGTTTGGGCCCCCCGGTCACCACCCGATTGACCACATCTGCATTGCACAGCCCGTCTCCGGCCTCCAGTGTGTCCTGAATATGCAGATCGAAGGTGTCCCGCCGGTCGAAGACCGAGGCGATACCCCCCTGGGCCAGGTTGGTGTTGCTGTCCATGGCCTGTTTTTTGGTGACAATGGCCACCGTTCCGTTGTCGGCCACCTTGAGGGCGTACATCAGGCCGGCGATGCCGCTGCCGATTACGAGGAAATCCGTTTTTATATCCATGTCCAATTCCGTAAAAAGCTTTTACGGGCCAGGCAGGGCCACATTTCCACTTACGGCCCTAAAAATCAATACAGAGAAGATCTGGGTTTCCTCCGACCCGAACTGAACAGCCCGATGAAAAAGCCTGCCAACATGATTCCGCCGCCGGTCCAGACCCACTGGATGATACGGTTGCGTTTCATCTGCATGTTTTCCTCATCCAGCGCGGCGCTGCGCTTGCGTTCCTCGGCCAGGTCGGTGGTGACTTTTTCGTGGCGTTTTTTGAGATTCAGATACTCAGAGGCTTCCTGTCTGAGCGTCTCAAAGGCGTTGGTCAGCTCTTCACGCTCCTTTAGGCTCTGGGAGAGGTCGGCATCGGTGTTTTTTTTCCGAGCACTGAGTTGATCGAAACGGTTCTTGAGATCCTTGTATGTCGCCTGCAGCACGTCGAATTCCTGTCGCATGCGGCTCAGTACCATGGCGCAGGGTTGGTCGGCGGTCAGGTAACGGTTGAGCACCCAGCCTTCCTTGCCGGCGGGGGTACTCACCATGGACCATTCCGCACCCTTCTCAACCATCTCCAGGGCCTGGCCACTTTCCAGCAGGGAAATGATTTTACGATCCGCACCCGGGCCGGTGCGCATGGTGATCTCGAAATTTTCAGATACATAGACGGTTTCCGCGATACCTGTGGCAGGTATCAGTATCGATACTGCCAGAACGACCCAGATCCATTGATTCAGGTTTTTCATGTGTTGTTCATGCTCCTTGATGACTTGAAGTTTGACGGATTCGTAAAACGTCGAAAATGATCATTTTTTGTCGCCCCGCGCAGGCGGGGATTCGGTATTGTCAGACAATTATACCCAAGGCGGGAAACCCGCAACCCATGTACCCCATCCATTTTCTTGTTTTTTTTGACAGAAACTGAGGGGTGAGGCACTAACGGCGCAACGCAGGACCATGCAAACCATCGGGTTTCAGCCTGCGCTGACATACGATCCCATTGTGAGTTGAAAAACCGGCTTCTGTCAATAATTTCTTTTCAAAGCCCAACCCTTGTGGTAACTGCAAAAAATGTAACGGAAACAGGCAGGTGAACACAGTATGATCGCGTACGATTTGCAATGCAGCCAGGGGCACGCCTTCGAAGGCTGGTTCGAGGACAGTGCCGCTTTCGAGAAGCAGAGCGAACAGGGGTTGGTTTCCTGCCCGGTCTGTGAAGATACGACCATTTCAAAAATACCCTCCACCTTTGCCATCAAAGGCGCCGCTGCCACCGTGCCGACAGCGCCGGACGGCCCGGCGGACATGCAGGCCCTGGGTGAACAGATCGTCGATTATGTGGAAAACAATTTCGACAATGTTGGTGCCGATTTTGCCGAAGAAGCACTGAAGATGCATTATGGCATCAATGAACCCCGTAATATTCGCGGTGTCAGCACCCTTCAGGAAGAGGCCACCCTCAGGGAACAGGGGATCAATTTTTTCAAAATTCCGATACCGGTGAAGGCGGGGGCAGATGGGGGGGAGAACAGCGACCCGTAACCGGTCCCCGGTGATCCGTTCACCCCGGCGTTTTTTATGCAACGATGGGGTTCACGGACATGAGTCTTTCCGCCAGCATGGACCGCCGCTGCTGCGGCCGGTCGTTTTCAAGGGCCACCTGCAGGGCCTTGGTGGTACCGACCAGCACGACTAGCCGCTTGCCGCGGGTCAGGGCCGTATAGAGCAAATTGCGCTGGAGCATGATATAGTGCTGGGTCAGCAAGGGGATGATCACGGCCGGGTATTCGGATCCCTGGGATTTGTGCACGGAAATGGCGTAGGCCAGGGCCAGCTCGTCCAGCTCCACGAAGTCATAGGGCACCGTGCGTTCGCCGTAATCCACTTCGGCCTGTTCGTTTTCCGGATCGAGGGCCGTGACGATGCCGATATCGCCGTTGAATACCTCCTTGCGGTAATTGTTGCGCAGGTGCATGACCTTGTCGCCCACCTTGAATTGCCGGTCCAGTACGTTGATCTGTTCGTCCGAGGTGTTGAGGGCTTTTTGCAGGACCCGGTTCAGATTGAGGGTGCCCACCAGCCCCCGGTGCATGGGGGTGAGCACCTGAATATCGCGTACCGGGTCCAGGCGGAAGTGGTCGGGGATTTCCCGTTGGCAGAGCCGAACCACGATTTGTATCACTTTTTCGGGGTTGGCCGCTTCGATGAATTTGAAACCGGACGGTAACTCCGGGTCGTCGGGGGGTACCTCCATGGGCGGTTGTCCCTGAAGGATCCGGTGGGCATTGAGCACGATGGGGCTCTGTTGGTCCTGCCGGAAGATTTCAGTCAGTTCGAAGGTCTCCACGGCGTTCGACCGGATCAGGTCGGCCAGCACGTTTCCCGGCCCCACCGACGGAAGCTGGAACACATCGCCCACCAGAATCAATGAAGCGGTGACCGGTACGGCCCGGATCAGGTGGGCCATGAGCAGGGTGTCCACCATGGAGGCCTCGTCCACGATGACCACATCTGCGGGCAAAGGATCGTCCTGGGTGCGCTGGAAGCACCCATCGGCCTGGTTGTAGCCCAGGGCCTTGTGCAGGGTGGCCGCCGGTTGGCGGGTGACTTCGGCCAAGCGTCGGGCGGCCCGGCCGGTGGGTGCCAGCAGCAGCACCCGTCTGCCAAGCTGTTTCATGACCGCACCGATCGATCGGATCAAGGTGGTTTTACCGGTTCCCGGTCCGCCGGTGATCACCGCCACCTTGTGATTCAGCACGCCTGAGAGTATGGCGGCCTGCTGGTCGGAAGGACTGATGCCCAGCGTCTCGAACACCTCCTCGATGACGGACAGGTCGTTCGCATGGTTGCCGTACGGGGCGATGGATTGCATGGCCCGAATTCGGTCGGCAATGGTGACCTCGGCCCGGTGCAATTGCCGGGGAAAGATGGCCGAAGGCTGCCCATGGTTATCCGAACGCATCTCTACCAGGTCGCCACTGTCAATCAGATCGTTTAAGGCCGCGTTGGCCGTGTCGATCCCCACCTCGAAAGCCTTTTCGCACTGGGCGATCACATCTTCCCGATCCATGCAGGCGTGTCCCTGGTCAACGGCCTGTTCGAAAAGGTGCCGCACACAGGCGCCGGCCCGGTCCGATTCGTCCACCGGTGTATCGGCATGACGCACAATGGCATCGGCAATGTGAAAGCCGACACGGGGGATGTCTTCGGCCACCTGGTAAGGATCGTTGCAGAGGATATCGATGACGTCGTTGCCGTATTCGCGCAGCAGGCGGGCGGTGTGGGTCACGTCGACGCCGTTTTGTTCCAGAAAGCCCATTAACCGCCGGGCCGCATGGTGGTTTTGCCAGGCTTCAATGATGCGCCGGGCCGTTTTGGGACCGATGCCGGCCACTTCGGTCAGGCGTTTGGGATGTTCGTCGATTACGGCCAGGGTATCGCCCTTGAAATGGGCGATGATGCGTTCCACCAGTTTCGGTCCCACGCCTTTGATGAATCCCGACTGGAGGTAGTGGCGGACGCCTTCCACCGTTGCCGGCAGCATGGATTCAAAGGAAGCGAAGGCCAACTGCTGGCCGAAGCGCGGGTGACTTTCCCAGCGGCCGCGCACACAAATCGTTTCTCCGACGCGGGGATCGGGCATGGTGCCCTTGATGGTAATGGTGCGGCGGTTTTCGTCGGTGCGCAGGCGGGCAATGGTGAAATGGTTGTCCCGGTTGACGTAGGTGATTCTTTCGATGCGGCCGCTGACGGCGATGTCCGGGGGCCTGGTCATGGGGCCGACCGTTCGTTTGAAAGGATCCAGGCCGCCGCGTGGGCCAGATCCTCGTCCAGACGATCGGGACGGATGCCTTCCTCGGCCAGTTCCGTCGCCGCGGCGATACCGTTGCCGGTTCGCACCAGTATGGTTTGTCCGCATCCGGCGGCCCGGCCGGCGCGGATGTCCCTGGCGCTGTCACCCACCATCACGGCGTTGGACAGATCCATGCCGTGGCGCCGGCGGGCGGCCAGCAGCATTCCAGGGGCGGGTTTGCGGCAATTGCAGCCTTCGTCGGGGCGGTGGGGGCAAAAGAAGATGTCGGTGAGGCGTCCTCCGTTTCTGCGGACTTCCCGGTCCAGGTTGGTGTGCATTTCCCGCAGTCCTTCCAGGGGAACCATGCCGCGGTTGATCATGGACTGGTTGGTGACGATGATCACGGCAATGCCGCTTTTGCTAAGGCGGACGATGGCCTCCAGGCTGCCCGGTATGAAGCGAAATTCGGCCCAGCTTTTGATGCAGTTCGGTGAGTCGTGGTTGATGACGCCGTCGCGGTCGAGAAAGACAGTGGAATAGCGCATATCTGAGAGTCTCGAGCGTTCAGTTCGCCTATTCGGCGACAATAAATACATCCGGATAACCGCCGTCCGCCAGCCGGCGTTCAAGTTCTTCGGCGGTCTTCAGGTCTTTGCAGCGTCCCACGCGCACCCGGTAAAAAACGGCATCCCCGCGATCATAGGGGGTCACATGGGCGTTGGCATATACGCCGTTCAGTTTGTCTCGCAGGCGTTCGGCATTGGCCCGGTCGGAGAAAGCGCCCACCTGGAAGGTGAACTCCCCGTTGTAGTAATCAATGGGCTCATAGGTGTCGCCGGTTGCCGTTTCGCGGCGCTTGCCCAGGGCGATCACCTCCACCCGTGCCGTGCCGGGCCCCACCATCTGCAACTTTTTGGCCCCCGCGTAGGACAGGTCGATGATGCGCCCATGCACAAATGGGCCGCGATCGTTGACCCGGACAACGATCTGCATGTCATTGTCCAGGCGCCGGACCCGTACCCAGGTGCCCAGGGGCAGTGTCTTGTGGGCCGCGGTGAGCGCATACATGTCGTACACTTCTCCGCTGGCGGTCTTGCGGCCGTGAAATTTTTTTCCGTACCACGAAGCGATGCCCTTTTGAGAAAACCCTTTGGCATCGGGCATGGGCTTGTACCAGGTGCCGTCTACCCGGTAAGGTCGGGGATGCCCCGCAGGGGTTTGCGGTGGCGACGCGGCACAGGCCTTCAGGAACAAAATCGCCATGGCAAAAAGGATAACACGTGGCCAACACGAACCGTTGTCTTTTTTCGGATTCTTCAATACGCGTATCTCCATTGGGTGATTGGGCCGGTGCAGGTCTGGATATCGGGATTTCATTTGCCGATGGCAATCTTCAGCACATCCATCATCTTTTCCATAAAATGAAAATTGATGTCGTCCCGAACCTTTTTGGGAATATCCACCAGGTCTTTCTCATTCCATTTGGGCAGCAGGATGGTCTTGATGCCGGCGCGGTGGGCGGCCAGCACTTTTTCCTTGATGCCACCCACGGGCAGTACCTGGCCGCGCAAGGTGATTTCGCCGGTCATGGCCAGATCCTTGCGAATGGTTTTGCCGCGGAGCAAAGAGACCAGGGCCGTGAGCATGGTGACCCCGGCCGAGGGGCCGTCCTTGGGGATGGCGCCGGCCGGCACATGGATATGGATATCGTGGGAATCGAAGAAATCCTCATCCACTCCGAGGCGTTTGGCATTGGCGCGAATGAAGCTCAGTGCGGCGGTGGCCGACTCCTTCATCACATCCCCCAGTTGGCCGGTGAGCGTCAAACCTTTGCTGCCTTTCATGGTGGTGGCTTCGATGAACAGCAGGTCGCCGCCGGTGGGCGTCCAGGCCAGTCCCATGGCCACGCCGGGAGTGGTCATGCGGGCCTTGGCTTCGGACTGCAGCTTGACCGGTCCGAGGTATTCGGATACATCATCGACCTTGATGGCGGCTTTCTTGACTTTGCCTTCGGCGACTCCGGCCGCCACACCCCGGCAGATGGTGGCGATTTCGCGCTCCAGGTTGCGCAGGCCGGCCTCCCGGGTGTAGCCGGAGATGATGCGCCGGATGGCCCCGGTGGTGAAACTGATCTGCCTGGATTTGAGTCCGTGGGCTTCCCGCTGGCGCGGAATCAGGTAGCGGGTGGCGATTTTGATCTTTTCGTCCTCGGTGTAGCCCAGAAGCTGGAGTACTTCCATCCGGTCACGCAGGGCCGATGGGATGTTTTCGAGGACATTGGCCGTGGTGATGAACATCACCTTTGACAGATCGAAGGGCACGTCCAGGTAGTGATCGGAAAAGGAGAAGTTCTGCTCCGGGTCGAGCACTTCCAGCAGGGCCGACGACGGATCACCGCGAAAATCGGAGCCCACCTTGTCGATCTCGTCCAGCATGAAAATGGGGTTGTTGGAGCCGGCCCGCCGTATTCCCTGTATGATGCGGCCGGGCAGGGCGCCCACGTAGGTGCGCCGATGCCCGCGGATCTCGGCCTCGTCGCGTACGCCGCCCAGTGAAATGCGGTGAAATTGTCGACCCAGGGCCCGGGCGATGGCGTTGCCCAGGGATGTCTTACCGGTCCCCGGAGGGCCGGCGAAGCACAGAATGGGACCTTTGGAGTCGGGTTTGAGTTTTCTCACCGCCAGGTATTCGATGATCCGCCGTTTGGCCTTTTCCAGACCGTAGTGGTCCTCATCAAGGACCTTGCGGGCTTCCTTGATGTCAAGGTTGTCGGGCGTGCTTTCGTTCCAGGGCAGTTCGGTGAGCCAGTCCAGGTAGGTCATGGCCACGGTGTACTCGGCCGATGACGGGTGCATTCGCGCGAGCCGGTCCAATTCACGTTCGGCCTCCCTGGCAGCCGCTTCGGGTAGATTCTTCTCCTGGATTTTGGCTCGGTACTCATCCAGTTCAACCTTGCCTTGGTCGGTTTCGCCCAATTCCTCCCTGATGGCCTTGATCTGCTGGCGCAGGTAGTATTCTCGCTGCCGTTTGTCCATGTCCCCTTTGACCTGGGACTGAATTTTGTTGCCCAGCTCCAGGATCTCCAGTTGGTGGTGCAGCAACCTGGTCACGGCCTTGAGCCGTTCGGTGGCGTCCTGAATTTCCAGGATATCCTGCTTCTCCTCGTAAGAGGCGTTGATCGTCGAGGCCACCATATCCGCCAGGATGCCGGGTTCCCTGATGGATGTGGCCATGGAGCCCATTTCCTGGGGCAGTCCCGGTGAGAGTTTGACGATGCGGCCGAATTGTTTGGTCACGTTGGACATGAGCGCTTCGGTTTCCTTGTTTTCGTGCTCGATGTCCTGGAAATGCTCGACCCGGGCCACTAAATAAGGCTTGTTTCTGCGAAAGGATTTGACGCGAAACCGGCCCAGTCCCTGGACCAATAGCTGGGCGCGGTCGTCTTCGTTTTTGGCCATTTTGAGGATCAGGGCAGCGGTGCCCACCGCGGCCAGGTCGTCGTCGTCGGGATCCGGTTTGATGTTGTCCTGTTTCTTGGCCACCAGCAAACCGATCATGCGGTCATTGGCCATGGCCTCGTCGATCAGTTTGACGGACTCGCCTTTCATGACCACCAGCGGCAGGACCATTTTGGGAAACAGGGCCGCATCATACAGGGGCAGGATGGGAAGTTCGGCAGGCAGATTGCTGGTATCGTAATCCAAAGATGGTTGCTTGTCTTGCATGACGCTCTCCTTCACAAGCTGATGTCACCGTCGCGTTTGGCCGTTGTACAAGGCGTCCTGCGCCTTGTCGGCACCGCCACGGCGTCAACTATTCGTCGCTGATGGGAATTTTGTGGACCTGGTTTTGTTTGCGTTTGGCAATGCGAATTTTCAGCAAACCGTCCTGATAAATAGAGGAGGCAACTTCCGTGTCCACGGGGGATGGCAGGTGAAGCACCCTTTCGAAGCGGCCATACTGGATTTCGGCCAGCCGGTAGGTCCCGTTGGGCACCCGGGACATTTTTTGGCGAACGCCGGAGATTTTGATGGCACGGGAATCAATTCTCAGTTCCAGGTCATCTTTGTTGACACCGGATATCTCCACCCAGATCATAATTTCCTCCGGTGTCTCGAAAATATCCATCTGGGGTGTCCACATATGTTTCCGCGAAGAAAACATGGGGTTGACCGGGCGTGGCCGGAAAATATCGTGGATCGTTTTTTCCATACCGGTGTCGGTGGGGTCGAAACTGCCGCCGAATTTGATTTTGATATATTCCATATTTCTTCCCCAAAGATGTTGAAGTTTACAAGTGCGACAAGGTTAGCACCGAAACCGGGGCTTGTAAAGTTGCCTGAAATAAGCGATTGGCTGTTGGTGCTTCACACCTCGGTTTCTGTCAAAAAAACAAGAAAATGGGGTGGGGTTTCCCGTCATAAAAGCCAAACCAGTGAACGTCGAACATCGAACGTCCAACTTCGAATTTTGAGGCGCAAAGCCGGTGTGAAAGTGCGCGGGTGTGCGGGAGCCCACTTTTTCATAATCGATGGCTTTGCAATCCATAGAGCCGGTAATAATATCCCTGTGACGCCATCAATTGGGCATGGTTTCCCTGTTCGATGATTTCTCCATTGCGGAGCACCACGATGCGGTCGGCCGTGCGGGCCGTGGTCAGGCGGTGGGCCACCACCACGCAGGTGCGGCCGCGCATCAGGTTGGCGATGGCCGCCTGCAGGCGCATTTCGGTTTCCGAGTCCACATAGGAAGTCGCCTCGTCCAGGATGATCAGCTCCGGATCGGTACAAAAAGCCCTCGCTACGGAGATCAGTTGGCGCTCACCGCTGGACAGGGACGTACCGCCTTCACTGATGGACGTGTCGAGACCCTGCGGCAGGCGGGCCACCAGGTCCTGGCAGCCGCTGGCGGCCAATATTTTCTGACGGTGCCTTTCATCCAGATGCCTGGCGGTGAAAAAGATATTGGATCGCAGGGTCCCCGAAAAAAGAAACGGATCCTGCATGACCAGCGCGATGCGCTGTCTCAAAACCGACGGGGGAATGGTCCGGCAGTCGATGGCATTGAACCGGATGGACCCGCTGCTGGGATCGTAAAACCGTACCAGCAGGTTCACCAGGGATGTCTTTCCCGAACCGGTGGCCCCCACGATGGCGATGGTTTCACCGGGCCGGATGGTCAGATCGATTTCACGCAGCACCGGATTGTCGGGCTTGTATGCCAGGGAAATCCGGTCCATGTGCACATGCCGCAGTGGCGCTGAGCCCAATGGATCAGAGCCGGTTTGGGCCGGATGGGACGGTTTTTCCATCAGCAGGAAAATCCGTTCGGCGGACGACATGGCGTTTTGTAAGATGTTGTATCTTTCCGCCAGGTCGCGGATGGGGCGAAAGAACATTTTCATATAGGCGATGAAGGCGGCCAGGACACCGATGCTTACCGACTGGTCGAGCACATGGCCGCCACCCACGTATATGACGATGGCAATGGCGGAGATGCCCAGCATTTCGATGACGGGCATGAATACGGCAAATATGTTGATCTGACGCATGCCGGCCAGGTAATTGTCGTGATTGAGGCGGGCGAAATCCCGATAGTTTTCTTTTTCACGCTGGAAGGTCTGAATGATTTTGATGCCGCTGATGGTTTCGGAAAAGCGGGTGTTGATCTCGGCCACTTTGATGCGCAGTTCACGGAAAACGTCGCGTACCCGCCTGGAAAAGCCGAAGGCGGCCATGACCACCAGCGGCAGCACGGTGAAGGTCAACAGGGCCAGGTGCCAGTCCATGGCCAGCAGGACTGCGGCGATGCCGACGAGCAGGAACATGTCCTTGAACACCATGGAAATGAAGGCGGTGAACAATTCGTGCATGTTCTGGATGTCATTGGTCACACGGGTGACCAGTCGGGCCACGGGATTGCCGGTGAAAAAATCCAGGGACATATCCTGGATGTGGCGGTACAGGTCCATCCGCAGGTCATGCATGATGCGGTGCCCGGCGATCTGCATGATCAAATTCTGGGCAAAGGTGCAGACGAAGATGACGACCACCAGTACCAAAAAGAGCAGGCTGATGGTTGCCAGACCGGACAGGTCGGCATGGCGCAGCCGGGCCAGTTCGCCAGGGTCGAGGTGGTCCAGATCGGTCAGCCGGATGGCGGCCGTTCCATCCTGTATGCCGAATCGGTTCCGGTGCCGGGCCACAACCTGTGCCGCGGCCGGGTCGGACAGATCCACATGCAGCCACTGCTGGTCGCTGCCGGTGGCACCATCACGGGCGTGGATGCGATCGGCAGGAACGATATGACGATCAATGATCTCTTTGGTGACATATGGGATGGACAGTTCCAGCAGGGTGATAAGGATCACCAGGAGCACCGACAAAAGCAGTTTCGTGCGATGGGCAGCGGTGTAGGGCAGGATCCGGCCCAGCAGTTTCAGGTCGTAAGGTTTGCCAAGGCGTCCTTCTTTGTCGTAGCCGTAATCAAACCGCATGTTCCCGCTCCTGGAGGCGATAGGCCTTGGCGTAATAGCCGCCGGCGTTCATCAGATCTTCATGGGTGCCGGAAGACCGGATGCGGCCACTGTCCATGACCACGATGTGGTCGGCGTGACGCACGGCTGACAGACGATGGGAGGCGATGACCAGTGTCCTGCTGCCGGCCAGATTGCGGAACGTCTCCACGATGCGCGCGGCCGTATGCATGTCCACCTGGCTGATGGGGTCGTCGAAAATCATGATGGGTGCATCGTTGAGCAGGGTCCGGGCCAGGGCCACACGTTGTTTCTGGCCCCCGGAGAGGATGATTCCTTTTTCTCCCACAACCGTATCGTATCCATCGGGCAGGTCGTCGATGGTGTCTTCCAGGGCGGCCAGGCGGGTGGCCCGATGCATCTGTTCGGCGGTGACCTTTTGGGCCCCCAGGGTAATGTTTTCCCTGATGGTACCGGCAAACAGAAAGGGTTCCTGGGGAACCAGGGACATGAGTGCACGCAGATCGGCCAGCTTGATGCGGCGGGTGTCCGTCCCGTCGATGCGTACGGCACCGGAGGAGACGTCGTAGAGGCGCAAAAGCAGATGCAGCAGTGTGGTTTTGCCCGATCCGGGTGGTCCCACGATGCCCAGGGTGTGCCCCTTTTGTATGGTCAGATTGATTCCATCGAGAATCTTGCCCCGTTCGGTCGGGTAGGCGAAGTCGACCCTGTCCAGTGACAGACTCCGGGAAAAGTCGTCCAGGGAGCGGGCATCGTCTGCATCCCTGAGTTCCGGAACCGTTTCGAAAATATCGTTCAGGCGGTCCAGTGATGCCCGGCCGCGCTGGATCAGATTGGTCACCCAGCCCAGGGCCATCATGGGCCAGGTGAGCAGCCCCAGATAGCTGATGAAGGCCACGAAATCTCCCGGGGTGATGCCGGCCAATAGGGTCTGTCGGCCACCCTGGAAGAGGACGATGGCCATGCTCAGATTGGTGAGCAGCAGCATCAACGGGAAAAAGGCCCCGGTAATTTTCACCAGGTCGATGTTTTCCTGGACATAGGCCTGGGAGATGCGCCCGATTTCAAGGGCCTCCGACGCCTGGGCGTTATAGGCCATCACCACGCGGATGCCGGCGAAGCGCTCTCTAACGGATTCGGTCAGGGTGCTGAAGGCCGCCTGGACCCGCTTGTAACGCCGGTGCATCCGGCTGCCGAAGAATCGGGTTCCCAAAACGATCAGGGGCATGGGAATGAGAACGTACAGGGTCAGCTCAAGGCTGATGTAAACCATGAATCCGATGGCTGCCGATCCCAGAAAAACGGCGTCGTTCAGGGCCACCAGGCCCATGCCCGATGCCATGCGCACCTGCTGGATGTCATTGGTGGCGTGGGCCATCAGATCGCCGGTGCGAACCTGGTCGAAATAGGCCGGCGACAGGGTCTGAACGTGAGCGAACAGCCGATTGCGCAGGGCCTCTTCGATATCCCGGGCCGCGCCCAGTAGACAGCGCCGCCAGAAGAACCGGAACACCCCGATGCTCAAGCCCAGGGCGATGATGGCAAGGGCGTAATGCAACAGGCTGCGGTGATCCACCTGCATGAGGGTCAGATCGTCTACCGTCCGCTTGATGACCCGCGGAATGAACAATTGCAGCAGATCGACGGCGATCAGGCACAGCAGGCCGCCGGTGATGACAAGCCGATTGGCGATCAGATAGGGCTTGATCAGGTCAAAGGACTTCATGGTCGTTCATTGGTGCCTTACACCTCAGTTTCTGTCAAAAAAAAACAGGAGCATAGGCTGCAGATACATGGATTGCGGGTTTCCCGCCTCAGCCCTCAGTCCTTCGTCCTCTATGGGTTGCGGGTTTCACACGATCATATCGAGATATTCATTCTCGGTGAGAACCGTCACCCCCAGTTTTTCGGCCTTGGCGATTTTAACGGCGCCGACCTTTTGGCCGCAAACCAGGTAGTCGGTGCTGCCTGAGACGGCGGTTTGTACCCTGGCGCCCAGCTCCCTCGCCTGGGCCTGCATCGCCTTGCGGTCGCCTCCGGCCATCTTGCCGGTGAAAACGATGCCTTTTTCCGCGATGGGGCTTTGGACGGCGGCCTGCTCCGCAGCCAACGGTGTGCGCTGGAGGTTGAACCCCAGGTCAAGCATGTGTTGAATGACACCGGCGGATGCGGCGATGCTTTCGGCGATGCTGTGGCTGGTCTTTTCTCCGAAGCCTTTGATGGCAATGATATCGACCGCTTCGATGGTGGTGATTTTTTCTATGGGAACGTGGGCCAGCAGTTTGCGGCTGTCTCCGGTACCCAGGTCGGCAATGCCGAAGGCGGCCAGAAAACGCCAATCTTCCACCGGCTTCGTGCGGCTGATGGTGATGGCCCCGGCGAGGTTTTTGGACTGGACAGGGCCGAACCCCATGGCGGCGAAATCGCTTTCGGTCAGTTGATACAGGGCCGCTAAGCCGTCATACCCTTTATCCACGATCTTCTGGATGGTTTTGATCCCAAACCAGTCGGCATTGCCCAGGATCCGGAACCAGTGGCTGAGGCGCTGGGTGATCTGGGCCCGGCACTGGTTGTTGGTGCACTTGAGAAAGTCATTTCGCCAGACCAGCGGCCGGCCGCAGGACGGGCAATCGTCGGGAAGCCGCACTTCTCCTTTGGCCGTTATAACTGTTTCCAGTTTCGGAATCACCTCCCCGCTGCGGATGATTTCGATGCGGGTGCCGATACCGATGCCCAGATCGCGGATATTGCCTGCGTGGTGGGCCGTTACCCGGCGGATGGTGGCGCCTGACAGGGAAACCGGGGCGACCTCCATGACCGGTGTGACATTGCCGGTACGCCCCACCTGCCACTGGATGCCTTCGACAGTGGTCCGGTCCGTGTCGCCTCTGGATTTAATGGCGATTTGCCAGCGGTAGTGATGCGTCGTGGCACCCATGTGGCGCTTCAGGTCTTCGTCGATCACTTCCACAACCACACCGTCCGTGGGGTAATCAATGGTGGTCAGCAGGTCGTCGATCAGTGATTGGGTGTGCGCCAGCAGCCGCGCTTTGTCCACCCGGATCGATTTTATGCGGCTGTAGGGTACAAAATGGACCGCTCCATCATCGAGTGCCGTCCGGGCGTTTTCATTGAGCGTATCCGAAGAGACGATGCCCACCACCATGTTGCGCGGGTGTTCGAAAAACGCTGCCATGTGGGCTTCGAAATACGACTGGCGGACCACTATTTCTCCCACCCCGTGGCCCCGGCCGCCGATGGGGATCACGCCTTTGGCAAAAGCACTGGAGATTTCATAGCCCACTTCCCCGTTGCCCCGGGTGGCGAATACCCGGCCGTCGTCACGGCCGGCCAGGCCGTCCAGTTTGGGTGTCATGCGGAAATCAACCCGTTGGATGCCCAGAACGTCGGCTTCTTTGGACACGCGGGCCAGGAAACGCTCCAACTGCGCTTTGGTGTAGGCTTTTTCGATGGAGAGCATGGGCGTTGGATGGCGAACCTCCCGTTTTCCGGAAAACCGCTCGGGCTCCACGGCCTGTAGAAAAGGGTGGTCCGGGGCCATGGACCGCAGTTGTTCGACCAGGGCATCGTATTGAGCATCGCTGACCATGGGCGTTCCCTGGCGGTAGGCCCGGTTGTAAGATCCCAGCAGGTCGGCTAGTTCGTCGGTGGTTTGGGGCATGGCTCAAGGGGTCAGAGGTTCGGGTTTTTGGGGTTCATTATTCAAAATTCGAAGTTGAACGTTTTCGGCGGGTGGTCGATGATTGCCAAAAGCGAACGGCTGATAGCTCAACTCAGGTACCATTCGATTAGGGGTCGTCCTTTACCATGGCAATTCCCTTGGCCAGGGTCAGGGCCGCCCGGCAGATCTTTTCCCTGGCCGTTTTGAATTCCGGCGTTTTAAACCCCGGCCTCCAGGTGTAGTCGGAAAGTTCATCGGACACCGCCAGCATGCCGGCAGCCTCCATATGACGAAACGCCGCTACCGTGAAGATGGCCGACATCTCCATTTCAACCGCAAGCGCCCCCTGGGACTGATAATGCTTCACCTTTTCCACGGTTTCTCGAAAAATGGCGTCGGTGGACCAGACGGCGCCCTGGTGAAAAGCGGCCCCATGGTGTTGCAGGGCCAGCCGGACCTGGTGCACCAGGCTGCGGGCCGGCAGGGCCACCCGGCAGGATGGATCGCAGTAGTGCCCGGATGTGCCCTCATCCACCATGGCGCTTTCAGGTAAGACGATATCGCCGGCGGTGACCTGGCCGGATACGGCGCCGCACCATCCGATGAACACAATCTGCTCCACCCCCCATACCTTCAGGGCCTCGATGAGCATGGCTGCATACGGGGCTCCGATCAGCGGCCCCACCAGGGTATAGCGGCGGCGCTGGTCGGCGTGCACCTGGAAGGAACTCATGTAGAGTTTGCGTCGTTCCACCACGGGTATTTCTCCCAGATCCGTCAGCAGACGCCGGTCGATATCGGTGGCGGCGACAATGGCCAGGGTTCCGGTTTGTGGCGGTTTTTTGCCTTTTACGGGATTGACGATGGCTCTGCGGTCTGGCATTGTTTATGACCCGATATCAAGATTCTGGACTGCGTTATCGGTCGTCGCGGTATTACAATACAGCTTCCTCCCTCTGGCCTTGCCAAAAAACGATCTCGAACCATAAATCGTGCCTGTTCGGATATGGGACACCTTGGCCACTTCCGGATGGGCACCAAATATGTTGGGAGGTCTTTACCTGACAAACCCGTAAAAGTCGGGCATGACATGCCTGATGAGGTTTTACCCTGAGTTGCGCCCTTAGTGCCTTACACCCCAGTTTCTGTCAAAAAAAACAAGAAAATGGGGGTATATGGTTTACGGGTTTCCTGCCTCAACACTCAGTCCTCAACACTCAGT
>PDWJ01001294.1_pt1 | contig 33230 bp, 30 predicted proteins | sample 1430881 | NCBI WGS metagenome assembly PDWJ01 (sample SAMN01162460, study PRJNA174530) | Oral metagenome, whole genome shotgun sequencing project. | biome: Marine environment; feature: Marine mammal; material: Swab sample of the gingival sulcus; isolation source: swab sample of gingival sulcus...
TTGCGATAGGTGCCGATAAATATATCAGGCACTTCTTCCATGAATTTTATTGTTGAAGGGCACGGGTCGCCGTCAGCGAAAATTGATTGAAGCACTTCCAAAATATAGAACAGCAACATCACAACCGCATCGCGCCTTTCTTCGGTCCAGTCGGGCATTGCAGATCCCGGCTCCGGGATAATCTCATCGCATACATATTCCTGCCCGAATTTGCGCAGAAACTCTGGCGCCAACTTTCGGCCTTCTCCATACGATAAATCCATGAACCCTAAACCCAGATGCTTTTCGATACGCCTGTGTAGGCCAATCCAGCCATAGACCCTTAACCGAAGGCGCCAGTCTTCGCCCGGTGGGGAATAAAGCATGTACTCCCGCCACTCGCCCCGATTTTGCAGACGCGTCGGTACAGATTCCATACGCAGCCCCGTAGGAAGATGCACCAAGCCCGGCTCCGGGGGGCTCTTCGCCGGGTCCCTATCTCGTTGCCGATACTCCAATTCCGGCAGCTTCACCGATCCCCATTCGACCATCAGTCTGTTCCCCCCCTGGCCTGCGACGCGCCCATCTTAGCCAACATTTCCTGATCCACCAGCCGCCCGATGATCGGATGCAGGCGCAGGTCGCCGCCCTTGACCACCTGTTTGAAATTGCCCAGCACGCTGGCGGTGGTTTTGCGGTCGGGCGCGATGACGTCGATCAGCCAGTTTAATCATCCCTTACGAAACTGGACCGGGCCACAAACTCTCGCGCAGCAATATCATCGAGGTTTGGTATTTCTCCTGCCGCAAGCCTTCGCAAAATTGGCGATGATCCCACGGTTGATTAGACCGTACTTCATTTCTATGCGGTCATTGGTCGGCATCAACGTGCCTTTCCACAGCATTTCGTCGATATCACCGTCGCCAGCTTCCACAACTGCCCCCCAGAACACGGGGTCATCCCTGAGGTCGCGAGCGACTGTTAAGACATCTTCCACCGTTGGCTTTTTCGTTCTCAACCCTGAGTAAAGGGAAACCCTAGAGAAAAACCGGTCTTCGATGAATGCGTGTGCCTCTTCCCCTTCCGGCGACGGCAACCTTCCTCCAGCAACAAATCGGCACACGACAGCGGCGAGTGACAGCAGCAGAGGGTCACGCAAATCTTTCAGATACTCTTTGGATTTTCCCCGAACCGACGCAGGGTCTTTCAGAGAGCGAAAATAACCGCTTTTAAGAACATCTCTGGCATAAGCCTCAATAACCTCATCAATTCGCTCTTGGTCTTCATCACTCCAATCGCCCCGAAACCCAGCACGCATAAAAATGGACTGCAATTCTGGGTGGTTCCACAAATGCTCTGCAAGAGCCTGCACTTCTTCCACGCTCGAAGGGGCTAGTTTAGGTCCACCATCCGGGTTGTATGTCATGCCACCCTCCGCAAAACGCAAATTCTCTGCCTCTCAATCAGCATGCTGCTGATTTCGAACGTGAATTTTGATGCGCAGTATTGCAGATTAAAGCGATTTCGCTCTAGCTCTCCACGCCCGGCAGGCTCACACCGGCCGCCTGAAGCGCTGCCCAGATCTTTGCATCGCGGCCGTAGATGTCGGCCCGGTAGCCGAGCTGGCCGCGCAGATCCGAAAACGCCGTGCGGTAGACCAGATGCACGGGCACGGGATGCTCGAGTTTGACCGTGGTTTCACGCCCCGTCCGCAGGATCGACTGGAAGGTGCCGACCGGGTCGGCCTCCTGCATGGCCAGCAACTCATAGGCGAACTGGTAAGGTTTCTGGAGCCTTATGCAACCATGGGAATAGGCGCGGACCTCGCGTTCGAAGAGATACTTCGTCGGCGTGTCGTGCAGATAGATGTTGTGCTGGTTGGGAAACATGAATTTCACCCGTCCCAGCGCGTTGCCCCCCGAAGGCGGCTGCTTGAGGTCGAAGGGAAACGTCCTGGGCGTCACCTGGGTCCAGTCGATCGCGTCGCGCGGCACCACCCGCCCGGCGCCGTCGATCAGTTGCAGATGCGCCGAAGAGGCGCCGCCACTCTCGATCATGCGCGGCAGATATTCCTTTTCGGTGATCGACCGCGGCACATACCAGCTCGGGTTGATGACCATGTGTTCCATCATGTCCGAAAACTCGGGCGTGCGGTGGTTGTGGCTGTTCTGGCCGACGACCGAACGGGTCTCGAAGGTGATTTCGCCGCCATCGACGATGCGGGCGGTGAAATCGGTGAGATTGACCCAGACGTAGCGGTCGCGGCGGTCGATCGACAGCCAGCGCTCGCGTTCCATTGCCACGATGATCGACTTCAGGCGCTCGGCGGCGGGCACGTTGATCGCCCTGATCGTTGCCGGCCCCGCCACACCGTCGGGATTGAGCCCCATGTTTTCCTGAAACGCCTGCACCGCCCTGGTGATCTCGGCGTCATAGCTGCTGGTGGCGGAGCGTTTGAGATAGCCCATGGCGATCAGCCGGTTGCGCAGCTGTACCACGGCCGGGCCGCTGTCGCCGGGTTTCAGCGTGTCGGCCGCCACCTGCGGCCCCCAGCCGCCCCGCGCCACCAGCCGTTCGATCTCGAACTTCTTGTGCATCAGCCGGGCGTATTCGTCCGACGACGGGATCAGCGAATGCATGAAGGCATCGGGGTTGTCGGCCGCAAGAAAGCCGGTCAGCAGCTCGACCGGATCGCGCCGGTGCGGGTTGCGGGTCATCAGCTTGTCGATCGAGCGCGGGTTCAGGATGCCGGTCTGGATCTGGTGGGCATAGGTGAGAAACAGCCGGGTCAGCGCGACCTCGACCCGGCCGCGCTCGCGCGGGCTGGCGACATGGCGCATCATCTCGGTGAGTTCGGTGGTGTCATAGGCCGATTGCGGCAGCCCGTGCTCGTCGGCATGCAGGATCGCCTTCAACAGCGCGGTGAGGCGCGCTTTCTCGGCCGGGTCCTGGCCGGTCCAGACCGGGGCATAGCCGGTCTCGCGGTAGAACCGCGCCACCTCGTCATCGGCCAGCGCCTCTTCGGCGACCGCCTGGGCAAAGGCCGAAAACCCGAGACTGCCGCCCGCCCCGGTCTGCGCCGCCCCGGTTTCAGCGACCACGGGTGCGGCGCCGAACGCCACGGCGGCTGCGGTCGAAAGCATGAATGTCCTGAGGCGCAACGGGAGCGTCATCATCTGTTCCTGGTCCTGGGCCGATACTGCATGTGTTCTTGATTTTTTTCGCCGGGCGATAGTGGCGAGGAAAGCCGGGGCTGTCCATTCACATCGCCGGGACAGAGTGTTTCCGGCCCACTTCGCGCCAACCTGCGGCAAACCGGCCACTGTTAACGTGGCCTTCAGAAAATTGAGCGAATTATCGCCAATCATGGGCGATTTGCGATGTTGCAGGGACAATGGCCTTGGCCCCGGATTCGGCGCGTGCCATAACGGCGCTGCGCCTGGGGACGAGGTGCAACCAAAAGCGCCGTGCAGAGCAATGCCGGGAATGGCAATGACTGAAGTGATGCAGCGGCGTTTGAGAAGAAATGGGACGAACTGGGACAAATGACCACCTCTAGCTCGAACGGGCTCAGCAGGCGTACTCTTCTTCGCGCCTTCGCAGCCACGACTCTTGCCGCCGCTCCGGCCTTTCACACCGCTCCCGCCTATGCCCGCGGCGCCGGCGATATCCGCCGCATTGCGATGTATTCCGGCCGCACCGGCGAGAAGGTTGACATCATCTACTGGATCGACGGCGAGTACATCGCCGACGCGCTCAAGGAAGTGAACCACTTCATGCGCGACTGGCGGGTCAACGCAGTGAAGACGATCGACGCCCGCACCATCGACATCATGGCCGCGGCCCACCGCCTGCTGGACGTGAGCGAACCCTATACCCTGCTCTCGGGCTACCGCACGCCCCAGACCAACGCGATGCTGCGTTCGCGCTCGCGCGGGGTTGCAAAGAATTCGCTGCACATGGCCGGACAGGCGGCCGATCTGCGGCTCAAGAACCGGTCGGTCAATCAGATGTACAAGGCCGCGCGGGCCTGCCGCGCCGGCGGCGTGGGCAAGTATTCGCGCTCCAATTTCGTTCACATGGACTGCGGCCAGGTCCGCACCTGGGGGAGCTGAGGCCGCGCGCACGCACGCGCTTCGGACAAAGCCCGCGTGGGTTCTCAGGCGGTTTTCAGGCGGCAAGACCACCCTCTGGCGTTTGACGAAATACCCGACACAGAGAGCATCACCTGACGCGCCCAAAATCCATGATTTCAGGCAACGTCGGGTGATTCAGGTTTTTCGCATGACGCTTTCGCCCGCGGGGATATCTGCAACAGAACAGAACCCGCCCCCGGAACAGAACCCGCCGGTGGCCCGGCTCTGGCCGGCGCTGTCCTGTTAGCACGGCGGGCCGAGGCGCCCGGCCCGGGCTGTGCCGGCATATGGCCCCCGTTCAGTCCCGCCGGCGCGTCGGAGACAGCCGGTCGAGCCGCAGCCGGTGGCGGTCATCGCTCATCCGCCAGGCCGCCCCCGTCACCGCCAACAACACACCGAGACCGGTGGCGCCGCCGATCAGGAACATCACCAGCAACTGGTATTTCACCGCCTCTGTCGGATCGACGCCCGAGAGGATCTGGCCCGACATCATCCCCGGCAGCGAGACCACGCCGGTGGCCGCCATGCCATTGATGATTGGCGTAAAACCGGCCTGAAGCGCGCGGCGGACCTGGGGCCGGAAAGCCTCTGCCCGGCTGTGACCGAGCAGAAGCCGCGCCTCGACCGCGACCCGTTCGCGGCGAAGCGCGCCCAGCAGCCCCTCCAGCCCGAGCGACACGCCGGTCATGATATTGCCAAGGATCATCCCCAGCAGCGGCAGCGCGAACCGGGGGGTCCACCACGGGTGGGTTCCGATCGCCGCGATCAGGCCATAGCTGGCCACGAAAATCCCCGCCATCGCCATTGCCCCGCCGCCGACGCTCCAGCCCCAGACCCCGGCGAGCGGGCGCTCCTGGCGGGCGCGGATCTCGCGCGCGGCGACCGCAAGCATCACCAGCGCCACCAGCGCCGTAAGCCAGGGGCTGCGGATCGCGAAAACGGTTTTCAGCACCAGCCCGACGAGCAGCAGTTGCACCACCATGCGCGCCGCCGAAAACAGCAGCTTGCGTTCGATGCCGAGATGACGCCAGAGCGACAGCCCCGCGTTGATCAGCAGAAACACCGAAGCCGCCGCGAGGTCGCCCCAGCTGAGGGTGACATAGCCGCTCATGGGATTGCCTCCAGCCGGCCCGCATCCATCCGGTACTGCCGCGTGGCGAGGCGCAGGGCCTGGGCGGGGTCATGGGTGATGAGAAGCAGCGCGAGGCCACCGGCCATCCGCGCGCGCAACAGCGCTTCGACCGCCGCCGTTGCCTCGCCGTCCAGCGCCGCGGTGGGCTCATCGAGCATCAGCACCTTCGGGGCAGTTTGCAGCGCGCGCAGCAGCGCCAGCCGCTGACGCTCGCCGGTCGAGCAACGCGCCACCTCCCAGCCCAAAGCGCCTTCGAGATGCAGGGCTGCGAGCCCCGGCGCGGGATCGGGATCAGCGGCGAAATGGGCGCCGACCGTCTCCTCCCACCAGCCGGGTTCCGCCGGCACCAGCGCCACCGCCCGCCGCCATTGCGGCGCGGTGAAAGCCTCGCGCGCCCGGCCGCCAAGGCTGACCTCGCCCCGGTTCGGGTCAAGATCGGCAATCGCGCGCATCAACAGCGTCTTGCCCGAACCCGACGGCCCCTGAACCGCGGCACATTCCCCCGCGGCAAGCTCCAGCGAGAGCGGACCGATCAACCGGGTCGAGAGGCGGGCAACGCGCAACATGGGATGACAATAGACCCGGCAGTTGTGGATTTGAATGGGGTCAGCAGGGCGCCCGGGACAAAATGGGGTGGTTGACGAAATCTGAACATCTCGCCGTGCCCGCCGGGCAGAACGCCGCAAACCATTGATTCAGAACGGTAAAACAGCGATTTCATTAGTCCGGTATTCCGGACTAATGAAAATGCCGAAGCCCCGGAAAGCCCTGCATCTGTAACCCGGAGGCCCGTGCAGGCCTCCCCGCTGACCCGCTGAAGATGAGCAGCACATAGAGGCCGGTGGTTGCCGCAACAACGGCGGGATATGGCAAGACGACAAGTGGGATTGTGCCTGTTGGCTACAAGCCTTTGGCTTTACGCCGATGCTTCGCGGATTTGGGGATCAGAACCCATTCCCGTCAGCCATACCTGACATCAAGTGCATCACCTGACCCGTTGAAATCCATGGATTTCAGGCAGCGTCAGGTGATTGATGGGTCTCGCATGACGCTCCGCCCAGACGCCGGGCAACGCAAAGACCACCGCCACGGCCGGAAATGCTTCCGGAAACAGCGGGCGGATGTTGAACGACAGGATACGCAGCCGGAAACCGGCGCCCTTGTCCCGTGGCGGAAACAGGGCAGCCCCCGATGGAACCTCCGCCAGCCCTGCCCCTTTTGGCGTCCGGCCATTGCCGCGTCCGAAACCGCCGTCTGCGCAAACGTCCTGCCGCGTCGTCTCATGCCCCGCCTCAAGCTCCCTGCCCCGCCTTCCGCCAGGCCGGCCCTCAGCCGGCCCCGGACAAAACGCCAGGAGCCTTCCGGCGCTACTCGGCTGCCCCGGTGGCGGGATCCTCCGCAGGCAGGGTAAACACCTGGCCCGGGTAGATCAGGCTCGGATCGCGAATGAACTCGCGGTTGGCCTCGAAGATCTTCACGTATTTGAACCCGTCGCCATAGCGCTGGTCGGCGATCCCCCAGAGCGTGTTGCCGGGCTGGATCGTCACGGCGGTCAGCACCCGGCCTTCGGCGGCGGCGGCTTCGGTCCGGGCCTCGGCCAGGGCCAGCACCTCGGGCTGTTCGCGTTTGAACGGGGTTTCGATGCGGGTGGTGACCGAACCGTCGGGGGCGACCGCGTCGATCCGCAGCGTATAGACACCGCTCTCCACCGACGGCAGCGGCGCACGCCACTGGCCATCGTCTCCGATCACCGCCGTGCGCACCGCGGCATTGTCAAGATAGATCCTGAGCGCGCTGTCTCCCTCGCCCCGGCCCGACAGCGCCACCTCGCCCGCCTCGTCATAGGAGATCGCGTCGATCGAAAGCTGTGCCTGGGGCAGGCTGTCCTGAAGCACCCGGATGCCCTGCGGCCCCGCCAGCACCACCCGCGGTGCAGCGGCCGCCGCAACGGCCACACGGCCGGGTTCCGGGCCTTCGGTGACCGCATCGGCGCCGGCTTCGGAAACGGTGCCAGCCGCGCCAGACAGGATTGCGGCGGGCGGAACAGGCTGCGCGGCGAAAGGCGGCATGTCGGCGCCGGCTTCGGCAAGGGCAGGCGCAGCGCCGGACGCCCCGACGGCGGCGATGGCCTGTGGCGATTGCGCTTCCGGGACGGACCCGGCGCCAGATCCGGTCGAGGGATCCTTGAACAGCCACGCGGGAGGGGCAGCCGTGGCGGGCAAGGTGGCGGCCTCCGCCAGCAGCGCTTCGCCGGGCACTTCGGGGGCGGCGTCGCCGGACATTTCAGGAGGCCCTCCGGCGGGCGCGGGGACATAGTTGGGCGCAGGCGCGACCAGGGCCGGCCTGGCATCGCCCGCGGCAGAAGCGGCCAGTTCGTCAGGGGCCATTTCAACTTCTGCTTCCGCTTCCGCCTCCGGCCCTGCGGAGGGCGCGGCGCCCGGGTCCGGACGCGGCGGGGGAAGATGGCTTGCGGGCGCTGCGGGTTGCGGTGCGAGGGCAGCGATTTCGGCATTGCCCGGCGGCGGAGGGGCCGCCGGCTGGATGATCACGCTCTGTTGCGAAACCACCGTTTTGCCTGTCCCGTCTTCTCCGGCGGATGTTGCCGCCAGGGTCATCACCCGCGTCACCTCCACCGGCGGCAGGGTGAACATCGCCACGAAACTGCCTGACCCGTCGGCCACGGCTTCGCCGGCCAGCCGACCGTCGACCAGCACCGCCACCCGGGCACCGGCGGCCGCACGGCCTGCCACGAGAGCATTTCCATCGGGAGCAATGCGTACCAGATCGAAGCCAGGCGGGGGCGGGGCCGCCGCAGTTGCCGGGGCCTCGCGGGGGGCCTCGCGGGAGGCAGGGTCGGCAAAACGCCCTGCGGTCTCCGGCGCGGGTCCGGCTGCGGCCTCCGGGGCCGTTTCCGGGGACGGCTGCGGGGATGCCCCCGGGGCCGTTTCCATGGCCGTTCCCATGGCCGTTTCCGGGGACGGCTGCGGGGCCGCTGCGGCATCGCGCACAGCATCGGGGGCCGGCGCGGACCCGGATGCGGGCGAAGGCTCCGGGTTCGGCCTGTTCACCTGTTCCCCGGATTCCCCGGACCCCGGCTCTTCCTCTGCTGCCACCGCAGAGGCGCCCCCCTCCGCGGCGCTTGCGCCCGGCCCGGCAGCCCGGACCGGTCCGCCGGAAAGCCCGGCCGCGGGGAGCGGGTCCGGGTCCGGGTTTGGCCAGAGGCCCGGGATCACAAAAGAAACCGCGACAAGGGCCGCGAGGGCAAGACTGCCGCCTGCTGCAAGGACCGCCGGGGTCGAAAAACGTGCCGCCATGTCTGCTCCCCCCCAGGGTTGCCCCGCCACGCCGCCCGGGATGCGCTCCGGCCGATCCGGCAACACCATAGACCCGGCCCCGGCCGGGGTCAAAACCAACGGACCATCCCGACGGCCCGGCCCTCAGGCCGCGTTTACAGATAATCCGAGCGCTGAAGCCCGTATTTGGCCATCTTCTCGTTGAGCGTCCGGCGCGGCAGGCAGAGCTCTTCCATGACGCCGACGATCGAGCCCTTGTGGCGGCGCATGGTGTTGTCGATCAGCATCCTCTCGAAGGCCTCGACGTATTCCTTGAGCGGCTTGCCCTCGGTGGTCATGGTCTGGGGCTGGACATCCTCGTGATCGTTCATCAGCAACGAAGAGATCGTGCCCGACCCCCGGCGCGATTGCAGCACCGCGCGTTCGGCGATGTTGATCAGCTGGCGGATGTTGCCGGGCCAGGGCGCCTGCAACAGCTGCGCGGCTTCCTGCGCGGTCACGGTCGGCGCCGCGCAGCCGTATTCCTCGGCGAACTGGTCGGCAAAGCCGGTGAACAGCATCAGAATGTCTTCACCGCGCGCGCGCAGCGGCGGCAGGGTGATCTTCATCTGCGCCAGCCGGTAGAACAGATCGGGCCGCAGCGCGTCTTCGCAGACCTTTCCGGCCTCCTGCATGTTGCACACCGCCACCACCCGGGTTTCGGGCGGGGTGCCCTGATCGTTGATCCAGGCCAGCAGCCGCGCCTGAAGACCCGCCGGCAGCGCCTCGACATCTTCGAGCACCAGCGTGCCGCCACGGGCCTGTTCGACAAACGGCTGGGCGCCGCCCTCTTCCATCGGCCCGAAGAGCCTGGCCCCCAGATCGTCTTCCTCCTGCCCCGCGACCCTGACGACGACAAATTTGCGCCCCGCCTTGGCGCCGACCGCGTGCAGCGCGTGGGCCACCAGTGTCTTGCCGGTGCCGGTTTCGCCGTCGATCAGCACATGGCCGTCGGCCTGGCCGATGTCGAGAATGTCTTCGCGCAGCCGTTCCATCACCGGCGAGGCGCCAATGAGCTTTTTCATGATGGTGGTGCCGTCGCCCAGTTCGCGCCGGAGCGCGCGGGCATCGAGGGTCATCCGCCGCGCCTGGGTCGCCTTCTTGGCCAGCTCGGTCATCCGGTCGGGGTTGAAGGGCTTTTCGAGAAAGTCCCAGGCGCCGACCCGCATTGCCTCCACCGCCATCGGCACATCGCCATGGCCGGTGATCATGATCACCGGCAGCGCCGAATCGAGGCTCATCAGCTTCTTGAGAAACTGCATCCCGTCCATGCCGGGCATGCGGATGTCGGAAATCACCACACCGGGATAATCGGGGCCAACGCTTCTGAGCGCCTCTTCCGCGGAAGGATAGGTCTCGGTATCGAACCCCGAAAGGGCCAGCCACTGGGAAATGGACTGACGCATGTCCTGTTCGTCATCGACGATCGCGATCTTCATTGCCTGTGCCATGATGCTTGGATTACCTCCGGCCTCCCTTTCGGGCCTCTTGACGTGCCCCGGACCTGTGCCGCCCGGGAGGAGCCGTGCGCGCTTGTCCCGCGGCTTCGGATCCTGTTGACAGTTTTTCGGTGCCGTCCTTCAGGACAGGCAGTTCGACCTCGAAAACGGCCCCCCCCTCGGTCCAGTTGCGCGCCGTGAGTCGGCCGCCGAGATCGGAGACGATGCCCGAGGAAATGGCAAGCCCGAGGCCCACACCATCGCCGGGCGCCTTGGTGGTGTAGAAGGGTTCGAACAGCTTGTCGAGATCGGCCACCCCCGGCCCATTGTCGCGCACCGAAATCCGGGCGCTGTCGCTGTCGCGGGTGAGCAGAATGTCGATCTGCGGGGCTTCGGCGGTCTTGGTGGCGTCGATGGCGTTGCGCAAGAGGTTGATCAGCACCTGTTCCAGCCGCACCCGGTCGCCCATCACCTTCACCGGATCGCGCGGCACATTGCGGGTGATCCGCACCTGGCGCCGCTTGAGCTGCGGTTCCATCATCGCCAGTGCCGCGGAAACCGAGCTGCGCACGTCAAGCTCCTCGAAAGCCTCGCCGCCCTTGCGGGCATAGGATTTGAGCTGGCGTGTGATCGCGCCCATGCGTTCGATCAGATCGTCGATCCGCTGGAACGACGACAGCGCCTCATCCGGGCGCTTGCGCTGCAACAGAAGCTTGGCGCCGGCGAGATAGGTCTTCATCGCCGCCAGCGGCTGGTTGAGCTCGTGGCTGACGGCGGCCGACATCTCGCCAAGGACGGCAAGCTTCGAGCTTTGCGCCAGCGTCTGCTCGGCCACCTGAAGGTTGGCCTCGGCCTTCTGCCGCTCCGAGACCTCGCGGCGCAGCGCCTCGTTGACAGCTCTGAGCTCGGCCGATTCGATCTGCAGAACCAGCGACCGCGAGGTGGCACGGCGCGAAATCACGTAGAAGGTCGCCGCCAGCAGGATGGCAAACCCCATGATCTCCAGCGCCAGCACCCCGTTCACCCGCTCACGCACCGAAGCATAGGTGGTGAACGTGGTCATCCGCCAGCCCTGGAACGGAATCCGGCTGTCCTGGCGCAACACGTCGCTGCCGACGAACAGCGGGTCCGCCGGAAGCGCCGGCCAGTCGGCGGTGGCGCGGATGGCGCGCTGGATCGCCGCGGTCGGGGAAACAACGGTGAGCGCGGCGGCTTCCAGCTTGCCGCGCCAGCGCGGCTCGGTTGCGAGGATCACCTGGCCCGCGCTGTCGGTCACCATCACCGCGTCCTGAACCCCCGCCCAGCCCTGTTCGAACTGGGCAAGATCGACCTCCACCACGATCACCCCGAGCAGATCGTTCTGCAACTCGATCTTGCGGGCATAGGTAAAGCCATAGCTGCCGGTCTCGTTATGCACGGTGGTGAACACCGTGTCGGAGGAGCGCAGGGCATTGACGAAATACTGCGTGCCGCGCCGGTTCGAACCCAGTTGCTCGCGCTGGGTCGCCGCCACCACCCGGCCGTCGCTGTCGAGCAGCACCATGGAAGCGGCGCCGATCTCGTCCTTGTAGGAGATCAGCCTCTGCGACGAGGTCACATAATCCTGGCTGGCGAGCGCCCCCATCAGCGCCGGATCGCGCGACAGCAACAGCGGCACCACCGAGTTGCGTTGCAGTTCCGACAGCAGGTTGCCCGAATACAGCGCCATGCGCAGTTCGGCGCGGGAGCGGGTGGTTTCGGTGTAGCGCGCCGTCAGCCAGCCGTTCGAGACCCAGACCACCGCGATCGCCAGCGAAAACAGCCCCGCGAGCACCACCCGGGCGCGCAACGACATGCGCTGCAAGGATGGCGGAGGCGCGGCCTCGGGGGCCGTCTCGGAGGCCGTCTCGGGTGTTCCGGGGCCGGATGCGGGGGCCTTCGCCATGGGCGCAACCATATACCTGCGCCCTCCGCCCTCACAATCGGGCGTTCGCCAGCGCCCCGGCAATCGAGCGGAACATTGCCGCCCCGTCGGTGCCGCCATGCACCGCCTCCACCGCCCGCTCCGGATGCGGCATCATCCCCAGCACCCGCCGGTTGGCCGACAGCACCCCGGCGATGTCTTCGGCCGAGCCGTTGGGGGTGTCAACATAGGTGAAGGCGATGCGGTCTTCGTCACGCAGCCGGGCGAGCGTTGCCGCGTCGGCCTGGTAATTGCCATCGTGATGCGCCACCGGAATCCCGATGTGCTGGCCCCGGGTGTAACCGCCGGTGAAGACACTGTCGGCGGTGGCAACCTCAAGCCTCACCGGCTTGCAGACAAACTTGAGATTGGCGTTGCGCATCAGGGCCCCGGGCAGAATGCCGGTCTCGGTCAGCACCTGAAAGCCGTTGCACACCCCGAGCACATAGCCGCCGTGCTCCGCATGGGCGATCACAGAACGCGCAATCGGGCTCTGTGCCGCAATGGCACCGCAACGCAGGTAATCGCCGAAGGAAAAGCCGCCGGGGATGGCGACGATATCGGTATGCTCCGGCAGATGGTCGTCCTTGTGCCAGACCATGGCGACATCGGCCCCCGCCTGCCGCAAGGCCACCGCCATGTCGCGGTCGCAATTGGAACCGGGGAAGACGATGACGGCGGCTTTCATGGGGCAGATCCTTTCCGGAAGCTTGCGGGGGCCTTTTGCGGAGCTTTGCTGCGGGCAGAACCGGGGCCGCTGGCGCGGCCCCGCGCCTCAGCCGATGACCTTGAAGCTGTAAGTCTCGATCACCGTATTGGCGAGCAGCTTCTCGCACATCTCGCCGATGGTCGCCTCCGGCGTGCCCTCGGCCAGGTCGAGCTCGATCACCTTGCCCTGACGCACCCCTCCGACGCCCTCGAACCCCATCGCCGCCAGCGCGTGGCGCACCGCCTCGCCCTGCGGATCGAGCACCCCGGGTTTCAGCATGACATCGACGCGGACTTTCATCGGGCGGCTCCTTCGATTCTGGTTGGGGATCTCATACAGGCTCGCGCGCCGATGGGCCAGCCGGAGCCGCCGTCCGGTCCGGTGCGGATGTCAGTTGATCACATGCGGTTTCGGCGTATGGGTCACGTTGGACGGCAACACCCCAAGACGCCGCGCCACCTCGGTATAGGCGTCGGTGAGCGAGCCGAGGTCGCGGCGGAACACGTCCTTGTCGAGCTTCTGGCCGGATTCGATATCCCACAGCCGGCAACTGTCGGGGCTGATCTCGTCGGCCACGATCAGCCGCATGTAATCGTTGTCCCAGATCCGGCCGATCTCGATCTTGAAGTCGATGAGCCGGATGCCGACGCCATAGAGCACCCCGGTCAGAAAGTCGTTCACCCGCAGCGCCAGCGAAACGATGTCGTCCAGATCCTGCTGCGAGGCCCAGCCGAAGGCGATGACATATTCTTCCGGCACCAGCGGATCGCCCAGCGCATCGTCCTTGTAGGAAAACTCGACGATCGGCCGCGGCAATTGCAGCCCCTCTTCGAGGCCGAGCCGCCTGGCCATGCTGCCGGCGGCGAAATTGCGCACGATCACTTCCAGCGGCACGATTTCCACCTGGCGCACCAGCTGCTCGCGCATGTTGAGGCGTTTGAGGAAATGGGTCGGCACGCCGATGTTGTTGAGCCCGGTCATGAAAAATTCGGAGAGCCGGTTGTTGAGCACCCCCTTGCCCTCGATCACGTCGCGCTTTTCGGCGTTGAAGGCGGTGGCGTCGTCCTTGAAATATTGCACCAATGTGCCCGGTTCCGGCCCTTCGTAGAGAACCTTGGCCTTGCCTTCGTAGAGCTTCTTGCGACGTGCCATGAGACCGATCCCTTGCGGCGCGGGAGCGTGCCCGCATGGAAAGTGTGGCGCGGGATCACCGCGCATGGACAGCGGGATCACCCCGTCTGGATGATCCACATAGATGGTTGCGCCCGCGGGAGGCCCGCGCGCGTTTTGGCCCTCTTAAAGCACCGCTGCGGGCGCGGCAAGACGCAAGGCCGCGGGCGCGGCAAGTCAAAGCGCGGGCGTGGACGCGGCAAGGTAAAGCGCGGGCGCGGGCACGGCAGGCGCAGGCTCAGCGGCCCTTCCGGCGAGACCGGTTACGCGCCTTGCGGCGCGGGCCCGCGACCAGCGCGTAGAGCTTGTTGCGCAGGCTGTCGGGGTCGCCGAAATTGCGCAGATCCATCCCCGGCGGCGGCGGCATCCCGGGGCGTTTGCCGAACAGCTCTTCCTCGCGCGGCGCAAGCACCGATTTCGGGTGCAGAAACACCCAATTGTCGGTCTGAAGCCCGAGCAGGCCCTCTTTCGCATGGCGGATCCGGAGCTTGAGCTCCGGATTGTCCTCCGGCCCGAGGGTGTCGCCATCGGTGAAATCATTGCCATATTGCAGATGCAGGACGGCCGCGCCGATGACCAGTTCCGCCGCCTCGGCGGGCGGGATCCGGGCGAGCGGCAACAGCATTTCATGGCCGGTAAAGGCCGCGACCCCGATGGTCTGCACCGTCACCGGCACCGGCGCCTGCCCGTCGGGCACCGGCTCGACGCCGAGGTTGATCCACTGGAAGAACGGCACCTCGCCCTTCAGCGCCACCTTCGCCGCCCCGACCCATTTGTCCGGCGCCACCACGGTGTCGCCATTGGGAAAATAGACCGCCGTCGCCACCGGCAGGCTGGCAAAGACCGCGCCGATACAGGTGGCCCGGCGGGCCGCATCAAAGCGCGCTTCGAGCGTGTCGTCGACGCTGTTGACCATCAGATGAATATAGGTCCGGTGCCGGTCGACCGCCGCTTTCGCCTCAGGAAAGGTAAGCCGGTTCTTGGCGCACATATGGTCCCAGTCGATGTCGCACCGCCCCGGCGTCGACAGCATCGGGATCATCCGCGGCTGGTTCTCTTCGCCCCCGGGAAACAGCGAGGTCACCAGAACCTCGCCGGTGCTGTGCATCCCGTCGAGCACCCCCGGGGTTATGCCGCCTTCGGCCACCATGTCCGACCAGGCAAGCTCCGGGAAATCCTCGCGCAAAGCGTCGAGAATGTCGCGGTTGCTGAAGCTCACCGGCTCGGTGAACAGCACATAGACCGAAAACCCCTCCGCCAGCCGCTTGTCGCTGTAGCGCTCCGGCGGCCCCTCCGGGCGCCGTGGAGACCCGTTGCCGCCATCCATGGGTCAGGCCCCCGGCGCGCGCTGCATCATCGCCATCACGTCGAAGATCTTCATGAAGGTCTCTTGCGGGATCCCCATGGATTCGCCCATGGTGACGAGCATTTTCTTTTCGTTGTCCTCAAGCACGCCGTCGGCCAGCGCGGTGCGGATCGCGAAACACATGGCGGTTTCACGCAGTTTCGGCGACAGCGCCGCCGCCGCGCGCTGGAACACGTCATTCATGCCGCGCGCCTTGATCTCCTCGACGATCTCGACGCCCAGATCGGACGTGCGTTTCCCTCCGATCGCGAGGAATACGGGCGAAAAGCTGCACATGTTGGAGATCTGCATGGTTTCCGGCGTGGTGATCTCGCCGTCCGACGCTGCCACCATGAGCGGGATCGCCAGCACCGCGCGGGCGGTTTCTTCCTGGGCATTGACCTGGCCGGCACTCTGGCCGGTGTTCTGGTCGGGGGCTTTGCGAAGGTTGGAGAAAAGGCCCATTCGGCACTCCTTTGATGGTTCCGGTTGTATTGCCGGCCAGACAATCGCCCCATAGGGGCCGAATTGTGTCACGATTGGGCTCATTTCGCGATTGCGCGCGGGAGGAAGGGGGTGGCAACGGCGGGCAGATGTTTGCGCCAACGGGCTTGCCTGCCCGCCACGGGAGGGGCATATGAGAAGGAGCACAAAGACCGCGCACATCCAATGGGGGCCCAGAATGACGACCTTCGACGACCGCGAAAACGCCTATGAAAACATGTTCGTCCATGACGAGGAACTGCGCTTCAAGGCAAACGCGCGCTGCAACAAGCTTCTGGCCCTCTGGGCGGCCGGGAAGATGAACAAGGCCGAAGGTGAGATCGACGCCTATGTGGCCGAGGTGATCAAGTCCGATTTCGAAGAGGCCGGTCATGAGGACGTGATCCGCAAGGTCGCGGGCGATCTCGACGATCTTTCCTCCGCCGAAGAGGTCCGGGCAAAACGCGCCGAGCTTCTCGCGGTGGCGCAAAAGCAGGTCGCCGCCGAAGCCTGATCCCGGCCATCCCGCCCATCCCGCCCCGGTATCGCAACGGGCATCGTTCTGGCGCCACTCCGGCACCCACAGGACCGGACCTGAACCCCCCGGGGCCGGGAGGGGTGTTTGGCGCGCTTTCGGTGCTCGGGTCAAGCTTTGCCCGGAGCATTGCGGGCCGGGCCGCCGCACGGGCATCCTCGCCTGGACCGGGACCGGTTTGCTTGCGCGGACACCCGGGCGCTGTGTTTTATCAACCATTTGTTAACCGCCTAATACGTTGATAAAAAAGGCATTCTTGACACATTCAAATTTCACTATTCCGGAATACCGGACTACCGGAAGACCAGAATACCGGACTAACAGAATACCCCACTATCGGAAGATCAGGGCCAGAGCATTCCAGGACTGGCTTGAGGCATACCCGGGCGCTGGATCGAGAAATCCGAACAGGTGAGTCAGGTGGATTTTCCACTCCTGATCCGGCAGCAGGGCCGGACGAAGGAGCGAGCAGGGCAAGACGACCAGAACGGAACCGCAGCCCTGAGTTTACGGCGAACGTCGCGTTGGCAGCCTTGAAGGGCGACAACACAATGAGCGGGTTGGCGACACCGTTCGCCGTGCATCTGAACCAGATCGGTTGCGGATATGGGCCGGCGGGTTTGCAGGCGGGTTTGACCGCATGTTCGCAGGGCGCATCCGGCCTGCCCTGCCCCACCGCCGCCTGTGAGATCCCCCGCCCGGACTGACCCCGCCCGACAGGCGCCCGCCCGCCGCGGGCGGGGGGCGAAGCCCCCAAAACCCGCCCCGGCTCATCTTTTTCATGAGAGATCGCGATTTGCGCCCGCGCCGCAATCGTGGCACAGAGCCCCAAAACCCGGGAGCCCCCTATGTCCAGAGACACTTTCGCCCGCCTCCTCGCCGAGAACGACTGGCTGATGGCCGATGGCGCCACCGGCACCACGCTGTTCAACATGGGGCTCGTCTCGGGCGATTCGCCGGAGCTCTGGAACGTCGACAGGCCCGACAACATCCGCGCCCTCTACCGCGGCGCCGTCGAGGCGGGGTCCGACATCTTCCTGACCAATTCCTTCGGCGGCACCGCCGCCCGGCTGAAGCTCCACGACGCCCAGACCCGCGTTACCGAACTCAACCGCGCCGCCGCCGAACTTGGCCGCGAGGTCGCCGACGCGGCGGGCCGTGTGGTGATCGTCGCCGGTTCCATGGGGCCGACCGGCGAGATCATGGAACCGATGGGCCCGCTCAGCTTCGACGGCGCGATCGAAATGTTCCACGAGCAGGCCGAAGCCCTGAAGGAGGGCGGCGCCGACGTGCTCTGGGTCGAGACCATTTCCTCCCCCGACGAATACCGCGCCGCCGCCCGCGCCGCCGCGCTTGCCGACATGCCCTGGGTCGGCACCATGAGCTTCGACACCGGCGGCCGCACGATGATGGGCGTCACCTCCACCGACCTCGCCGATCTGGTCACCGGCCTCGACCACAAGCCTCTCGCCTTCGGCGCCAATTGCGGGGTCGGCGCGTCTGACCTCTTGCGCACGGTGCTGGGCTTCGCCGCCGCCGCAACCGGCATTCCGATCGTCGCCAAGGGCAATGCCGGCATTCCGAAATATGTCGACGGCGCAATCGTCTATGACGGCACAACCGCGCTGATGGCCGATTATGCCGAGCTTGCCCGCAACGCCGGGGCGAAGATCATCGGCGGTTGCTGCGGCACCACGCCCGAACACCTCCACGCCATGCGCGAGGCGCTGGAAACCCGCCCCACAGCCGCTGCGCCCCCGAGCCTCGACGAAATCGCGGCCAGACTCGGGGGGTTTTCCTCCGAGAGCGACGGCACCGGGCATGGCTGCACGTCCCATCCGCCAAAATCCCGGGAACGTCGTGGCAGACGGCGGCGCGGCACATAGCGTCGCTTCAGGCGACCGCCCGCTTTGCGCCTGTTTGCAACAGGCTCATGTTTCCCATGAAGATTTTTCGCTCAGCAACCACCGCCCGGCGGGTCAGGGTCGCCATTGCCCCCGCGCGCGTCGCAAACCGGCCAGCCATGCCTGCACGAACCGCCAAGCTGAAACAAACACCCGCGCCCGCGCGCCCGCGCCGCGCGCCCTGCCAGGAGTAACGCCCCATGTCGGACGACGAAGACGACCTCATCCTTTCCGAACTCGACGACGACGACCTCGTCGCCCAGATGCACGATGACCTCTACGACGGGCTCAAGGACGAAATCGAAGAAGCCACGCAGATCCTGCTCGACCGCGGCTGGACCCCTTACCGCGCCCTCACCGAAGCGCTGGTGGCCGGGATGAAGGTCGTGGGCGACGATTTCCGCGACAATATCCTGTTCGTGCCGGAAGTGCTCCAGGCCGCCAACGCGATGAAGGCGGGCATGTCGATCCTCAAGCCGTTGCTGGCCGAAACCGGCGCGCCGAAGATCGGCAAGATGGTGATCGGCACGGTCAAGGGCGACATCCACGACATCGGCAAGAACCTGGTCTCGATGATGCTCGAAGGCGCAGGCTTCGAGGTGGTCGACATCGGCATCAACAACCCGGTGGAAAACTACATCGAGACCGCGGCCCGGGAAGAAGCCGACATCATCGGCATGTCGGCGCTGCTCACCACCACCATGCCCTACATGAAGGTGGTGATCGACGAGATGGTCGCCAAGGGCATCCGCGACGACTACATCGTGCTGGTTGGCGGCGCGCCGCTCAACGAGGATTTCGGCAAGGCCATCGGCGCCGATGCCTATTGCCGCGATGCCGCCGTCGCGGTGGAGACCGCCAAGGCATTCATGGCCCGCAAACACAACCTGCGGGCGGATGAAGCCGGGCAGACCGGTTGCACCGGGGTGAGTTGACGGGGGCCCACAGGCAAAGGTGCGGGATGCCCTGCCCCTCCTGGCCTGCCCCCTGCCCTGCCGCCCGTGTGAATCCGTCCCGGGCAACTCCTGAAGGGCTTTTCCTTCCACCACGGTGGCCTTATGTGGTCTTCATGTCCGCTGCGCGTTTCATTTTACTTCTGCTCCTCGTCATCGCCGCGGGCGGGGCGACGGTCTGGATCGGCTGGGCGGCCGCCCGGGCAGGGCGGCTGGACGGGCAGGCGCTCATGGCGATGCTGCCTCTGGTGATGCTGCTGTCCATCGCCTTGCGGGCGCTCACCGGAAACCGTGACTGAACCCCGCCGCGCGGGCGTTGCACCGGCCCTGGGCGGGGCGTTTTTCAACAGCCAGGTTTTCAGCTGCCAGGAAGGAGCCGGGGAGGCACCATGACATACGAGAGACAGCCCGCACCTTGCCGCCAGTGTCTCTGGCAACGTCTCTGGCCTGCCGGGGCGCACCGCCGGTCGGGGGCCACTCCCCTCGCCCGCCGCGGCCACGGGGCCGGCGCCCTCGCCCGCCCCGCCCGGGAGCATTCCCCGTGACGGGCCGGGCCACCACCGGTGACGAGGCGCTCACCCGCGACGGGCTTGCGGTCTGCGGGGCATCGCCGCAAGGCCCCGGCCCCGGCCCCACGGCCGGGGCGCAAACCAGAGTGCTGGTGATCGGCTGCGGCGCGATTGCCCGGGAGATCCTCGCCGTACTGGCGGCCAACGGCCTCACCCATGTCGATGTCACCTGCCTGCCGGCGATCCTGCACAACACCCCCGGAAAGATCGTTCCCGCGATGCAAGCGGCGCTCGCCCGGCACCGCGCCGATTACGCCCGCATCTTCGTCGCCTATGCCGATTGCGGCACCGGCGGCGCGCTGGCGGCGCTGTGCGAGGCGGAGGGGGTCGAGATGCTCGAAGGCCCCCATTGCTACAGCTTCTTCGAGGGCAACGCCGCCTTTGCGGCGCGCCAAGAGGTGACGAGCTTCTTCCTCACCGATTTCCTCGCCCGCCAGTTCGAGACGTTCGTGATAAGGCCCCTGGGGCTCGACCGCTATCCGGAGCTCACCACGACCTATTTCGGCAATTACGAGAAGCTGGTCTACCTCGCCCAGACCGACGACCCGGCGCTCGACGCCATGGCCCGCGCCGCCGCCAAGTGCCTCGGCCTCGCTTTCGAACGCCGCTTCACCGGCTATGGAGACCTCGCGCCCGCTCTGGCAGCGCTCTGATTTTCCGGGCTTTCCGCTGCATCACGCCTGCGGGCGCACGGCCCGCCGGCCCCCTCAGCCTGCCGCCGCCAGCAGCCTGATCCGCTCGACCATCGACCGCAGCCCGTTGGTGCGCTGGCCCGACAGGTGCTCCTCGAGCTTCAGCCGCGCGAGTTCGGCGGTCGCGTCCACTTGCGCAACCTCGCTCACCGGCACGCCCGTGTAGAGCGCCTTCAGCACCGCGATGATCCCGCGCACGATCAGCGCATCGGAATCGCCCCGGAAGCCGAACACCCCGTCCTTGATGTCCGGCACCAGCCAGACCTGGCTGGCACAGCCGGTGACCCGGGTGGCCGGAACCCTCAGCGCCTCGTCGAGCGGCTCCATCTTTCTGCCAAGGTCGATCACCGTGGCATAACGGTCTTCCCAATCGTCGAGAAAGGAAAAATCCTCGACGATCTCTTCGAAGGCTTGCGTGGCCATCTGCGGGCTCTCCCCTGTCTCCGGTCCGTCTGCCCCCACCTAGGCAGGCTGCGGGCAAAGGTCCAGAGGCCGCGACAACTTCGCCAAAGCCGCCTTTTCAAAACCCGCCGCCTGCGCTACTCAGGGTGAAGACCACGCAGGGAAGACAAACATGGCCCGCATTGCCCGCATTCTCGTCGCATTCAGCCTCGCGCTGGCGCTTGCCGCCTGCGACTCCGGCCCCGACCTCAACCCGAAAAACTGGTTCGGCGCATCGGCTTCCGAAAAACCCACCCTGGTGGCACTCGAACCCGCCGGCGGCTGGCCCGCCGACACCGACCGCCGGCTGATGGTGAGCGATGTCACCGCGCTCCGGATCGAACGCACCACGGCGGGCGCCATCGTCCACGCCACCGGCCTGCCGCCGGCACTCGGCTACTGGGACGCGGAACTGGTGGCGGTAAACGATGGCCTGCCGGAAAACGGCGTGGTGAGCTACCTGTTCAAGGTCGCCACGCCCCGCCAGCCCACAGCCGAAAGCACGCCATATGCCCGCAGGATCGAGGCCGCGGCATTCATTCCCAATGTCCGTCTCGCCGGGATCCGGGCGATCCGCGTCGTTGGCGCGCGCAATTCTCAGACGGCCCGGCGGTAGGATCCGCCGGGGCCTGAGCCGGTGCGTTGATGGAGAGGCGGCGCCCCAGAGAGGCGCCGTCTTGTTTGGCTCACCTCAGTGGCAAGCCCCGATGCCATGTTACCGCCCGTGCGGATGCGCTCATGATGCGGGTCGACGCCTCGAACAGATTCATATTTCGAAGTGTCTGGTTTTCCGGACTAATGGAATACCAGTATTCCGGACTACCGGACTACCGGGCTCACAGAATACACGCGTGAAAACAACAGGTTACAAACCGATTCCGTCACACCCCCCTCAGGGAAACGCCCGTTTCGGAAATATTACACAGCCTGTCAGCTGCCCACCGACCGCAATCTCAGCAGTGCCCGGTCATGCCCGCGCACCCACTGAACCGCGCCCCTGAAGCTCGATCACCCTGACCCGCTGGCCCTTCGCCGCCAGCGCCACCTTGCCGTCACAGAGCTTCAGCGCGTCTTCACCGAAAACCTCACGCCGCCAGCCGCTCAGCGCCGGCACGTCGCGCCGCCCCGCGGCGATCAGGTCGAGATCCGCCGCCGATGCGATCAGCTTCTGTGCCACCTTCTGCTGCTCCGACCGCGTTTTGAGCAGCACCCGCAGCAGATCGGCCAGCGCCGGGTTGACCTGAAGCTTTTCGCGGCCGTTCGCGGGCAGTTTCGGCATGTCTTCCGGCGCGGTTTCGGCACCGGCCTTCACCGCCGCCAGGATGCCTTCGGCAATCTCGCCCCGCCGCGCCTCGCGCAGCAGCAGCCGGGAGCGGCCAAGATCCTGAATACTGGCGGGCCTGGTCGAGGCCAGCTCAAGCAGCGCGTCGTCCTTCATCACCCGGTTGCGGGGGATGTTGCGCGATTGCGCATGGGCCTCGCGGAACCGCGCCAATTCGCGCACCACCGCAAGAAACCGGCCCGAGGTGCTGCGGGTCTTGATCCGGAGCCAGGCCTCGGCGGGATCAACCCGGTAGGTCTCCGGATCGGCCAGCACCGCAAGCTCCTCCTCCACCCAGGCCCCCCGCCCGGTTTCGGCAAGCTCCGCCGACAGCACTTCGTAGATCCCGCGCAGATGGGTCACATCGCCCAGGGCGTATTGCTTCTGCGCCTCCGACAGCGGCCGGCGCGACCAGTCGGTGAACCGCGAAGACTTGTCGAGCTGCGCCTTGCCGATCCGGCGCACCAGCGTCTCGTAGCCCACCTGATCGCCATAGCCGCAGACCATCGCCGCAACCTGGGTGTCGAACAGCGGATGCGGGATCAGCCCGGCGTCGATATAGAAAATCTCGAGATCCTGGCGGGCGGCATGGAACACCTTGACCACGTTTTCGTTGCGGAAAAGCGCGTAGAGCGGCTCCAGCGACAGCGTTTCCGACAGCGGATCGACCAGCACGGCATCATCCGCGCCACCGCTGTCGGCCCTGTCGCCGCCCGGAATGGCAAGCTGCACCAGGCAGAGTTTCGAATAATAGCTGCGTTCGCGAAGAAACTCGGTATCGACGGTGACATAGGGGCATTCGGCGGCGCGGGTGCAGAACTCTGCCAGCGCCTCGGTCGTCGTGATGGTTTTCATTTCGTTCGTGTTTTCAGGGTTCTCGCCGGTTCGCTGACCGGTTTAGGCCGAAACCGGGAGGAAGGAAAGAGCCCCACCCGGCCCGGATCCACACGCAGGCTCGCAGCCGCGCACGCCCCGCGAAAAGCCAGGATGATCCGGCAGGCTCTATGGCAACAGGATCGCCGCGCGGCGGTAGGTTTCGCTGTCGGAGCTGCCGTCGTCATAGTCGAGCCAGACGCGCACCTTCTTCACACTGCCCAGCGGGAAGGTCACGTAAGGCCGAAAGCCGTTGCCCTTGATGTCGTTGGGCCGGGTCTCGCCTTCATAACAGGGCTCGGCCCTGAACCTTGCGCGTTTCTGGTCGTTGACCTTGTAGCTGATCGCCTCGATCCCGCAGCGCCAGGCGAGAATGTGGGAGAACAGCAGCTGGTCTTCTCCGCCACGCTCGCGCAGCGACACCCAGTCGCCGCGGGTCAGCTCCAGCATCGGTTTCACCTCCGCGGCGGTGGTGAATTGCTGCGCCGCCGCCGGCCCCGCCGCCCCGGCAAGAACCAGCAGCAGGGGCAGGACAAACGCCGCTTTGGCAACGGATGGCTTCATGGCACGCATCGGGCCTCCTGATCGGATCGGCAGGGGATCACTCGGGCGCGCGGCGTTCACTCGCGCGCCGCTCCCCTATATATGGTGGAGATAGCAGAAAAGCGGGACAAGATGCGATGAAAAACCCGGAGGGTGCGGCGAAAAGGTTCAACATTGTCGTTATCGGGCAAGCGGGCCGGTTTCAGTACGAAGCGCTTCTGTTCGCCGCCTCGCTCCGGCGCTTCGATCCAGGCTTCGACGGGCGGCTGATCGTTGCCGAGCCGCGTCCGGGCGGTGCCTGGCCGGGCAACCCGCGGATGTCGCCAATGCTGCGCGAGGCGCTGTGCGGGCTTGGTGCCGAAATCCGGCCCTTCGACGCGGTGCATTTCGGCGCCAGCTACCCGCAGGGCAACAAGATCGAGGCGCTGACGGCGCTGCCGCCGGGGGAACCCTTCATCTTTTTCGACAGCGACACGGTGATCACCGGCGCCCTGTCGCAGGTCGCCTTCGACTTTTCCCGCCCTTCCGCCTCGATGCGCCGTGAAGGCAGCTGGCCGAAGCCGGAGCTTTACGGGCCGGGCTATGGCGGGATCTGGAAATCGCTCTACGACCGGTTCGGGCTCGACTACGCCAGTTCGCTGGATCTCTCCCAGCCCGACGAATACTGGGAGCGCTATCTCTATTTCAACGCCGGATGGTTTTTCGGGTCCGACCCGGCCAGCTTCGGCCGCACTTATCTCGACTACGCGCTCAGCATCCGCGACGATCCGCCCCCGGAGCTTGCCTTGCAGGCGCTCGACCCATGGCTCGATCAGGTGGCCCTGCCGCTGGTGATCCATGGTCTGGGCGGCGGCCGCCCCGGGCCGGAGCTTGACGGGCGGCTTGACGGCGACGTCAGCTGTCACTGGCGGGTGCTGCCGCTGGCCTATGCCCGCGAGAGCGACCGCACGATCGACCGGCTGGAGGCCGCCGCCGCGCCCAACCGGATCAAACGGGTGCTGAAAATGCACGAGCCCATGCGCCGGATGATCTTTCACGGCAAGGGCCGCGTGCTCAGGGCGAAATTCGACCGGAACGACCTGCCACGATCAGAAAAGGCGCTGCGCAACCGGCTCAGACGGATGCGATCCTGGATCCGCTGAGGCGATGCTACCGACGCGATATTCGCATGGCAATCAATATCCTGGAGCGCAATCTTAACTCAGTGCTTCAACTTTTCACCGTGCATCAGCGCCTCGAACTCCGCTTCAAGAGCGGCAATGTCCGCCGGCACCGGATCGCGCCGCCAGCCCAGCGCGTCTTCGGCGCGGATCAGCGCTTCGGCGCTCATCCCGCCCGCCGCCTCCGCCAGCGCGCGCATCTCGCCGGAATCCCCGTTGCAATGCAGCACCAGATCGCAGCCCGCGTCGAGCGCCCTGCGGCTCCGTTCGGCGATACTGCCCGAAAGCGCGCCCATCGAAATATCGTCGGTCATCAGCAGACCCCGGAAGCCGATGGTCTCGCGGATCAGCCGGATCGCGGCAGGCGACTGGGTGGCCGGGGCTTCCGGGTCGAGCGCTTCGAACACCACATGTGCGGTCATTCCCAGCGGCAGCCCGGCGACCGACTGGAAGGCCAGAAAGTCCGATACCCGGAGCTTTTTCAGATGCGCCTTCACCCGCGGCAGGGTTTCATGGCTGTCGGCCGTTGCCCGCCCCAGGCCCGGCATGTGCTTGACCACCGGCAGCACACCGCCCTCCACCAGCCCCATTGCCGCCGCCGCGGCAATATCGGCCACCGCCACCACGTCATCACCAAAGCAGCGGTTGCGCAGCACCGGGTGGGTGTCGGGAAAGGCGAGGTCGGCCACCGGGGCGAGATTTCCGTCAATGCCCACGGCACGCAACTCTTCGGCGATCAGCCGGTAACGGATCTGCATCGCCCGCGCCGCGCAGCGCCGGTTCTTCGCAACCTGATCGAGCGGCGGCAACCATTGGCGCCAGTGGGGCGCGCCGAGTCTGGCGACCCGCCCGCCCTCCTGGTCGATGAACACCGGCGCGTCCCAGCCAGCCGCCTCGCGCAATTCGGTGGTCAGCCAGCGAAGCTGTTCGGGGTCTTCGACATTGCGGGCGAACAGGACGAAGCCGAACGGGTCGGCTGCGCGAAAGAAGTCGCGTTCCTCCCGGGCAAGACGCGGCCCGGCACAGCCGAAGATCGCCGCCGCCCGGCCCCGGCTCATCCTTCGAGTACAGGCACGCAGGTGCCCGCCGCCGCGATCAGCGCCGCGCAGAACCCGCGCGCGTCGTCCAGGTCGACAAAGCCCACCGCGCGCAGCCGGAAGAACGGCGTGCCACCGGCAACGCTGCGTTCGACCGTCCAGTCACGCTGATGGAACAGCACCGGATTCATCCGGGCGAAAGCCTGCCACTGAACCCGTGCCTCGTCTGCGGATTTGTAGGTGCCGAGTTGCACCATCCGCGACGCGGGATCAATGGCCTCAGGCGCGATCTCGCGGCCCAGAACCAGGTCGCTCCGGTTCGGCCGGGTCATGGGGCGCGCCGGAGGCGGGGTGGCGGCGGCGGAAGCCGGCGCGGAAACGTCAACGGTCCGGGTCGGAACGACCAGCCCGGCAAAATGCGCCGGGCGCCGCACCGGACGGGGCGAATGGTTCACCCCGGGCACCGATTTCGGGATCACCACAATGGGGGTATCGGACGTGCCGGCGCCGGACATGTCCGACAGGCCGGAAAAGCCCAGCGCCTCGGCCACCGCGGCATCGGCATTGATCTCGCCACCGCGCCCCGACATCGGCAGGCCGGTGCCCGGGCGCTGCGCCGCCGAAGTCACCTCGCCCCCGGCAAGCCCCGCGCCAGCGGCGGGAGCGGCGGGGGCAACCGCCGGCACATCCTCCGCGCTCAGCACCATGGCCGGCGGCGACAGGCGCACGCTGTGGACCGGACCGGCAGAGCCGCCAGCGGCGGCCACGCCGTTCACCGCCAGCCCCTGATGCGGCGCAACCGCGCCGCCCGGGTCTTCGGGCTGGATACGCATCGGCCCTTCAAGGGCACGCACCACAGGCACGCCGCTCACGTCGCGCAAGACCAGCCGGTAGGTTCCGACCGCAAGTCCCGCCACCAGCGCCACCGAAACCATCGCGCCGATGATGTTGAACAGCCTCGCCCCGTCGGCTGCCCCCGCCATCCGGGGCGCGCCGGACCGGGGCGTCCGGCCGGCTCCGCCCGCCGGCTGAGCGGAGGCGCCCAGCGCTTCCGGCGGCGGGAAACCGCCCCGCGGCATACCGCCGGGAGCGGACCGCGCGGCGGGCCCTCCATGGGCGGGATGGATGTAACGGTGCTTCGCCTGCGACGCATAGACTTGCGCGCGGCCTGATGCATTCATGCCCCGGGGAGCGACCGAGCTCCCCCAATCCGATACCGTCATGTGCCTGCTCCGTCCGGCGCCCGGGACAAAGCCCCGCGCCGGTTCTGTTTCTTGCCCGATCCCCGGACGGCGGCGCTTGTTGGTTCGGCGGCTGTGTCAGCCTTGGTGTCAGCGCATTTCTTCGGCCGGGGTCACCCCAAGGATACCAAGGCCCGCGGAAATCACAACATGAACGGCGCGGGCGAGCGGGATTTTGGCCGATGTTGCATCAGGGTCACTTTCTTGCAGGAATCGAAGCTCCGGCGCCTCGTTGCCCTTGTTCCACAACCCGTGAAATTCGCTCGCAAGCTCGTAGAGATAGAAGGCAATGCGGTGCGGCTCATGGGTCCGCGCGGCGATCTCGACAAGACGCGGCCATTCGGCGAGCTTCTTCGCCACCGCAAGCTCGGCCGCATCTTCAAGCTTCGGCGCACCATCCACCGGCAGCCCGGCCTCACGCGCCCGGCGCAGCACCGAATTGATCCGTGCGCTGGCATATTGCACATAAAACACCGGGTTGTCGCGGCTCTGCTCCAGCACCTTGTCGAAGTCGAAATCCAGCGGCGCGTCGTTCTTGCGGGTGAGCATCACGAAGCGGGTCACGTCGGGGCCCACCTGATCGACCACATCGCGCAGGGTGACGAAATTGCCGGCGCGTTTCGACATCTTGAACGGCGCGCCGTTCTTGTAGAGCTTCACCAGCTGGGTGAGCTTGATGTCGAGCGGCACCCTGCCGTCGGACAGCGCCGAGACCGCCGCCTTCATCCGCTTGACATAGCCGCCATGATCGGCGCCGAAGATGTCGATCAGCTGGTCGAAGCCGCGGCTGACCTTGTCGTAATGATAGGCGATATCCGGGGCGAAATAGGTCCACGACCCGTCGGATTTCATGATCGGCCGGTCCACGTCATCGCCATGGGCGGTGGAGCGGAACAGCGTCTGCTCGCGCGGCTCCCAATCGTCGGGCGTCTTGCCCTTGGGCGGCTCCAGCACGCCGCGGTAGATCAGCCCCTTTTCGCGCAGGCTTTCGATGGCGGCCTCGATCTGGCCGGTGCCATAGAGGCTTTTCTCGGAATAATAGACATCCATCGCGACCCCGAGCGCGGCGAGGTCGTCGCGGATCATCGCGATCATCCTGCCGATGGCAAATTCGCGCACTTCCTCGAGCCAGGCCTCTTCGGGCTGGTCGAGCCATTCCTCGCCGACCCGTTCGGCCAGCTCCTCGCCGACCGGCACGAGGTAATCGCCGGGGTAGAGCCCCTCTTCGATCAGCGGCACATGGCCCAGTGCCTCGCGGTAGCGCTCGAAGACCGAGCGGGCGAGCACGTCGACCTGAGCGCCGCCGTCGTTGATGTAATATTCGCGGGTGACCGCGTGGCCGGAATATTCCAGCAGCGACGCCAGCGCATCGCCGAAGACCGCGCCGCGGGTATGGCCCACATGCAGCGGGCCGGTCGGGTTGGCGGAGACAAACTCGACATTGACCCGGTGGCCCCGGCCCATGTCGGAGCGGCCGAAGCCCGGATCCGCAAGAATGCCGCGCACCAGATCTTCCCAGACCCCGGGGGCGAGGCGGAGGTTGATGAACCCCGGGCCCGCCACGCTCGCCGCGCTGATACGCGGATCCGCCACCAGCTTCGCGGCGAGGCTCTCGGCGATGTCGCGGGGCTTCTGACGGGCGGCTTTCGCCAGCACCATCGCCGCATTGGTCGCCATGTCGCCATGGCCCGGATCGCGCGGCGGCTCGACGGCGACATTGCCGAAGGCAAGCCCTTCGGGCAGCTGGCCGCCCGCCACCATCTCCTCGAGCGCGGCGATCACAAGGGCGCGGATATCGGCAAAAAGGTTCATCGCGGCTACTCCTGAAGCGGTCCCGCGCGGGTCTAGCCAGCGGGGGGCAAGAGGTCAACGGGGCGCGGGGGGCCCGCGCCCGGACGGGCGCTGAGACGGGCCGCGCCCGGACGGGCGCCAAAACAGGGTGACGCCCGGACGGGCGCTGAAACGCGATTTCACAATCGCGTCGCCCCGCCCGCTTGCCCCGGCCCCGCCCCTCGCCTATTGAGTGCGGCAAAGACAAGGCTGTGTCATGCGCATTCTCATAACCAACGACGACGGTATCAACGCCCCCGGCCTCGACGTGCTGGCCGGGATCGCGGCCGAGGTGGCGGGCCCCGGCGGCGAGGTCTGGACCGTCGCCCCCGCTTTCGAGCAATCGGGCGTCGGCCATTGCATCAGCTATTCCCGACCGATGATGCTGGCCGAGCTTGGCCCCCGGCGTTTCGCCGCCGAAGGCACGCCGGCCGATTGCGTGCTCGCGGGGCTTGGCGACGCCCTGCCCGGCCGCCCGGATCTGGTGCTCTCCGGCGTCAACCGCGGCAACAATGCGGGCGAAAACGCGCTCTATTCCGGCACCATCGGCGGGGCAATGGAGGCCGCGCTTCAGGAGATCCCGGCGATTGCACTGTCGCAATACATCGGCCCGAAAATCGCCGGCAGCGCCGATCTGTTCGAGGCCGCGCGGGCCCATGGCGCCGCCGTGGTGCGCCAGCTTTTCGATCATGCGCCGTGGGACGCCACCGCTGGTTACGCGTTGTTTTACAATGTGAATTTCCCGCCCGTGCCGGCCGCCGATGTGCGCGGCCTGCGCGCTGTGTCACAGGGCTGGCGGGAAGATGCCTTCTTCACCACAGAGCCGGCCACCGCCCCCTCCGGGCGGCGCTATCTCTGGATCACCGGCGGGCCGCAGCACGGCGCCTGCGCCCCCGGCACCGATGTTCAGGCCGCACTCGACGGCTATATCGCCGTTACCCCGATGCGCGCCGATTTCACCGCCCATGAGCGTCTCACCCAGCTTGAAGAGATCCTCAACGCCCCATCCCGCGAGGCCGGCCGATGAGTGCAGACCACCTCACCGACGCCGAACGCAAGATGCAGTTCCTGTTTCACCTCCGCTCCAAGGGGGTGACCGACGAACGGGTGCTGAAGGCGATGGAGGCCATCGACCGCGGCATCTTCGTGAAAGGCATCTTCGCCGACCGCGCCTATGAAGACATGCCACTGCCGATCGCCAGCGGCCAGACCATCTCGCAGCCGTCGATCGTCGGGCGGATGACCCAGGAGCTGGAGATCACCCCGAAGTCGAAGGTGCTGGAGGTCGGCACCGGCTCGGGCTATCAGGCGGCGATCCTCGCCAAGCTCGCGCGCCGGGTCTATACCGTCGACCGCCACCGCAATCTCGTGATGGAATCGCGCAAGCTTTTCGAAAGGCTCAACCTTTCCAACATCACCGCAATCGCCGGCGACGGCTCCTACGGGTTGCCTGAACAGGCGCCCTTCGACCGGATCGTGCTGACCGCGGCCGCCGAAGACCCGCCCGGCCCGCTCTTGGCTCAGATGGCGATCGGGGGTATCATGGTGCTGCCCGTCGGGCAGTCCGACGCGGTTCAGACGCTCATCAAGGTGCGGCGCGGCGAGAGCGGCTATGACTACAAGGAGCTCATGCCGGTGCGCTTCGTGCCGCTGGTGGAGGGGCTGGTGTAGCGGCGCCGGGCGGCCGGGATGGGATGCGGCGCCGGCCGGGTGTCTGAGGGGCACGGCGCGAGCCGGTGTCTGAGGGGCACTCGAAGCGCCGGTGTCAATGGGCGCTCGACGCGCCGGGGAAGAATTGAAACGGCAGACGGCGGCGCCGAAGACCGCCACTGCAAGAGCAGGCCGGACATCCGGCCCCGGATCAGACCGGAGAGGACAAGAGCATGGGCTTCACGCAAATCTCACCGCCGCGCGGCATAGTGGCACTCGCCTGCCTCGCCCTGCTGGCTTCATGCAGCGATCGTCAGGCGGGGGATTTCGACCTGCGCGGCCTGACCGGCGGGTTCACCACCTCCGATGCGGCGCGCAACGCCCATACCACGGCCCGTCCCGCGCCGGACGCCCGCGGGGTGATCTCCTACCCGACCTATGACGTCGCCGTCGCCCCCGGCGGCGAAACCGTCGGCGCGATGGCCGCGCGTCTCGGCTTCGGCGCGAACGAGCTCGGCCGCTACAACGGTCTGCCGGTGGATACGATGCTCCGGCCCGGCGAGATCCTCGCGCTGCCGAAGCGCGTCTCCGGCGGGGTCGCCACCCCCGGCGCCTCCCTGCCGTCGGGCACCCTCTCGCCCAATGTGAGCGTGGCGACGCTTGCGGGCAACGCGCTCGACCGCACCCCCGGCAGCGGCCCCGCCGCGCCTTCCGGCCGCGAACCTGTCCGCCACCAGGTGGCCCGCGGCGAAAACGCCTATACCATTGCGCGCGCCTATGGCGTCTCGGTGCGCGCGCTCGCCAGCTGGAACAGCCTGGACCGCAACCTGACGGTGCGCGAAGGGCAATATCTGCTGATCCCGGTGGTGATCGAGGAACAGCGCCTGGCCGAGGCCCCGGTGGTCGAAGCGCCGGGCGCGGGGTCCGAGATACCGGAGCCGCCTTCGGCCTCCACCCCGCTTCCCGACGAGCCCGCCACCGCGCCGGCCAAACCCGCAACCCCCGATCTTTCCGGCGACCGCACCGCCGCCTCCGGCACGCGCATGTCCCTGCCCGCCGATGGCAAGATCGTCCGCGCCTTCCAGAAGGGCCGCACCGACGGGATCGACATCGCCGCCGGCGCCGGCAGCGCGGTGAAGGCCGCCGCCGAAGGCACCGTCGCCGCGATCACCCGCGACACCGACCAGGTGCCGATCCTGGTGCTGCACCATGCGGGCAATCTGCTCACGGTCTATGCCGGGATCGACGCGATCAAGGTGAAGAAGGGCGACAAGGTCAGCCGTGGCCAGACCATCGCCCAGGTGCGTGCCGCCGATCCGGCGTTTCTGCATTTCCAGGTGCGCAAGGGCATGGTCAGCGTCGACCCGATGGACTTCCTGAACTGAGGCGCGCGCCCGCCCCGGGGCCGGTCTGGGGCCGGTCCGGGGCCGGTCAGATGAATGCGACACCCGCAGGCCTGTAGGGGTCTGCGGTGGCCTGTGGGGGCGCCTGCCCCCGGGAATGGGCCGCAGAAGCCACGTGCAAGCCAGGGCTTTCGCCGCTGCACCTTCCCTGACGCCCCCCGGCCCCCCATATTGACCCCATGCTGAGGTTTTCCCCGATCCTCCTCGCCGTGCTTTACGGGCTGGTGATGTACCGCTTTTCGGCCTGGCGGCTGGCGCGCGAGCTTGACGCGCGCTCTGCCGAGCTCGCCGACCCGGAGCTGCGCCGGATCAGCCAGAAGATGGCCGATGCCCTCGAGATCGAGCGGATCAGGGTGCATCTCTACGATGTCGAGCCGGTCAACGGGCTCGCGGCGCCGGACGGGCGGATCTTCATCACCCGGGGCTTCTACAACCGCTATCGCCGGGGCGAAGTCAGCGCCGAGGAACTGGCAAGCGTCATCGCCCACGAACTCGGCCATGTGGCGCTCGGCCATGCCCGCCGCCGGATGATCGACTTTTCCGGCCAGAACGCCATGCGCATGGCCCTCGGCATGGTGCTGTCGCGCTTTCTGCCCGGCATCGGCGTCTATATCGCCAACGCCCTCGCCTCGCTGCTCGCCGCGAAGCTCTCGCGCTCCGACGAATTCGAGGCCGACGCCTATGCCTCGGCGCTGCTGATCAAGGCCGGGATCGGCACCGGCCCGCAGAAATCCCTGTTTGCCAGGCTCGACGCCCTCACCGGCTCCGGCGCCGCCCCGGTGCCCGCCTGGTTCATGAGCCACCCGAAGGTCGCCGAGCGCATCGCCGCGATCGAGGCCAACGAGGCCAGATGGGGCATCGCGCCCGCCTGAACGCCCTGCCCTATCCTCTTGTTTTCGCACATCGAAACGTGCAGGCCTGGATCCTTTCCTCGACAGTTCCGACTTGACAGAAAACCCTCATGACGTACGCTCAACCATGAGGAGTGCGGGAGTGACCTTGTGACTCGACTGCGGGCGCACGGAGGAATTCTATTATGTGCATGTTTATTGCCAGGCGCCCTTTTTCCGTGTTTGTTTCCGCGATCGTGCTGGCAAGTGTCTGGCTTGTGTCCCTTGTGTCACCCGTCTTCGCCCAGACCGGGAGCTTCGATCCGACGATCTGTCCCGGTGACCATCAGGGCAAGCTGCTGGTCCGGCTGGAGTCGGGGCTGGCTTTCCGGATTCAGCCGCATGGTTTCCTGCTCGGGCGGATCGCGCCAGAGCCGGCCGGACCAGGCCTGCCGCCCTGGGGCTGCCCGGGAAATCCGGTGGTCACCAGCAATTTTTCCCTTGCCTATCGTTACGAGGCGCTGCTCGAAAACAAGCGCAACCCGCAGACTCCGGAAGGCCTTGGCCGCCCGTCGCTGTTG
>PDWJ01001187.1_pt1 | contig 33214 bp, 24 predicted proteins | sample 1430881 | NCBI WGS metagenome assembly PDWJ01 (sample SAMN01162460, study PRJNA174530) | Oral metagenome, whole genome shotgun sequencing project. | biome: Marine environment; feature: Marine mammal; material: Swab sample of the gingival sulcus; isolation source: swab sample of gingival sulcus...
CTTTAACTTTAACCATATAAACTTTTCATTGTACAAATTTTGTGTTGTGCTCTTTTTTTCGTGCATTTATTTAGATAATATTATTTTTGTTTCAAACTTGTTCTCCCTATTTTAATTTGAACCTAAACTATATTTACACACAAAATGAAGGTCTATCAGGCGCTATGAACAAGGTATGCCTTTAGTAATTATATTGCTAATGATGTCAGCAACCTCCATATTTGACTCATTCTTTTTATCGGCAGAATAGGCTAAGAATTTAGTGTTGATTATAAATTGCTTGCCACATAAAGACGCTTCTTTGAGTTTAAGATAGGGTCCCTATTTTTAAATTTTATAGTAGGTTTTGCGCAGTGATGTGAACAATCTGTTTTATTTTCGTTCAAAGGGACTATAGACAAAAAAGTTTATCTATAAGTAAAATTACAAAAGGGGCATTGCTCCTTTTTTTTTACGAGATTTTTGGTCGGATTTAGTGTATAATAGTATAAACCCAGATGATTTACGGCATTATAAAATCTTCGAGCGCTTTTGGCAGATTGCCGTTAAGGGGCTGGGATAAACTGGAGGTGTAATAGTGGAAATCGCATACAAGAGAATATTATTAAAGTTAAGTGGCGAGGCGCTCGCCGGCGACAAGGGCAATGGCATTGATCAAAACATGGTCAATGGCGTGGCTGAGCAGATAAAGAGTTTGGTCGAAATGGGCGTTGAAGTAGCCGTCGTCATCGGCGGTGGCAATTTCTGGCGCGGTAGAACGAGCGAGGCGATGGATCGCGCTACTGCCGACTACATGGGAATGCTTGCGACGGTGATTAATTCGTTGGCAATTCAAGACGCCTTAGATAATATGGACGTACCGTCGCGCGTGATGAGTGCAATCGAAATGCGCCAGATCGCCGAACCCTATATAAAAAGGCGCGCCACACGTCACCTGGAAAAGGGTCGCGTCGTGATATTTGCGGCCGGTACGGGCAGCCCGTTCTTTTCGACGGATACGACGGCGGCGCTGCGCGCGGCGGAGATTTCAGCAGAGGTTATACTGTTGGCTAAAAAAGTAGATGGCGTCTACAGCGCCGACCCCGCAGTTGACAAAGATGCCATCAAATACGACAGGCTTACGTTTAATCAAGTTATCGACCAGCGCCTCGGCGTCATGGATCAAACCGCAGCGACCCTTTGCATGGAAAATAATATTCCGATTATGGTGTTTGCCTTAAAGAACACTGAGAATATCAAACGCGTAGTTTTAGGAGAAACGATTGGAACGATAATAAAGGAGGCTTTTTAATGCACGTTAAAGTTCACGATGAGTTGAAAACAAAAATGACAAAGACCTTGGGCGTATTAAAGGACGAACTGTCTTCCGTACGTGCGGGCAGAGCAAATCCACACATTTTGGATAGAGTCGTCGTATCTTATTACGGTACCGATACGCCGCTTAAGCAAATGGCAAATATTTCGGCGCCGGAGCCGCGCCTAATCCAGGTACAACCCTATGATGTTTCGGTTATTTCCGACATTGAGCGCGCCATTCAAATGGCTGATTTGGGCGTAAATCCGTCAAACGACGGCAAAGTCATTCGCATTGCGATGCCGATTTTAACTGAAGAGCGCAGAAAAGAGTTAGTTAAAATGGTCAAGAAAATGGCTGAAGATGCCAAGGTTGCACTGCGCAATGAGCGCCGTCACGCCAACGACCAACTCAAAAAAATGAATAAGAACAACGAACTCACCGAAGACGATTTAGAGCGCGCTGAAAAAGAAGTACAAAATACTATCGACGAGTTTTCTGAATCCATCGACAAAATGCTCGAGGAAAAAGAAGCCGATATCATGGAAGTTTAGAGATAACACTTATATGTCTAGTAAAGATGCAAAAAAATTTCCGCAGCACATTGCCATCATCATGGATGGCAATGGTCGCTGGGCTAAGTCAAAGGGCTTGCCGCGCGTTGCCGGGCACAAAAAGGGCGGTGAGGTATTAACCGACATCGTCCGCTATGCCGGCGAACTCGGCTTAGCCCATTTGACTGTTTACGCCTTTTCAACTGAAAACTGGCGTCGCCCCAAAGCCGAAGTTAGCGCTTTGTTTAAACTATTGGTCGACTACTGCAATGACCGCGTTGCCGAATTAATCGAGAGTGGTACGTCGTTAAAATTTTTAGGCGATATCGACGGTATGCCACCGCTGCAGCGCGAGGCAATGCGTACAGCTGAACGCAAAACTGCAGGGGGCAAGGGCTTAAAGTTTAACATTTGCATTAATTATGGCGGCAGACAAGAAATCGTCAACGCGATTAAAAGCATAATCGAAGACGACTTGGCGGCAGTCGATATCGACGTCGACACAGTGGCGCGCTATTTGTACACGGCGGATATGCCCGACCCCGATTTAATTATTAGGACGAGTGGCGAGCAGCGCCTCAGCAACTTTTTGCCATGGCAAAGCGCCTATAGCGAATTCGTCTTTGTCGAGTGCCATTGGCCGGATTTTAGCCGAGCATTACTAGATAATTGTATTGCAGTTTATTGTGGTAGAGAACGTCGCTTTGGCGGTGTTTAGCCGCATTAGGAGAATGTATGACAAACAATTCAATGCAGCGCGTATTGAGCGGTGTAGTCATGGCGTCATTAGCTTGGTTCTTCTTATATATCAGAGGACCTTGGGTAATTGTTTTGGCGCTCGCTTTTGCCGTGCCGTCAGTGCTCGAACTCAGTCGCGCTTATCGCAACGCCGGTTATAATCCAATGACTAATTTGGGCATTGTAATGACGTTACTTATACTTGGCGCCTATACTTTTTATGACATTCACAATTTTAAAATCGCCTTAATCGTCGTCTTTCTGATGTTTTTTATGGTGATGGCGTATCACGTGTTCACTAAACACGAAGCGATTGATGTGATGATTACAATATTCAGTATTATCTATATCGTCTTTCCAATCGCCTTGATAGTAGAGTTGTCAAAGCGACCTGACAATTACATGTGGTTGCCGTTTCAACTGGCGATTAGCACTGATCTGTTTGCCTATTTTGTCGGCAAAACAATGGGTAAGCACAAGTTGATTGAGGCGGTTAGCCCAAAGAAAACCGTTGAAGGTGCAATTGGTGGCGTAGTTGGCTGCATTTTGAGTTCATTTGTATTCGCTTACTTATGGCTGCCACAAATTAGCTATTTTGACATGCTCTTATTGGCGTTTATCGGATCGATAGCCTCGCAAGTTGGCGACTTAACGGCATCAAAAATTAAACGCTATTGTAAAATAAAAGACTTCGGCGATATTATTCCCGGTCACGGTGGCGCCTTGGATCGCTTGGACTCAATTCTCTTTACCGCGTTGATTGTCTTTGTTTACGTTTGGTTTCACAATTGAGGAAAATTATGAAGTTAGCAATTATCGGTTCTACTGGTTCAATCGGCAAACAGGCGGTGTCGATTGTCGGCAAAGGCGTTCAAATTACCGGTTTGGCGTGTATGTCGAACGTAAAACTATTATATGAACAATACTGCCAGTGCGGCGCGCAGTGGTTACATATCGGAGACGCCGCAAAGTATCGCGAACTGAGGGACCTAGTGGCAGATCCCGCAGTTAAGATTACCAGCGGTGAGGCGGCGCTCGTCGAATTTGCCGCGCAGTGCGATTACGACGTCTTATTGACCTCGGTCGTCGGTTCAATTGGCTTGTTGCCGACCATCGAGGCGGTTAAGCGGTCTAAGCGGATCGCCTTGGCAAATAAAGAGACATTAGTCGTTTACGGCGAAAAAATTATGCAGTTAGCGGCGCAGTACGCTGCCGAGATTATTCCCGTCGACAGCGAACACAGCGCAATCTTTCAATGCTTACAGGGCAATCCTAAAAAAGCCGTCGAAAAAATCATTTTGACTGCCAGTGGTGGCCCTTTTTTTGGACGAAGTAAAGCGGAACTCGTCGCGATTACCGCGCGCGAGGCACTGAAGCATCCGAAGTGGAATATGGGTAAAAAAATTAGCATCGATTCGGCGACCTTAATGAATAAAGGGCTAGAAGTCATCGAGGCGCGTTGGCTATTTGGCGTCGACCACAACAATATTGACGTCGTCGTTCACCCGCAGTCGATCGTGCACAGCTTAGTGCAGTATTGCGATAGCTCCGTTATGGCGCAACTCGGCTTACCGGATATGCAGTTGCCAATTCACTATGCGCTGCACTATCCCGATCGCCAAGCGACGACCTTAAAGCGCCTGTCGCTCAGCGAGGTGATGACACTGACATTCCATCAGCCCGATTTTGAGACGTTTCCCTGCTTGCAGTTGGCGTATCGAGCGCTCGATGCGGGCGGTACAGCGCCATGTATATTAAATGCGGCAAACGAAGTTTTAGTAGAGCAATTTTTAATGGGTCAAATAGGTTTTCTCGACATCGCGCGCGGCGTCGAGCGAGCATTAGATAAATTTTCAGTGATAACAGATTATCAATTGAACGATGTCGTTCAGACAGATGCCGCGGTGCGGCGATTTGTGAGAGGTGATTAACATGGTGACGATTATCAGTTTTATTATTGTCATTAGCGTATTGGTATTCATACACGAGCTGGGACACTTTTTAGTCGCCCGGGCGTGCGGTGTATACGTTAGAGATTTTTCGATTGGCATGGGACCGGTCATATATCAGTATCAGGGCAAAGAGACGACTTATAGCCTGCGCGCCTTGCCGATCGGCGGGGCGGTTCAAATGCTAGGCGAGGATGGCGTCGACAAAGAACTCGACGAAACCGTTCAACACGGCGCGGCGCAAGCGGCTCCAGACGAACCGAGCAGCGATGACCCGCGCAGCTTTATCAACAAGCCGGCGTGGCAGCGCTTGCTGATTATCTTCGCCGGTCCGGCGATGAACTTTTTGTTGGCAATCGTACTGTTTTTTATCATATTTCTAGCACAGGGCTTTCCGACCAACCAAAATATTATCGGCGAGGTAATTGCCGATTTGCCAGCTCAGCAGGCGGGCTTACAGGCGGGCGATCAAATCGTTCAAATAGACGACCAGCCAGTTGCGGACTGGATGGGTATCGTCGATGCGGTAAAGCAGTCAAATGGTGCTGCGGTGACCCTGCAGGTGTTGCGCGAGGGACAGCAATTGGAAATGAAATTGCAACCAATTCGCGAAGAAGAGGACAATCGCTATGTCATTGGCGTGCGTCAAAAGCTGCGCACGGCGCCTTTAGAATCGTTTAATATGGCAGTCGTCAAGACTTGGGATTCCACTAAAATGGTCGTTTCGTTTATTCCCAAATTGATCAGTGGAGAAGTGTCGCGCGATAACTTGGCGGGACCAATTGGCATCGCTAAAATATCGGGCGACGCAGCGCGTCAGGGACCGATTGTCTTCTTGGCGTTTATGGCAATTATATCAATTAATTTGGGCATTATGAATCTGCTGCCGATTCCGGCACTCGACGGTGGCAGAATACTGTTGATAACACTGGAAATAATATTTAGACGAAAATTACCGGCGTTTATCGAAGAAAAAATTCACTTGATCGGCTTTGCGCTATTAATGCTATTAATGCTCTTTGCCGTTTACAACGATATCGTTAAATTATTTTAATTTGATTTCTGTACAGTACCTTTCGATTGAACAGTTATATTCTGGGTTTAGGAATGAATTATGTTAAAACAAACAAAAAAAGTGCGCGTTGGCAACGTCGCAATAGGCGGCGGCGCCGCAATAAGCATACAGTCGATGACGACGACCGACACGCGCGATGCGGCAGCGACAATTGAACAAATTAGGGCGCTTACGGCGAGGGGCTGCGAAATCGTGCGCGTCGCCGTGCCCGATATGACTGCGGCTGAAGCGCTAGGCGACATCAAAAAAAGCATTTCAATACCACTCGTCGCCGACATTCACTTCGACTATCGATTGGCGTTAAAGGCAATTGATAGTGGCGTCGACAAAGTGCGCATTAACCCCGGCAACATCGGCAGTTTCGCGCGCGTGAAAAGCGTCGTCGAAGCGCTAAAAGCGCGCAATATTCCGCTGCGCATCGGTGTCAATTCCGGTTCGGTAGAACGCGAACTGCGCGATAAGTACGGCGGTCCGACGCCGACCGCTATGGTGGAGAGCGCTTTAAAACACGTCGCCCTCGTCGAAAAGTGTAATTACGACAACATCGTCGTCTCACTAAAGAGTTCCAGCGTCGCCGCAACAGTGGCAGCCTATCGCGAAATGGCGGCGCGCAGTCATTATCCACTACACCTCGGCGTCACCGAAGTGGGTACGCTATTTCAAGCCAGTATTAAGTCCGCCGTCGGCATTGGCAGCTTGCTGTTGGACGACATTGGCGACACTTTGCGCGTTTCGATAACTGGCGACCCGCTCAATGAAATCGACGTCGCCAAGGCAATACTGGGAGCGACCGAGCGGCGCCGTTTTGGCATAAATATCATCGCTTGTCCGACCTGTGGACGCTGCAATGTCGCGCTCGCCGAATTGGTAGAGCGCGTCGAACGCGAGCTTTCGGGCGTTGACAAGCCGATTACCGTAGCGGTTATGGGCTGTGCTGTTAACGGTCCCGGCGAAGCGCGCGAAGCCGATATTGGACTCGCCGGCGGCGTCGACGAAATGCTGCTCTTTAAAAGGGGCAAGGTTATCAAAAAAGTGCCAATGGCAGAGGTCTTTGACGAACTTAAAGCATTGGTCGACGCATGGGGAGAATGCGATGAATGAAATTTTAGATAGCATAAAAATAAACGACTTCGCGACAGTGGACAACGTCGTGTTTAATCGCGATGACAACAGTTTAGTGCTCTCGATTACAGCTGAACAGCTCTATACGCGGTCTGCTAAAGACCAATTTATCGAGTCGATACGCGAGGCTTTGCCCTTTGTCGAATCGGTTAAAATCGAGCCTAAAATCGGCACGTCATACGCCGATGATTTTGCGATGACTTGGCTGATTGAACAGTTTTGGACAGATGGTAAATATCCGCTCAACCTGTTTAAAATCGACCAGACGGCAGAAGATAAATTAATTTGTCGCATTGACGACATAGCGCTTTATCATAAATTCAAACGGCTCGATCGCGCGCTGGCGCTGAGTGCAGCCTTTGCCTCGACATTTGGCAAAAAGATGAATTTTGAAATCGTCGAGCCGGCGATTGAACAAATCGACGACGAGGCGTTTGACCACATCATTCAGTCGGCGATTGAGGCAAATATGCCCGCCCCAGCGCCCGAATACGAAGCGCTGGAAGAGCAGGACGATTTAATCATTTACAATAAGCGGATTGATCAGCAAGTGACCAAACTGGATCAATTTGTGGGCAATCGCGAGTCGATTGCAATTGCCGGCGAGGTGCTGAGTGCGAGTCTAAACACGACTAAAAATGGCAATAAAATATTTACGTTTGTACTATCTGACCACAGCGATGCCATTAAGTGTAAAATGTTTTTAAACAACAGGAAAAAGAACGGTCGCAACGACGTCGAGCACATTCCAGAAAGCGTCGTCAAGGGTGCTTACGTCAAACTGTTGGGCTATAAGGACTACGATAGTTTTGAGCGCGAAGTCATCTTTAACGTGCGCGCCATCAACCGCGCCGCGGCGCCGCCACAGCGCGAGGACAAGTCGGACGAAAAGCGCATCGAATTCCACCTGCACACCAATATGAGTGCAATGGACGGCATCGGCGACGTCAAGACTTATATCAAGACGGCAAAGCGTTGGGGGCACAGCGCGATGGCCGTCACCGACAGCGGCGTCGTACAGGCGTTCCCGAACGCCATGGCTGAGGCCGATGAAAACATGAAGATCATCTACGGCGTACAAGCCTATATGATCGACGACGACATGACGATTATCGACAATGTCAAGCCCTATCAACTAAGCGATACTTTTGTCGTATTCGACATTGAGACGACTGGCTTTTCGCCGCGCTACGACGGCATTACCGAAATCGGCGCCATTAAAGTCAAGGGCGGCGCAATCGTCGATCGCTATAGCCAACTGGTCAATCCGGAAAAGAAAATACCGCAAAAAGTCGTCGAATTGACCGGCATTAACGACAATATGGTTGCCAATAAGCCTGTTATTAAAGACGTCATCGACGATTTTCTGGACTTTTGTGGCGAGGCGCCCGTCGTCGCGCACAATGCCAAATTCGACGTTTCATTTATCGCCGAAAAGTCTAAACAAATCGGCGTTGAATTTAAACCCGCCGTCGTCGACACGCTCAAGCTGGCGCGCATTTTACTAAAAGACATCAAGCGCTTTGGCTTAAATCGCATCGCCAAACACATGGGCGTGGCGCTCGACAACCACCACCGCGCCGTCGACGACGCCATGGCGACTGCTAAAATATTTAATAAGTTCTTAGAAACACTCGAAAATCGCGGTATTAAGACACTCGAACAGCTCGACGACTACGGCAAGAGCGCCTTGTCGTTTCAGCACTTCGACAACTACGACATCGTCATTTTGGCAGCTAATCAAGCTGGTTTAAAAGAATTATATCAACTGATATCGCATTCTCACATTGAGACGTTTTATAAAAAACCCTTAATTTCCAAGACGCTCTTAGCCGAACGACGCGAAAACCTGTTAATTGGTTCGGGCAGTCTGTACGGCGAACTCTATCAGGGTATCTTAAACAATAAAAATGAAGATGAACTGCACAGAATTGCGCGCTTTTACGACTATTTAGAGGTTCAGCCGATCGAAAACAATCGCCACCTCGTAGCGCGCGGCATGGTATTGGACGACGCAGAATTAAAGCAGAACAATCGCAAAATCATCGCGCTTGCCGAGTCGCTCGGCAAGCTCTGTATCGCCACCGGCGACGTCCACTTTTTAGATCCGGACGACGTGCTCTATCGCAAGATACTGCTTACTGGTCAGGGCAAACGGGTCGACAACAGCGAGGCGCCGCTCTACTTTAGGACGACCGACGAAATGCTCGAATCGTTTAGCTATTTAGGCGAAGAACTGGCGCGCCAAATCGTCATATATAACACCTGGGCGCTAAACGAAAAAATCGAATTCGTCTTGCCCGTGCCGAAGGAGACATTCGCACCGGTCATCGAGGGTTCCGACGTCGAACTGCGCACGATGTGCTATCAAAATGCCAAGCGCCTATATGGCGACCCGTTGCCCGAAATCGTCGAATCGCGCCTCGAACGCGAGCTCGATTCAATTATTAGCAATGGTTATGCCGTGATGTACATCATCGCCCAAAAGCTGGTCGCCAAGTCGATGGAGGACGGCTATCTAGTCGGCTCGCGCGGCTCGGTCGGCTCGTCATTTGCCGCCACTATGTCCAATATTACCGAGGTCAACCCACTGCCGGCGCACTATTATTGCAAGGATTGTCAGTACTCTGAATTCAATCCCGACGAAAAGTATAAAATAGGCATCGACCTGCCCGATAAGCGCTGTCCAAACTGCGATACGCCACTCGTCAAAGAGGGCTTTGACATTCCGTTTGAGACGTTTTTGGGCTTTGAAGGCGACAAAGAGCCCGATATCGACCTCAACTTTGCCGGCGTCTATCAGGCGACTTCGCACGCCTACACCGAAGAACTGTTTGGCGAGGGCTATACCTTTAAGGCGGGCACGATAGGCACGGTGGCAGATAAGACGGCATTTGGATTTACCAAAAAATATTTTGAAGAGAACGATATCTTCGTCAGCAATTACGAGGTCGACCGCATCGCATCGGGGTGCGTCGGCGTCAAGCGCACCACCGGTCAGCACCCGGGCGGCATTATGGTCGTGCCGCACTATAAGGACATTCACGACTTTTGCCCAATACAGTACCCCGCCAACGACGCCGAGTCGGGGGTTAAGACGACGCATTTTGACTACCACTCGATTAGCGGTAAAATATTAAAATTAGACATTCTCGGTCACGATGTGCCGACCATCATCCGCATGTTGGCAGACCAGACGGGGCTCGACCCAATGGATATACAGCTCGACGACAAGCAGACCATCGGCATCTTTACGTCGACCGAGCCACTTAAAATTTTAGACGACGACTATCCGATTGACAGCGGCACGCTGGGCATTCCAGAGTTTGGCACCAAGTTTGTGCGCGGCATGTTAAAGGATACGCAACCGCACACCATTGAAGAGCTGGTGCAGATTTCCGGTCTATCGCACGGTACCGACGTGTGGCTGGGCAACGCCGCTGACTTAATCGATAAGAACATCTGTACGCTCAAAGAGGTCATCGGTACGCGCGACAACATCATGCTCTACCTAATCGACAAGGGATTGCCCAAAAAAGATTCCTTTTTTATCACCGAGGGCGTGCGCAAGGGCAAGGGCTTAAAAGCGGAGCAAGAGGCGCAGATGCGCGAATACGAAGTGCCCGACTGGTACATTGACTCTTGTAAAAAAATAAAATACATGTTCCCCAAGGCACACGCCGCCGCCTACGTGATGATGTCGCTCAGAATCGCCTACTTTAAGGTGCATTATCCGCTGGCTTATTACGCGACCTATTTTAGCACCAAGGTCGACGACTTCGACGCCCAGGTCATCTGTCAGGGCAAGGCGGTCGTGCGCGAGCAACTCGACGCTTGGTCGGCGAGCGACAATCTCAGCAACAAAGAAGAACAGCAGTATATCGTGATGGAATCGGCGCTCGAAATGTACGCGCGCGGCTTTGCGGTCAACAAAGTGGACCTCTACCGATCGGCGGCATCCGATTTTATCGTCGAAGACGGCGCCATCTTGGCACCGCTTAGGTCATTGCAGGGCGTCGGTAAAAACGCCGCCGAGTCGATTGTCGAGGCGCGCAAAGACGGCGAGTTTATATCAATAGGCGACATCAAGCAGCGCACTTCGGCAAATCGCGCGGTAATCGACGCGCTGCGCCACCACGGCGCTTTGGAAGGACTACCGGAAGACAATCAGCTTTCGTTGGACTTTTTCTTATAGTTAGGAGTGAATATTGAAGTATTCGTATTCGGTAAAGGCGGTTGCTTTATTCGGTATTGTAGGAAATATATTTTTGCTGGCAATTAAGTTGTTGGTTGGTTTAGCAACGCATTCGCAGGCGATGATTGCCGATGCCGTCAACAGTGCTTCTGATATTTTTTCATCTTTGATGACGTATATTGGGGATAAAATTACCCAGCGTCCTTGCGATAAAGAGCACCCTTATGGTCATGGCAAGGCAGAGTATATTTTTTCAATGATTATCAGTATGGTGTTCTTTTGGGTGTCACTTTTGTTGTTCAGAAGCAGTTTAAACCGGTTTTTAAATCATCAGGTTGTCGATTATTCAGTTTGGCTGCTCATTGTTGCAGTAGTTACCATTGTGGTAAAATTGATGCTATATTTGAAGACTATTGGCGTTGCTAAGCGACAAAAAAGTTTGTTGGCGCATGCCAATGCCGTCGATCATCGCAATGACATTATGATAGCTTTTTTGACATTAGTCAGTGCAATCGCCGCCAACTATCGGGTCTATTATATTGACGCTATCTTTGGCATGATAATAGCATTTTGGATAGGTTATTCTGGGGTTGAAATATTTATAAGTTCTTATCATAAATTGATGGATAGGGCGCTTGCTAAATCGATTACTGATGAAATGGTGCGCGTCGTCGAACAAATTGACGGCGTCGATCACCTCGACTCGCTGGTCGCCAAGTCGATTGGCGTAAATTACTTATTGATTGTAAAGGTATCGGTCGATGGCAATTTTAGCGTTTTTCGGGGGCACGATATCACCTATCAAATCAAGCGATGTTTGTTGGCGTTTGAATTGATAGACGACGTCGTCGTACACCTCAACCCGCGACAACTACACCCGCAAAAGAATTTATTGAGATAGTAAAGGAGAGTATTACATGAGTATTTATTTAATTAATGACGAGACGATGGGCGGCGGCGACGCAGCGCTTGGCAAAAAATTAATGGGTTCATTTTTAAAAAAATTATGGGCGAATTGTGATTCTGTCGACAAACTGATCTTTTATAATGCTGGCGTAAAGCTGTTGACCAAACAAGCCGGTTATTTAGATGCCATGCATGGACTAAACGACAAGGGTGTCGAACTATTGGCATGTGGTACTTGCATCGATTATTATGGTATACGTGAACAGGTCGAAATTGGTTTTATATCCAATATGGAGACAATCGTCGATTTGATGAATCGCGCCGATAAAGTGATTACACTATGACAAAACGACAAAGAAAGTCCGGAATATTACTGCCCGTATCCAGCTTGCCGGGCGATCACGGCATCGGCGATTTCGGCGATGCGGCTTATAATTTTATCGACTTTTTAGCGGCTGCCAAACAAAAGCTGTGGCAAATATTGCCGCTCGGCATCACCGGCTACGGTAATTCGCCCTATCAGTCGCTTTCGGCATTTGCCGGCAGTCCGCTCTATATTGACTTAAATCTTTTAGTAGAGCGAGATTATATCAAAGATACAGATATCGATTTGAGTTGTTTGTCAAGTGCGCAAACTGCAACTGACTACGAGGCGGCGCGCGCTATCAAAGGAGCGGCGCTTCGCACGGCGTACCGTAACGGCTTTGCGACTGAAAAACTATTCGTCGAAGACTATTACGGCGAAAATGCACATTGGCTAGACGATTATTGCGCCTTTATGATCATTCGGCAAATACAGGGCGAAGCGGCTTGGTACAATTGGCAGGAACAATACCGCAACTACAGCAGGCAATTGGTAGAAGAAGTAAAAGAAAAGCACAGTGAACAATTTTGGTACTATGTGTTTTGTCAGTATATCTTTGATGAACAATGGCATATGGTTAAGCGTTACGCCAACGACAAGGGCATTGCAATCATCGGCGACATACCGATTTACGTGGCTGCCGACAGCGTCGACGCATGGGCGAATGGCGAATTGTTTTTAATGGACGACGACAAGCGGATGACACAGGTGGCGGGTTGTCCCCCCGATGCCTTTAGCGAATCGGGGCAGCATTGGGGCAATCCGGTGTACGACTGGCAGGCACTTGCCGACAGCGACTACAGTTGGTGGGTGGCGCGCTTAAAGCAGGTTTTAAAATACTACGATAGCGTGCGGATTGACCACTTTAGGGGCTTTGAAAGCTATTGGTCGATTCCCGCCGCGGCTGAAACGGCGCGCGCTGGCAAATGGGTAAAGGGACCGGGCATTGCCCTGTTCGACGCCATAAGGCGCCAGTTGGGCGAGGTCGACATCATCGCCGAGGACCTGGGACTTTTGACCGACGACGTCATTGCACTGCGCGAAGCGTGCGGCTTTCCCGGCATGAAAGTGTTACAATTTGCCTTTGACGCCGCTGGCGACAGCCTTTATTTACCGCATAATCTGACGGAAGACAGCGCCGTCTACACCGGTACCCACGACAATGACACGGTAATCGGTTGGACTAAAACGGTCGATCGCGACTCATTGCAATATGCGATAGAGTATTTAAAATTAGACGAAGCAGAGGGTTACGCCTGGGGCTTTATTCGGGCGGCGTGGCGTTCGGTTTGCCGCATTGCAATCGCGCCCATGCAAGACTTTTTAAATTTGGACAGCGCGGCGCGTATCAATACGCCGGCGACGGTTGACGGCAATTGGTTGTGGCGCCTCGACAGCGCGCGATTAGATGCCGAACTGGCGGCGAGAATAGCGAAATTGACAAAGTGTTATAGACGATAGGAGGTAGTTTTGGGTAAAGCTATTGACAAGAGACGCTTCGATAATGTAAAGACGATTATTAAAGTGAATCGCCTATTACAGGGCAAGTCGCAAAGAGAAGTTTGCGACGGCATTTGTACGACTTCGCATCTCAGTAAAATTGAACAGGGCGACACCCAACCGTCGCGCGAAATCATTGTTCAGTTCTATAAAAAGCTAGGTCTAAACGCAGAGCTCGACGAAGCGTTTATCGAAAACGGATATGACGATATCGTAATCTTTTTCAAAGAATTTATGTTCAACGAATTCGACGTCACCAATAAGCGCTTTCTCAATCTGGAGGACGACGAAGAAAAATATATGGCGTCGCCCTTCGTACTCGACTATTTAATCGCCAAAATGTCATTTTGCAGCACGCAAAACAAAAAGAGTTATTCCGACATAAAGAGTATTTTATCGACCATGACCAAGCATATGAGCAAGGATCAAAAGTATTATTACTACCTCTGCTTGGGGGTTGTGGCACTAAAGGGCGAAAAGGACTTAAAGCGCACAGAACAGTATTTTACGCGCGCTAAATCGCTGCTCGATTGTGGTCAAATTAACTATTGGATTGGCTATATGTATCTCAAGAACAAGCAGGCAATCGAAGCCAGTCAATACGCCGAAAGGGGACTGCGCGGTTATTTTAAGGACGCCAATATCGTCGGCGTCATCAGCACCTTTGAATTATTGGGTTTAATTTATTATTCAGTATCCGAATACGCCGCCGGCATCAGACAGTACGAAAAAGCACTCGAATATAGCAGATTGGCGATTCATTCAATGTATGAAGCGAATATAAAAAATCAAATTGCTTGGGGCTACATGAGATTGGGTAATTATGATAAATCAAAGACTTATTTGGTAAAAGATCGCTATAATAGCGACAACACGGTAAATTCCAGTGTCACCAAATTCGTCATTGCTTACTTGCAGAAAGACATTAAGACGATGCACGCGCTTAAAGAAGAGTTTAGTTCGCGCAATCGCTCGTTGCATCGCATGATATATTCCGTTTTGGACAGGGCGCGCTATTTAGATGACGATGGCAAGTGGATTGTAGAGGATTCGGAAATAGATGCGCTGTTTGAATTTGCACAGTTCACCCATTTCGAACTGGAAAAAGTCTTTTGCGAAATGGCGACGACGCATTATAGCGGAAAAGGCGATTATAAAACGGCATTTCAGTATGCCAAAAAGGCGACGGATAACGCCTTTCGATACGATACGCATTTTAAATTAAAATAAATAAAGGATACGACATTGACGGTAGAAAAATATTTAGAAAAAATTAAATTAAAGGGATTAAAGAATATTGATGAAAATCAATTGCGCGAAGCCTTTTTGTTTGGCGAAGAGGCGCACAGCGGTCAGCTCAGAAAATCCGGCGAACCGTACTTTATTCACCCGACAGAAGTTTCGTTAATACTGGCAGACTTGGAAATGGATCAGGACACATTGGTCGCCGGGCTGTTACACGATGTCATCGAAGATACGCAATATACCTTTGAAGATATCAGCGAGCGCTTTGGCACCGTCGTCGCTCAGCTCGTCGACGGCGTCACCAAATTGGAGAAGATTCATTACGAGACAGAAGAAGAGCGCGAGGCAGAAAACTTGCGCAAAATGTTCTTTGCCATGACCGAAGACATTCGCGTTATCATCATCAAGCTGGTCGACCGCCTGCACAATGTTCGCACGCTTAAATTCCAGACCGATGAAAAGAAAAAATCGAAGGCGCGTGAGACGCTGGAAATCTATGCGCCGATTGCGCATCGCCTTGGTATCTTTAAGATAAAGTGGGAACTGGAAGACATTAGTCTACTCTATATCGACCCGCCCGGATACTACGACTTAGTCGCCAAAATCGACAAGAACCGCGCTGAGCGCGAGGCGTTTATCAACGGCGTCATCGAGGTGTTACAAACTGAGCTCTCAAAGGTCGGCATCGAGGCGACGATTTATGGACGCCCTAAAAACTTCTATTCAATTTACAAGAAGATGAAGTTTCAAAATAAAAATTTCGATGAAATATTCGACATTATCGCCGTGCGCATCATCGTCGATTCGGTCAAGGATTGCTACGGCGCGCTGGGTGCGGTACACGCCATTTGGAAGCCGATACCGGGGCGCTTTAAAGATTACGTTGCAATGCCTAAAGCCAATATGTATCAGTCGTTGCACACGACGCTGATCAGCAATACGGGCGATCCATTTGAAATTCAAATTCGCACGCACGAGATGCATCAAGTTGCCGAATACGGCATCGCCGCCCACTGGAAATATAAGCACGGCGGTGGCGGCATGGACAAGCTGGATGAAAAACTAGCTTGGCTCAGACAAATGCGCGAAATTCAAAAGGAAATGGAGACGCCGGAGGAATTTGTCGAAAGCCTTAAGATGGACGTCTTTTCCAACATGGTCTACGTCTTTACGCCGCGCGGCAAAGTCATTGAATTGCCGATGGGTGGCACGCCGGTCGACTTTGCCTATAAGATTCACTCGGCAGTCGGCAACAGCTGTATTGGCGCAAAAGTTGACGGTCGCATCGTTCCGCTCAACTTCGTCTTGGAAAACGGTAAAATCGTCGAAATCATCACCAGTAAAAACGCCGCCGGACCGAGTCGCGACTGGCTCAAATTCGTCAAGAGCTCGGAGGCGAGAAATAAGATTAGGCACTGGTTTAAAAAAGAGCGCCGCGAAGAAAATATTGAAAAGGGCAAGGAGATGGTCGAGCGCGAGGTGCGCCGCAACGGCTTCCAGATGAGCGACTTTCTAAAGCCCGAATGGCTCAATAAAATACTCAAGCGCTTGACCATAAAATCGCTCGACGACCTCTACGCGTCAGTTGGCTACGGTGGCATTTTAACCGGTCAAGTCATTCCCAAGTTGCGCGAACTATACAAACAGGAAGAGCGCAAAAAGCGCGAAAATCAATCGATTTCACTGGAAGAACTCAATTACAAGGCAGCCGCCAAGCCAAAGCGAGCCAATTCCAATCAGGGTATTGTCGTCGAAGGCATTGAAAATACGACAGTGCGCTTTGCCAAGTGCTGTAACCCATTGCCGGGCGACCGCATCATTGGCTTTATCACCAGAGGGCGCGGCGTCACCGTACACCGGCTGGATTGCACCAACTTAGAAAACACCGAAGAAGTGCGCAGTCGTTTTATCGAAGTGCACTGGCATCAGGATGAGACGGACTCGTACGAGACCGAAATTCAAATTGTGTCGCCGGATAGAAAGGGACTGTTGTCTGAGATTACCGAATTGATAAGTAGTGTAGATGTCGCCGTAACGGGTGTCAACGCGCGCCGCAATAAAGATGGCATTGCCCTAATCAACATCAGTTTGGAAATAAAAAACACCAAGCAATTGACCCATATAATCAATAAGTTTAACAGTTTGCCGGACGTCCTCGAAGTTAGGCGCGTCATCGGATAGGAGGCAATTATGCGTGCAGTTGTACAACGCGTAAAGTCGTCGGCAGTTAGCGTCGACGGTGAAATCGTCGCTAAAATAGGGCGCGGGCTCAATGTGTTGCTCGGCGTTCACGAGATTGACGAGCAAAAAGATATAGATTTTATAGTAGATAAAATAGCCAATCTGAGAATATTTGATGATTCAGATGGCGTGATGAATTTATCGGTAAGCGATGTCGGCGGCGAAATATTAGTCGTATCGCAGTTCACTTTGCTGGCAGATGCCAGAAAGGGCAGGCGACCCAGTTATGCGCATGCCGCCAAACCGGAAAAGGCGAATGATTTTTATCAAGAGTTGGTCGATAAATTGCGCGATCGGGGACTGAGCGTCGCAACTGGTAAGTTTCGCACCGAAATGACCGTGTCGATTGAAAACGACGGTCCCGTTACGATATTATTGGATAGCCACAAAAATTTTTAGGAGTATAAAATGAAATTAAAGACAATGCCGCTTGGCGCCTTGGGTGCCAATAGCCATATTTTATGGAATGAACAGACCAATCAAGCCGTCGTCTTCGATTGCGGTGGCGAAGAACACAAGATCATCGAATTCTTAGAGCAACGCGAGCTAGAGTTAAAGTATATAATATTGACACATGGGCACAGCGATCACATTATGGGTGTCAACGCGCTCGCCAAGGCGACTGGAGCTAAAGTCATTGCGCACGTTGAAGAGCGCGACGTGCTCGAAGATGCCGCTAAAAACTACAGTGGCATGTTTGGCGGCGACCGCCTCACCGTTCACGCCGACGAATACATCAGCGGCGACGAAGCGCGCAGTTTAATCGGCTATGACTTTAAGTTTTATCACACGCCGGGTCACACGCGCGGCGGCATGTGCATCGAAGTCGAGGGTCAATTGTTTAGCGGCGACACTTTGTTTAAGGGTTCGATTGGGCGCAGCGATTTATACGGCGGCGATATGAAAGTGTTGATGAAGTCGCTTCAGAAATTGCTCAAGCTATCACATCGTTTAAACGTACACTGTGGTCACGGACCGTCGACGACGCTGCGCGACGAAGCCAAGTACAATCCGTTTTTACAGTGATGAAGATTTACTTAGTCAACCATACATTTGATTACGCCTGTACGCACATCGCAAAACTGTTTGTCGAGCGACCGCAAGTACAGGTGGTTGGCGACGACTTTACGGCGCCCGCAATAGAGCACATCGTCAGTCGTGTGCTTTTTTTTGCTGGCAAAAGAGTCGTTTTGACGACAGTACAAATAGCCGATAAAACGCATTATAGCGCAGAAGAGACCGTCACCGGTGACGATGTGGGCGAACTTAAGCGCGCCGTCATTCGCGGCATCTTCGACTGCTTGGCGTTCGTTACCGGTTATCGTCCCGAATGGGGCATACTGGTCGGCGTTAGACCGACAAAATTGGTCAGCAGTATGCTAAATGGCGGTTTAGATGAAAGCGCTATCGCCGAGCGCTTGTCCAAACAATACTATTTAAAGCCAGCTAAAATTGCCTTGCTTTTAGAAATTTGTCGCGTCGAACAGTCGCTTTTGGAAAGCAATCATGAGAACGGCTTTTCGATTTACGTGGGCATACCGTTTTGCCCCAGCAGATGTGTCTACTGTTCGTTTATATCGCAGGTCTCAGCGCGCGGCAGCGCCGACGTTGCACGCTATGTCGATGCCCTAATCGCCGAACTGTACAGTAAGCGGCATGATTTTGCAAATCGCCCCGTCGATGCCCTCTATATCGGTGGCGGCACGCCGGCAATACTAAATGGCGAACAGATCAATCGCCTGTTCGCGGCACTATGCGACTGCTATCAGCTAGATAAAGTGCGCGAAATAACCTTTGAAGCCGGTCGTCCCGAACTAATCGATGAGGCGTTGTTAAGTGCGCTGCGCGACAATGGCGTCGGTCGCATTTGCGTCAATCCGCAGACGATGCACGACGAGACCTTAAGGCGGATTGGACGCCAGCACAGCGTCGCCGACATCGAACGCGCTTTAAACTTGGTTAAAAATTATGATTTTGATGCCGTCAACGTCGATATTATCGCTGGACTAGCGGGTGAGACAATCGATATGTTCAGGCAGACCGTAAGGCGAATACTGGATTGCCGTCCCGAGAATATCACCGTGCACTGTTTGGCGATAAAGCGGGCGTCAAAGCTTGCCGAAGACAGCAGGCGCGACAATATGACGGCGGCAGACGTCGTCAGACGACAGCTCGGCGATGCCGCTAGATTGCTCGGCGCGCAGGGCTATCGACCCTACTACATGTATCGCCAAAAAAACATGCTGGCAAATCTCGAAAATGTCGGCTACGCCCTTAACGGCAAGGCGTCTTTTTATAATGTCGCAATAATAGAAGAGCGTCAATCGATTGTGGCATTTGGCGCCGGGGCAACCAGTAAAATTGTTCAACGAGACGGTTCGATTAAGCGCTACCACAACCCAAAAGACATTAAAACTTATATCAGTCGTCATAGCTAGACAATAATACATCAGCTGTTCACCGCACCGAGCGGATAGAGCAGCTGTTTTTTTTATTGCGATTAGAAATATAGAGTGGCATTATGGCGTTTTTCACGCATTGGCGTGAATAAGCTGGCTTTATTGTGGTATCATTATAATATAAGACAATACTTTTTAGTTGCTAATTAGATGTATAAAGAATAGAGGCAATATGCTTATATCGGAACTCGATCGCTATTTATTTCACGAAGGTACGCACGTCGCGCCCTATCAGTTTTTAGGTGCGCACGTCGTCGCCGGCGGCGTTCACTTTGCAACTTGGGCACCGCACGCCAACAGCGTTGCAGTAGTGGGAGATTTTAACAACTGGGATGGCTCTGCCCACCAAATGAAAAAAATAAGTCCGCAGGGCATTTGGACGTTGTTCGTTGCCGACCTGCCGCCCTACAGCATTTATAAGTACGAGATTTTTTCGAGTTATCTCGGTAGACTGATTAAGGCGGACCCCTATGCGCGGCACTGCGAGGTGCGCCCCAATACGGCGTCCATCGTCTATCCGCAACTGGATTATCAGTGGTCAGATGACAGCTGGTTAAAAGCGCGCGCCGCCGGCAATGTAATGGAAACGCCAATTTCAATTTACGAGGTCAACCTGCTATCTTGGAAGAAACCGGCAGACGGCTGTTATAGCTATCGCCAATTGGCAGAGCAGCTGATTCCACACGTCGTCGAAAACGGCTTTACGCACATTGAATTGATGCCCGTCATGGAGCACCCTTTTGACGGCTCCTGGGGCTACCAAATCACCGGCTTTTATGCGGCGACCAGTCGCTACGGCACGCCCGACGACTTCAAGTACTTTGTCGATTGCTGTCATGCAGCTGGTTTGGGCGTTATCTTGGACTGGGTGCCCGGACATTTTTGTAAAGATGAACACGGTTTGGCATTTTACGACGGCGAGCCGCTCTACGAGCCCTGCGCTCAAAACCTGCGCGAAAATTTGTCTTGGGGAACGATGAATTTTAACTACGATTGTCCCGAAGTGCGTTCCTTTTTAATCGGCAATGCCAATTACTGGCTGACCGAGTATCACATCGACGGGCTGCGCATCGACGCCGTTGCCTACATGCTCTACAAACACATGGCAACGGCGCGCTATGACCTATATACCGAAAAAGACATCAATCAGGCGGCGGTTCAGTTTATTAAGCAACTCAATCGGACATTGTTTGGTTTGCACAAAAATATTTTAATGATGGCGGAAGAGTCGTCGGCGTATCCGCTAGTGAGTGCGCCGGTGCACGATGGCGGGCTCGGCTTTAACTACAAGTGGAACATGGGTTGGATGCACGATACGCTGAAGTATATGGAGAGCGATCCGCTGGCTAGGCAGCACGCTCAAGACAAGTTGACTTTTTCGATTTATTACGCCTTTAACGAGAATTTTGTCTTGCCGCTGTCACATGACGAAGTCGTACACGGCAAGCGGGCGCTAGTCGACAAAATGCCGGGCGATTACTGGCAAAAGTTTGCCAACCTGAGACTCTTAATCGCCTATCAGTTCTTTCATCCCGGCAAGAAGTTAAACTTTATGGGCAACGAGTTTGCTCAGTTTATCGAGTGGAACGAATGGGACCAGCTCGACTGGCACCTTTATGACTACGATTCACACCGCGCCTTTAATTGTTATTTTAAAAAACTCAACGCACTTTATCGGGCGCAGCCGGCACTTTATCAAGTTGACCATCATCACGCGGGCTTTAAGTGGATTGAATTCGACAATCACAAAGAGAGCATTATCGCCTTTATGCGCTGCGATAAAACCGCTAAATATCTGATAGCAGTGTTTAATTTTACGCCGGTCGTGCGCGAAAAGTATCCAATTAAAGTACCGCAGGACGGCGTCTACCGCGAAATATTTAATAGTGATGCCACCGAATTTTACGGTTCTGGCGTCGTCAACGACGGACCGCTTGGCGCCCACAAAAGGGCGGACAACTACTATATAGAGTTGACCTTACCGCCGCTTGGCGCGCTATTGATAAAACTTGACAAAGCGAAAATAGATATAGATAATACCCAAAATAGAGGACGGACTTTAGCAGAATTAACTGACGAGAAGGAGGTCGCATATGATTAAAAAAGAGCTTATCGCCATGATTTTGGCAGGCGGTCAGGGGTCGCGTTTAAAGTCGCTGACGCGTAAAATTGCCAAACCGGCAGTGCCGTACGGTGGTAAATTTCGCATTATCGACTTTGCGCTATCGAATTGTGCCAACAGCGACATCGACACGGTGGGCATACTGACGCAGTATCAGCCCTTGATATTGAATAGCCACGTCGGCATCGGCATACCATGGGATTTGGATAGGCGTCACGGCGGCGTTCGGGTGTTGCCTCCCTATATGTCGGAAAAGGGCGGTCGCTGGTACCTCGGTACGGCAAATGCAATTTACGAAAACATGAATTTTATCGAAATGTACGACCCGGAATACGTCTTGATTTTATCGGGTGATCATATTTATAAAATGAACTATTCTAAAATGCTCAAGTTCCACAAGGCGAAAGGCGCCGATGTGACGATTAGCGTTATCGAGGTGCCGTTTGACGAGGCAAATCGCTTTGGCATCTTAAATACCAATCCGGATTTGTCGATTTACGAATTTGAAGAAAAACCGCAAAATCCGAAGAACAATTTGGCTTCTATGGGCATTTACATTTTCACCTGGAAGGCGTTAAAGCGCTACTTGGAAATGGATAGTGAAGATGACAATTCAGATCACGATTTTGGCAAAAATATCATACCCAATATGCTCGCCGACGGCTTAAAAATGTACGGTTATATATTTAAGGGCTACTGGAAAGACGTCGGCACAATTGCCAGTTTTTGGCAGGGCAATATGGATTTGCTCGACAACGACGAGTTTGACATGTACGACAAGACGTGGCGCATTTACACTGAAAACGAAGACTTGCCGGCGCATTATATCGGTCCGTGCGCCGTCGTTGAAAACGCCTTAGTCAACGAGGGCTGCGAAGTGCTCGGTGAGGTAAGGCACTCCGTCTTATTCACCGAAGTATCGGTCGGCGAAAATGCCGAAGTAAACGATTCGGTCATCTTCCCCAACGTTAAAATTGGTGCAGGCGCCAAAATCAACAAGGCGATTGTGATGGGCGATTTCGAAATTGCGCCAAACGCGGTAATTGAAGATCCGGAAGGCGACATTATATTAGTTGGCAATCCAGAAGATTCGCTATTCTTTGAAAAGTAAAGGAGGGATTATGACTCAAGATGTTATCGGGATTATTAATCTCGCAGAAAATGAGGAAAAAATACAAGACTTAACGGCAAACAGACCGATTGCCGCAATTCCCTTTGGCGGGCGCTATCGCGTTGTCGACTTTACAATTTCTAATATGGTCAACAGCGGCATCAGAAAGGTTGCCATCTTCACTAAGAGCAAGTTTAGGTCGCTTCAAGATCATCTCGGTCCCGGTAAATACTGGAACCTCGACCGAAAGCGCGACGGGCTGTACATGCTGCACCCAATGACGGACTATACGAACAGCGTTAAACTGTACGGCGACTTACAGACCTTTAAAGACAATTTAGATTTTTTGGTGAGTTCGAGGCAAAAATACGTCTTAATCTGTCGCAGCTATGTGCTCGCCAACATCGATTTAAAGCCGATTGTGGAGTTTCACAAAAAGTCTAAGGCAGATATTACAATTATAGGCAAGCCAATTGAAAACGGACAGGCTGCCAGCCAGTACATTGGTCTCGACAGGCTTGAATTGGACGATTGCGGCAATGTCACCGGCGTGGGACTAAACTTTGGCTCACAAGATGATTTCAAACTTTCGCTAGAAATGTATTTGCTCAAAAAAGAGCTCTTAATCGAAATCATTACCGAAGCCTACAGTATGGGTAAGAACAGTTTTTTAAAACAGGCAGTATTTGATTACATGAACAAATTAAAAGTTAATATGTACCCGTATCAGGGACCAACCTATTTTATCAATTCAATATTTAACTATTATAAAGCGAGTATGGACTTGCTCCATCGCGAGACCTTTAAGGCGCTCTTTGATGGGTATGGACGCATTTACACCAAAATTAAGGACGAGCCGTCGACGATGTATGGCAGTACCAGTTGCGTGACCAATTCAATCGTCGCCAACGGCTGTAGAATTGAGGGCACAGTTGAAAACTCGATCGTCTTTAGGGGGGTACACGTCGCCAAGGGGGCAATTGTTCGCAATTCGATTATTATGCAGAATACGGAAATTGATCAGACGGCGCATTTGAATTACGTCATAACGGACAAGGGCGTTAAAATTGCCGAGAAAAAAATATTAATGGGCGATGGCGGCGTACCCTTTGTCATTAAAAAGGGTGTACACATTAAGTAGAGTTGGTTGATTCATTATTGAATCGGCTAGTGAGGAGGTAATGGTGAAAATATTATTTGTTGCATCTGAAGCAGTTCCCTTTGCCAAAACGGGCGGTTTGGCAGACGTCGGCTATGCGCTTCCCAAGGCACTCCTGGAATTGGGGCACGACGTTCGCGTCGTCATGCCAAAGTATAAATCGATTATTGATAATCACGCCGAAGCGTTGACGTTTATCCAATCGGGCAATGTCGCCATGAATTGGCGCACGCCGTACGCCGGTTTATTCGAAGCGCAGTACGAGGGCGTAAAGTACTATTTTATCGACAACGAGGCATTTTTTAAGCGCGATGGCTACTACGGCTATTTTGACGACGGCGAACGCTTTAGCTACTTTTGCAAGGCGGTTTTAGACATGGTCTGTCAAGACGTCTTTGTGCCCGACATCATCCACTTAAACGACTGGCACACGGCGCCAATTGCCCTGTTGCTCAAAGACGACTTGTATAAGAACGGTCATCTCGGAAAAGTCAAGACGGTTTTTACAATTCACAATCTAAAGTATCAGGGGATTTTCCCGAAAAATATGTTAGCGGACTTTTACGGCATATCCGACCAGTACTTAACGCCCGAGGGTATTGAATTCAACGGCAATATCAATTTTATGAAAATGGGCATTGTGATGGCAGATAGCGTGACGACGGTTAGTAAGACCTATGCCGACGAAATCAAATATCCCTATTTTGGCGAACATTTAGAGGGGGTTATCGCGACGCGTCAAGTGACCGGTATCGTCAACGGGCTGGATTACAATTTAAACGATCCGGCAACAGATGACGCCATTTTCGAAAATTATACTGCGCAGAACGCCTATGTTAAAAAGCGCAAAAACAAAATGATGTTGCAGCGCCTGTTGCGCTTAAAAAACGATCCGAATATACCGATGGTGGCAATGGTCACGCGCTTAGTAGAGCACAAGGGCATTGATTTAGTCGTTCACATCGCCAGTGAATTAGTCGATTTGGGCGTCCAATTGGTCATTTTGGGAACTGGCGACAAGCGCTATGAAGAGGCGCTGATGAGTATCGATAGCTATCACCCGGAAATGATGTCGGCAAATATTTATTTCGACTCCGTGATGGCATCGCGCATTTACGCCAGTGCCGATTTATTCTTGATGCCGTCGTTGATTGAACCGTGTGGTATCGGGCAGCTAATCGCCATGCACTACGGCACAATTCCGGTAGTTAGGCAGACTGGCGGCTTAATGGATACGGTTGAACCCTATAACAAATTTGAAGACAGCGGCACCGGTTTTGGCTTTATGAATGCCAATGCACACGAAATGTTATTTACCATAAAAGAAGCTCTAGAGGTATATCGCGACAAACCCAAATGGCAGGGGTTAATTGAACGTGCGATGGCTACAGACGTCAGCTGGCAACAGTCTGCCAAAGCATATCAAGCGCTCTATCAGAGCATAATGAATTGAGGAAGATATGAAGTTAACAGCAGATGGATTTAAAAAACAGTATTTATCCCGCTTAAAGGCGATTAGTGGCAAGAACCCCGACCAGACGTCGACCTGGGATAGGTACCATACGCTCGGCATTATGGTGCGCGAGTACATTACAGATGATTGGATAACGCAAAATCACCTATTACAAAACACGGGTGAAAAGCAAGTCTATTATTTTTCGATGGAGTTTTTAACCGGTAAGTTTTTGGAAAAGAATTTGACTTACTTAAATTTATTAGACGTCGTCAAAGAGGCGTTTGAAGAGCTAGACTACGACTTTAACGCAGTCTTTGACATCGAAAAAGACCCCGGTTTGGGCAATGGCGGCTTGGGTCGTTTGGCGGCGTGTTTTTTGGACTCCTTGGCGTGTACCGGCTATGCCGGAAACGGCTGCGGCATTCGCTATAACTACGGTCTATTCGAACAAAAAATTGTCAATGGCTACCAAGTGGAGTTTCCCGACCGCTGGCTGGAAAACCGCAATGTCTGGGAAATAAAAAAACCGGATCACAGCGTCATTGTAGAGTTTGGCGGGCGCGTACAAACGGCTCAATTGGGCGATCGGCTGGTCTTTTCGTTAAAGAATAGCGAAAAGGTAATGGCGGTGCCCTACGACACGCCGGTACTCGGTTACCGCAATGACCGCATCAATACATTGCGGCTCTTTTCGGCAGAGGCGGTGGCGAGCGATTTTGACTTTGGCAGCTTCAGCTCGGGCGACTACAATCAGGCATTTGCCAAAAAGCACACGGCAGAGGCGATTTCGCAGGTGCTCTATCCCAACGACAATTACTACGAGGGCAAGATACTGCGCTTAAAGCAAGAATACTTTTTAGTGTCGGCGGGCATCCAGTCGCTGATTCGCACCTATCGCAAGACGGGTCGCAGCATTCGCGATTTGCACCGTCACGTCGCATTGCACATTAACGACACGCACCCGGCACTGATTATACCGGAGCTCATGCGCATGCTACTCGACATCGACGGACTCAGCTGGGATGAAGCTTGGAGCATTACCAACAAGACGGTATCGTACACCAATCATACGATTTTATCGGAAGCACTTGAAACCTGGCCGCTCGGCATGATTTATGAACTGTTGCCGCGCATTGCCATGATTATCGAAGAAATCAATAATCGCTTTGTCGAATCGCTGCGTACAGTGCACCATTTATCCGATGGCGAAATCGATAAATTGCGCATTATACACAATGACACCGTCTATATGGCAAATATGTGTATTGTCGCCAGCAACAGCGTTAACGGCGTGGCAAAATTGCATACGGAAATTTTAAAGCACCGCGAGCTCAATCATTTTTATAAGCTATTTCCCTATAAATTTAACAATAAAACCAATGGCATTACGCACCGTCGCTGGTTGATGAACTGCAACGAGGCGCTGACCGAAAAAATTGATCAGGGCATTGGAACGCGCTGGCATTACGAACCGGTCTTAATGGATCGGCTAATGCAGTTTAGTCGCGACAAAGCCTTTTTGGAAGATATTCGCAACATAAAATTGCAGAATAAAATTGTCTTGGCAGATTACATTAAGCGCAAAAATGGCATTGTCGTCAATCCGCATTCGATATTTGACATACAGTCAAAGCGCCTACACGAGTACAAGCGCCAATTAATGAATGTCTTTCATATCATGTATTTGTACAATAAAATCGTCGACAATCCGGGCATTGAAATTACGCCGCGCACCTTTATCTTCGGTGCCAAGGCGGCGCCGGGTTATCATATTGCCAAGGTGATTATTCGCTTAATTCACTCGTTGAGCAATAAAATTGAAAAGACGCCGCACGTGCGCGATATCATTAAGACAGTGTTTATTGAAAACTACAGCGTATCCTTGGCGGAAAAAATGATTCCGGCAGCAGACGTCAGCGAGCAGATATCGACGGCTTCAAAAGAGGCTTCCGGTACAGGCAATATGAAATTTATGATGAACGGCGCCGTTACGATTGGCACCTTGGATGGCGCCAATGTCGAAATTAAAGACGTCGTGGGCGATCAGAATATTTACATCTTTGGCATGACGGCGGACGAAGTCTACAAGCTCTACGCCGATCATACCTATAATGCTTACGAAATTTACAATGCGCATCCCGAGTTGCACAGAATTATCGATCAATTGACTGACGGATTCTTTGACGATGTACCGCGCGAGGAATATCACCCGCTCGTCGATACGCTACTCAAACGCAATGACGAATTTTTCGTGTTAAAAGATTTTGACGACTACATACGGGTGCAAGAAATATTGGGTCATGACTTTGTCGATGCCGACAAGTGGGACAGAATGTCGCTTGTCAACATCGCCAAGTCGGGTATTTTTTCGAGCGATTACACCATAAAAGAATACGCCAAACACATTTGGAAGTTGTAGGTGACTTATGGAATATATCGATTTTAAGGCATACCAATTTGGCTACAATTACGGCAAGGCGAGTACGACGTTTACCGTCTTTGCGACTGATTGTGAACAGCTGTCGGTTGCAATTTACGCTGACGCCAATCGCTTTCAGTACACATTGCACGCCATGCGCGAAGTGGCTACAAATGTTTGGAGCGTTGAAATCCCCGGCGATTTAGACGGCACTTATTATAATTACTTCATAGATAGGTCGGGATTGCGCTTCAAGGCAAATGACCCCTTTGCATTTTCCTGCTCGACCAACGGACGCCGTAGTTGTGTGGTCGACTTAGCGCGCTTTAAGCAGCGCAGTGCAGATTTAAAGCACGTTTCAGAAGGACTAAAAAGCGCCATTATATACGAGACGCACATCAGAGATTTTACCGTAAAGACGGGCGATTCGGTAGTCGATAAGGGCAAGTATTTGGGCGTTATCGAAGGTACCGGCGAGGATGACAGACTGTCCTACTTAAAACACCTCGGCGTCAGTCACATTCACTTTTTGCCGCTACAAGATTTTAGCAGCGTCGACGAAACAGTTGAAGACGATTACAACTGGGGGTATGACCCACATCATTACTTTATACCGGAAGGGGCGTACGCGACCGACGTAGACGATCCCTATGCGCGCATTGACGAGCTCCTGCAAATGGTCGAGGGCGTACACGGCGCCGGTTTGGGGCTAATCCTCGACGTCGTTTACAACCACACCTACGATTCCGCTTGGCAGGCGCTCGAAATATTGGCGCCCAGCGTCTACTTTAGAAAGTGGCAAGACGGTACGTTTTCGGATGGTTCTGGTTGTGGTAGCGAACTCAATACAATGCATCCGGCGACGCGCTATTTAATAGTTGAGAGTCTCAAGCACTGGCAAAACTTTTACGGTTTTGACGGCTTTCGCTTTGACTTAATGGCATTAATCGATACCGAGACCATGCAGTTTGTCGCTGCTGAACTCAAAAAAACGCACCCCGATGTCATATTGTACGGCGAGCCTTGGGTGGCGACATCGACATCGCTCGACCCGGAACTGCGCTTTGTCAAAGGCAAGCAGCGCGGTAGTGGCATTGCCGTTTTCAACGATGATTATCGTCAGCTATTAAAGGGCGATAGTGATGGTGGTGGGGTTGGCTTTGTACAGGGCGACAGTGCGCAGAGCCATTTTATCAAGACGCATTTATTGGGCGCAATTGATTATTCGGAGGAACACAAGGGCTTTACCGATTGTCCCTTTGAAGCGATTAACTACATTTCGGCACACGACAATTTAATTTTATACGACAAGCTCAAGTTGTCGACCAATTGGTCGGATAGAGAAATTATGCGCGCGACCAAGCTTTCCTTTGCACTCTTTTTATTGGCGTTTGGCGTGCCCTTTATTCAGGGTGGTACCGAACTAATGCATAGTAAAAAAATGGATCGCAATTCCTATAAGAGCGGCGATAGAATCAACGCCATCGACTGGAGCAAGCGCGCCGAATTTGCCAAATTGACGGACTGGGTTGCCAAATTGACCGCCTTTCGCAAGGCGATGCCCTGTTATCACAGTTTTGACGCGGCGCAGATTCGCAATCACGTCAAACTGCTCAACCACGAAACAGTGATTGGCTTTCAAATAGAACAAGTTGATTTTACAGCACCCTATACAATGATATTGATAAATGGGCAACTGTCTGAACAAGTGATTGACTTATCAATCGACGACAGCTTGCATAAAGTGCTGTCGTCATACGAAAACAGCTGCGATCACAGCAGGGGATTTGTCTTACAGGAACAGCAGGTTTGTGTACTGCAGCAGCAAACGCCCTTCCTGGTAGGCAGCTGATAATTCCTCGCTGTCATTTCGACTGAAATGGAGAAATCTCGGTTTTGTATGCGGATTGCTTGCAATCTGCGCGTCGCAAGTTGTTCTTTTTATTTCCTTGCTTTAGTTAAACGAAATAAAAAAACAATGAAAGACAAGTCGTTATGAATAATACTGAGTCTGTACTTAATGCGATTGAAACGAAAGGATATCGCTTTTGTCATCGGGTGGCTGTAATTTTTTAGGTGGCAGCGCTACGCTAGAAACTCAATCGCCTGGTCGTAAACGCAAGCGTTGACTGCTCGGCCAAGCAACCAGACTACAAAAACAACAGCCACCCGATGCGCTCAAACCTTTCTGACAATCGCCACTGGCGTCGCTGACAATTGCTAGTGCGCTTGTCATTTCGACCGACCAAAGGGAGTAGAGAAATCTCGCCTTTGATTTTGACTTTGCTTTTCCCGACGAACAGACCAACAGACCAACTGTTAGCGGTTTTCTGTCATGTCGACCAACGTGGAGACATCTCGCTTTCTGTCATTTCGAGCATCGTCGAGAAATCTCGCTTTTACGATTGATCACATTAATATGTCAAACACCCCAATGGCACAACATGAATATTATCCTTTCTAGTATAGGCCATATCGGTGGCGGACAAAATCATCAAAAATGATGGTTCTGACATTTTTGTCGTATCAATTCTATCCTTAAATTTAAGTAGATTTTTTGCAGCGTTGTCGAATTGTCCTGCCCCCATTTTAACTTCAATTGCTCCCCAGCGTCCGTCGCGTAGTACAACGATTGCATCACATTCTAAATTACTTTTGTCGCGGTAATGAAATACTTGACCGTCGATTGCATCGGCATAAACGCGTAAATCTCTAATGCAAAGTGATTCAAACAACAGCCCAAAAGTATTAAAGTCTCTGAGTAAATAATCTCGATTAATGCCGAGTGCGGCCGTTGCAATAGAAGGGTCAATAAAATGTCTTTTGACACTTGTGCGCAAAGGCGTTTTAGAACGAATTGATGGGTTCCAAGCAGCTTGATCTTCGATGACAAAAATGCGCCTTAAGGCATTTAAGTAGCTGGTAACAGTCGGAGTTGAAAGCGTATTACTATCAGCACCGGTCATATCTTTGCGCAGTGTTTCTATGGAAGCTTCAGTTGAAACATTACGCGCTAATGACCTCAGCAATGTCATTACTTTTTGTGGATCCTTTTGGATGCCATCTGCGCTTGAAATATCAGTATTGATAACGGCATCGACGTAATCTCGTGCACGTTTTTCGTATGACCCCGTTTTAGCAGTTATTGAAGCGGGCCAACCACCGCGAACAATAATCATAGCCAGCTGTTCAATTGTCAATTTAGAAATCGCGGCAATTTGCTGATGGGCGCCAAATAATTGAGACAAGCTAACTTCACCATTCGATTCGCCCGATTCAAATAAACTCATCGTGCGCATTTTAATTCGACTAATTCGACCAGTTCCACTGTGCATAATCATATTATCTTGAACTGGTACAGAAGACCCCGTCAAAATAAATTGCCCTGGCTCACCGCGCTTGTCAACTTCGTGTCGAACAGAATCCCATAAAACGGGCGCAATTTGCCATTCGTCTAATAGGCGAGGGGTATCTCCCCTTAATAAAAGTGATGGTTTTGTTTCGGCAATCATTAAATTGTTTTTGCGCTGGTCTGGATCTTGCATATAAAGATGACTTTTACTGTTTATTAGAGCCGTACTGGTTTTACCACACCATTTTGGCCCCTCAATTAAAACTGCTCCAGAGGTTTCAAGCGCTTCGTTTAATAAGCGATCGACAATGCGATTAAGATATATTTTCATGGTATTCTCCTCTGTTAAATTATAGCACGGTTTATAATTTGGCGCAATTCCATTTTATAATTTGGCGCAATTCCATTTTATAATTTGGCGTTTATGACTATAGTTTGTTATGTCGACCGCCCCGCTTGTCATTTCGACCGAAGCAGCTTTGCTGCGTAGCGGAGAAATCTCGATTTTTATGATTTGGCGCGTTTTCGTTTTATAATTTGGCGTTTATGGCTATTATTTGTAATCTTGCCAATTAATAATTACATACGCCAAATAATCAATAATGGCGAGAATGTTCTCGCCATTATTGATTTATATACGCCATATATGCTATAATGGCTATGTAAAGGGGAGGTGGTGTTTTGAGAACGTTCAACTATTTAAAATTGATGGACTTATCTCTACCGGTTAATATTTATCATATCATTGCCGGGATTCATGAACACAAAGGGAAACAAGAATTATATGTAGAAAATTACCCAGATGTTTTGGAAAAGATGATCGATGTTGCAAAAGTGCAAAGTACAAAGTCTTCCAATGCCATTGAAGGCATTTATACCAATGATGTGAGACTTAGGGAACTGATGAAACAAAAAGCAGAACCTAAGAACAGAAATGAAGAAGAAATAGCGGGGTATAGACATGTGCTTGACATCGTACATGAAAATTATCGATATATCGAATTTAATAAAAATGATATTTTAAACCTACACAATCAATTATACGCTTATTCCTATGTGAGGCATAAGGGAAAATTTAAAACGATGGACAACACCATTGTTGAAGTAGACGCACAAGGAAATAAAAGAGTTCGCTTTCAGCCCGTTGGTAGTTTTGAAACGGAAATGTATTTTGACAAAATGGTAGCAGCGTATAATGAAGCATTAAAAGCAAATATTCCACCATTACTTTTAATCCCCGTTGTCATTCATGATTTTTTGTGTATTCATCCATTTGATGATGGAAACGGCAGAATGAGCAGGCTATTAACCCTCCTTTTGCTATATAAGTTTGGTTACTTTGTCGGCAGATATATCAGTATAGAAATGTTGATTGAAGAAAGCAAAGACTCTTATTATGAAGCATTACAGAATTCCAGCCAAAAATGGCATACGGCAGACAATGATGAACTTCCTTTTTTGAAATATATGCTCGGAATTATCCTTAAGGCTTATAGAGAATGTGATGACAGATTTAAACTAATTGCAGAAAAGAAACTAACATCCCCCGAGAGAGTGCTGTTCGTCATTCAAAAATCATTAAAGCCGCTATCTAAAAGTGATATTATGATCCTTTGTCCGGATATATCGCAAAGAACTATAGAAAGGGCTTTAAAGGCGTTGCAAGATGATGAAAAGATAAGAAGAGTGGGAAATGGGCGTTCGACAAAATATACTAAGATCTGATTTTTTATCTCAACCGCACCGTTTGTCATTTCGACTGAAATGGAGAAATCTCGTTTTTAACAGCGATTGGAACGCGACTTGTGCTGATGTCGTTCCGCATTATTTGGTTCACTAGGAATACGGGGAGGCGCTAACTGCGCATAGAATTGAAACGAGTTTTGGATTTACCGCACTTGGCGATGTAGGCACTTTAATCGCGGCACGACTCCTCGCTTGACGGGGCAACGG
>PDWJ01001188.1_pt1 | contig 33189 bp, 30 predicted proteins | sample 1430881 | NCBI WGS metagenome assembly PDWJ01 (sample SAMN01162460, study PRJNA174530) | Oral metagenome, whole genome shotgun sequencing project. | biome: Marine environment; feature: Marine mammal; material: Swab sample of the gingival sulcus; isolation source: swab sample of gingival sulcus...
CGCCACCGCCGCCACCGCCGCCACCGCCGCCACCGCCGCCACCGCCGACGCCGACGCCGCTGCTTATGATGCCGTAATTTTAAATGATTTAAAGGAACTTACTGGTATTCCTATAACACTTTCAGCCGACACTTGGTTAGCACGCTTTAGACATATCCGTTCTGCTTTTAACTCTAAACAAACAACACTTTCAGCCGATACTTGGCTGGCAAGACCACTATGGCCAGAGGGAATACCCACTGCATGGCGTATAAACTATCAGCATTTTCAACAGGCAGTCAGAGACCTGAATGCTGGTTTTGAGATCTGGCTGGACTGGTATCAGGAGCGCGTCGAGGGTAAACCGTTCGATCTGGCGCGTGAGACACAGTGGGCAGAGCTGCCTTCCGAAGTGCGGGAACAGGGTGCTAAAGCGGTTAATGCCTATCTCGCCTCCCTTACTGAAACCACCCGGCCATTGAACAGGGTGCGGGCGATTTTTATTGGTGATGGTGCGGCGGGAAAAACCTCACTGATCCGGCGTTTACATGGTGAAACGGTGGTGGAAGGCAAGGAAGCTATGACACCAGGCATTGATATTCGCCCGTGGCGGGTGCCGGATAGTGCGATTACCGCACATTTCTGGGATTTTGGGGGACAGGTGATGTCACACGCCATGCACCAGTTTTTCCTGCGTGCGCGGTGTTTATATATTTTATTATTGGACGCAGGTTCCGAACGTGAACAGCGTGAGCAGGCTACTGCAAATGATCGTGCGGAATACTGGCTGGAGCATATCAAGGTATTTGGTGATAGTGCGCCGGTATTACTGGTAGGGAGTAAGCACGATAAGGCGGCAGTGCATCTGGATATGAATACTTTGACGGAAAAATATCCAAATATTATTGGCTTTTTCCCCGTGTCCTGCCTGTCCGAAGCCTGTTATGAGGCACAGTTTACGGTATTTCGTGAGGCGCTGGTGCGGCAGTTAATCGCTGTCGATACCCATCAGGTACAGTTTACCCATCGTCAGTTTGCGCTGTTAGAAGCATTGCAAACACAGTCACAGCAAGAGGCTTTACTGGATCATGCGGCTTTTGATGCCTTATACCAGCAGTATTGTAAAAATGATAAAAAAGGCTTCACAAAAGCAGATTTTTTGGGCTTGTTGGATAAGTTGGGTGTCATTATTTACTTCCCGGATTTAGCGTGGGAAGAGGCTTATGTGCTGAATCCACGCTGGTTGACTTATGGTGTTTATACGCTGTTGTATGCGGAACAAACCACACAACAAAACGGGCTGTTAGCGGAAAGTGATGTGGTGACGATTTTACGGGAGCAGACCGTATCCGACGAGTTAGGCCATCGTCTGGAATATCCCGCTGGCAAATGCCGCTTTATTGTCGATGCGATGGAAAAATTCGGCTTGTGCTACCGTGTGCAAAACATGATGGATCGCTCTAGTAAACTGGTGATTCCCGATAAGTTGCCAAAAGATCAGCCAGAACTCAGTCCCTATTTACCCGATGCAAGGACAGATTATATTCAGGTGGTATTTGATTTTGACAGTTTATTACCGCGCAGTGTGATCGCCAATTTAATCGTTAAAAATCACCAGGACATCCGGCGCACTCAAACTGGTCAGCAATTGGTGTGGCAGCGTGGTGTTATGCTGGCCGCGCAGACACTGCAAGCGCAGGCACGCTTACAGGTTGATTATTATGCACGACAACTAAGTCTTCAGGTCTGGGGGGAACAGCGGCGCGACTACCTCGCAGTATTGCGTGCTCAGGTGAATCAATTTAAGGTGAATATGAAGGGCTTGGTGGTTGCGGAATACGTCATTTTACCAGAGCGTGCCTGGTGCGGAGGTGATAATACCTTGCGAGTGAAAAAGACGGCGGCACGTGTACCGTATGTGCGTCTGGAAAGAGAATTTATTGCCGGTCAGCGGTTCATCTACTCGGATGACGGCGAGCCGTATGATTTAAAAGAGGTGATGGGGTTTATTATGAATGAAGAACAGCAGAAAGCAGCGATGAATGTGACAGTGCATGGAAATGTTGGCGCAATCGGCGGCACTGGCGACAGGCAGCAGTTTTCAGGTCATGTCACGATTCAGCCAGTGGATCAGCAGGTATTGCAAGCATATCAGGAACACCTCGCTCAGTTGATGAAAGACATTGAAGGGCATCAGGCGGATTTTACGATTAAACTCCATGCCTATAACGAGCTTCAGCAGATCCGCACCCTGCTCGAAAAGCTGACAGCGACACCGGAGGCGGTAAACGAAACGGAGCGCAGCCAGTTGCAACAGTTAATGGGCAGCGTCAAGGACGGCACACTGGGTGCGATCAAGCTGGCGAAAGAGATTAAAAGCGCGGGCGATACATTGACGTGGTTGCTGGCAAAAGCAGGCGACGTTAGCACCTTGTTGGCAGGTATGGGTGTCGCTCTGTAATAGATAAATCTGTAAATAGACTAAGTAAGAGACAAAGCAATGGCGTATAGTGGCAAGCGTGGTCTGCAACGTATTATTAAGGCTGGACAATATTCATGGCAGGGTTTTAAAGCTTGCTACCGTTATGAGGCCGCTTTCAGACAAGAGGTATGGGCTTTTGGGGTGGCTGTCCCGCTTGCTATTTACTGGGGCGAGACCAAACTTGAGATGCTTTTGATGATTGCCAGTGTCTTGTTGGTCATGATTGTAGAATTGCTTAATTCAGCGATTGAGGCTGTGGTAGACCGAACCGGTAGCGAAATTCATAAGCTGTCTGGGCGTGCTAAAGATATGGGTTCAGCCGCAGTCAGCCTGTCGATTGTAAATGCCTTGCTGGTATGGGGATTTACCCTTTTTTGATAAAGGTCATGTTGACTAAGCATTGAAAAAGGCATGCTTTTAAATGTGTTTTGGCGTATATTCGTGCGCCATTTCAGCCACGCGCTAATACTGCTACCCATTCATAAAATGGGGGGGATTCTAGGCAGTCTTAGGGTATAAAACTGTTTTTTCTTTATTGTATTGAGGACAAGTGATGGCGCATAGTGCAGTAGCCTCGTCAGAGCAATATAACTATGAGATCGTGAAGAAATTTGCGATTGCCGCGATTGTCTGGGGTATTGCCGGCATGACTGCCGGGGTCTATGTCGCTTCAGAATTGGCTTGGCCAATTTTGAATTTCGATTTAGCCCAGATTACTTTCGGACGTTTGCGGCCAGTTCATACCAGTGGGGTTATCTTCGGTTTCGGGGGTAACGCCTTATTTGCCACTTCTTATTATGTTGTACAGCGTACCTGTCAGACTCGATTAACCGGTGGGACGTTCTGGCCTAACTTTACTTTCTGGGGTTGGAATATTGCCTTAGCGGTTGCGGGTATTGGTTATTTGATGGGTGTTACACAAGGCCGCGAGTATGCTGAGCCTGAGTGGTATGTTGATATTGCTATCGCAGTGGTGTGGGTAACTTATTTCCTGATTTATACCACAACTTTGGTGCGTCGTAATCAACCCCATATTTATGTAGCCAATTGGTTCTTTATGGCCTTTATTTTGGCTACCGCCTTGTTGCATATTTTCAACAATCTAGCCGTACCCATCGGGTTATTGTCCGTTAAGTCTTACAGCCTGTTCTCTGGTGTACAAGATGCCATGACGCAATGGTGGTATGGGCATAATGCAGTAGGCTTTTTCTTGACCGCTGCGTTCCTTGGGATGATGTATTATTTCGTCCCTAAACAAGCGGGTCGTCCTATTTACTCTTATCGCTTGTCTATTATTCACTTCTGGGCTTTGTCTTTCATGTACATGTGGGTAGGTACTCACCACTTGCACTGGACTGCTATTCCTGACTGGACTTCTTCTTTGGCAGCGGTATTCTCCATCCTGCTATTGATGCCATCTTGGGGGGGAATGATTAACGGTATCATGACCTTGTCTGGTGCATGGGACAAGCTGCGTACTGACCCCATTATAATGTTCTTGATTACCTCATTATCCTTCTATGGCATGTCTACCTTTGAAGGGCCAATGATGTCATTGAAGAGTGTTAATGCCTTGTCTCACTATACTGACTGGACAGTGGGTCACGTACATTCAGGCGCTTTGGGTTGGGTAGCGATGGTATCCATCGGTTCGTTCTATCACATGATTCCACGCCTGTGGAATACTACGGTTTATAGTGTCAAGCTGATTTATGTTCACTTCTTCCTCGCAACCATTGGCGTTATTTTGTATATCACTGCCATGTGGGTTGCAGGTATCGGCCAAGGTTTAATGCTGCGTGCTTTTGATGAGTATGGCAATTTAGCTTATACCTTCATTGAGACAGTGAGCTTCATGCATATTCCTTATGTTGTTCGTGCGGTGGGTGGTTTGTTCTTTGTAGTAGGCATGCTGATCATGGCTTACAACATTTACATGACTATTTTGCGTGTTAATCAGGAAGATACTGTTCCTGAAGCTGCCGCAGCGCAAGCGTAAGCAGGGGAGTATTACATTATGTTTAAGCATGAAAGTATTGAAACCAACTCAGCTTTATTGATCGTCATGACACTCGTGGCGATCAGCATCGGTGGTTTGGTTGAAATTGTACCCTTACACTATATCAATGAAACTGTTGAGGAAGTCAAAGACCCTGGCACAGGTGTCGAGATGGTACGCCCTTACACGCCTCTGGAATTAAGGGGGCGGGATATTTATATCCGTGAAGGCTGCTATACTTGCCACTCACAGATGGTCCGTCCATTCCGCGATGAGTTATTACGTTACGGACATTATTCATTGGGTGCAGAGTCTAAATATGACCATCCCTTCCAATGGGGCTCTAAACGTACTGGACCAGATTTGGCTCGTGTAGGCGGTAAATACTCTAACCAATGGCATGCTCAGCATTTGGCTGCACCGCGCTCTGTTGTGCCTGAATCTATTATGCCGAATTACCCTTGGTTATTGAGTAACGAGCTGAAATATTCAGATATCCAAGACCGTATGATCGCCTTGAAGCGTACTGGCGTGCCTTACAGTTTGACCACTGCCGAATATCGAGGTTGGACCAATGAAGCGGGTGAAAAGCAGCCCGGTACTGTAGATCGGTTTGGAGAAGAGGTTGCTACGCTGCTGGATATTAACCGTGCAGAAGAAAACCTAATCGCCCAGGCACAGTCCGGGAACTACGATGGTGATCCTTCTTTCATCAGCGAAATGGATGCACTTGTTGCCTATTTGCAAGTATTGGGCACGATGGTGGATTTCACCCAGTTTGATGAAAATCACTTTGTCGATTTCCGGTAATCCGGTCTTTTGATAGTGTGTGAGTTTGATGTAAAGAGGGTGCGATGACTGATTTATGGATGTGGTTCACCGATTTAGGTAATAGCAAGGTAGCAGCGCTCGTTATTTTCTTTGTTACCTTTGTGGGTATTATTCTTTATGTTTATACCAATCGGAGTCGTAGTAAGCGACTGGAATCTTATCGGAATGTTCCCTTCCTTGATGATGAGGAGCGTATTCCTGGCAAAAAACATGTCAGACCCACACAGCGAGATGAGAATTGAATCATGGCAAAACCTATAAAAGATCCCTTGACCGGTGCGGAAACCACCGGACATGTATGGGATGACACTCTACAAGAGTTTAATAATCCGCTGCCACGTTGGTGGTTGTGGACTTTCTATGCAACCATGCTCTTTGCGCTGGCCTACTTTTTAATTTATCCATCATGGCCGATAGGTAGTACCTATACTAAAGGTTTTTCCAGCGTGACCTATAAGGGTAAGGGCGGTGAGGAAATGACAACTCACTGGAATACTCGTGCGCTATTGGCATACGATATGCAAACTGGTGAGCAATCACTGAAGCAAAAAGAATACCTGAGTAAATTAGCCGCAACACCTTATGATCAGATCAGTCAAGATCCTGATATGGGTGCTTTTGTGCGTTCTTATGGTAATGGTATTTTTGGCGATTACTGCGCAGCTTGCCACCAAGCAGGCGGTCAAGGTGTCGTAGGCTTGTTTCCTAATTTGGTTGATGATGCCTGGTTATGGGGCGGTTCAGTTGAACAAATTCATCAAACGGTTGTAAATGGGCGTAATGGTTACATGCCGCCTTTCCGTGAGACTTTCAACGATACACAGTTGAATCAAGTGGCTAATTACGTGTTAAGTCTGTCTGATCAGCCGTTGGATGCAGAAGCTGCTAAGCAGGGTGAATTAATTTTCAACGGTCAGGCAGGTGGTTGTTATTATTGTCACACTAAAGAAGGAACGGGTTTAGCTTCTCAGGGAGCGGCTAATTTGACGGATAAAATTTGGACAGTCGCTAACGTGGCTGGACAACAAACGCCAGAAGCTAAACTAGCAGCGATTAAAGCGGTTGTTAGCAATGGTATTAGTCGTCAAATGCCTTCTTTTGCTCAGCGTTTGGATGAAACAGAGATTAAAGTGCTGGTGGCATATCTAAAACAAATGTCTTCTGGCAACTGAAGCGCACTGCTAAGCTAATAAGTTAAGTGCTAGTTAGCTCTTACTACTTTAACGTGCTTTAGGAAAAGCCCGGTTAAGCCGGGCTTTTTCTTTATCTTGCCTATCAAGCTAGCAGGTGATTATCCCAGTGCTGATCTTCAAATTGATATAATGTCTCTACCTCAGCACCTTCCAGTGTGGCTTTGATTGTATGGACACCACCCTTAGCATCCGATACGAGGAAAACCTGCTGATCCTGTAAAAAAGCTATACCGCTAGGCTCAGGTAATGTGTTGGCATATAAGAATTGCTGTGCAGCAATATTCCAGAAGCTGACCTGCTTGCCGCGTGGTGAGGTAACTGCGAGTATTTGTTGCTTGCTGTCGAAAGCAAGATCAGCCATGTAGCCCTTAAATAACGGCACATCCGTTCCGCCAATACTGAGCAATTGCAATGTGCCACCTGCTGGTTGCCAAGCCGCTAGAGATGCAGGTTGGCGATGGTATAAATTACCTTCAAACTGCAAAGCCACACCAACATCCCCTTGCTCGCTAACGTTGAGATGACGAATGCTGAGCTGGTGATCAGGCAGTCGGTACTCCTCCAGTTTTTTACCATTGTCGGCATCAAGATACACCAGCGAGGGTTGCATCGTGCTTATATTGAGCTTGCGTCGTCCAAAATCAGGGTGAGTTTCTATCCCACCATTGGCAATAACCAGCGTTTTTCCGTCAGGCATGAGGTGAATATCATGAGGATCCATGCCATACGTTTCATACTCACCAAGTACTTGTAAGTTTTGCCGGTCACGAATGCCTAGCACACCACGCTTGCCCTCATAATCATTTTCGGTGGTAAACAGCACTTGTCGATCCTTTGATAAACAACCATGCCCACCAAAATGACGCTTAGCTGCGGCGGAGAAAGTGTTTACTTGAGACTGTTTAAAGTCAGCTACCACACACTGTGTACCTGGGCGGCGTCCAAACAAAATAACCTGTTGCTCGGCAAGTGGTATGAGCGCATGACCACGAAAAGGCAAAGCTTGTTGTTGAAGTTGCCCTGTATGCAGGTTTAACTGACTGAGAAAATGTCCCCCTGTTTCATTGTCACTGGCAGAGTACAAGTACAATGGTGTGTCATGAGCACCGGCCTGCTGTAATAGTGTGTTGACACCTAAAGCCGAACCCAGCGCAGCGGTACAGACCAGAAATAAGAACTGGCGACGGCTGATGCTCATGACTTAATCTCCATCATTGTCATTAAAGCCTAATTGCACGCCCAGTTCTGCCGCCACTTCATTTTTAATAATATTTTTAATGATTTGACTTTGTTCATACCAAGGCAGCAGTGCGGTGCTATTGCCACTGTCCACGACGCTGAAAGCATCAGCGGGTACATCTAATGTCATAGCCTTATCTAAAGCTTGTGCTAAGCTTTGTGCTGTGTGTTTAGCGGCTGTGCTCTGTGTTGTGAGGTGCGCCAAAATACCACCATCGACTAATAGCATTTTAATGCCTTGTAGATTAGCTTTTACCAACGCCATACTAGCGCCACTACGCCAAGCTTCCAATTGATATGGTTTGGGAGCTTGCTTTGTCCGAATCCCTAGCGGCTTAGCTAAACGGCGGCCTGTTGTCTTTTCGGCTGATTGATAAAGCTTGCTAATAAGCGTATCAATCGCTTCCTGTTGGCTGACAAACATGGGACTGCCAGCCCCTGCTGTACGAAAGCTATCAGCATAACTGTTTTGTGTGCGCAGCCAAGGTGTCGTAATGCGCTGTATATCGCTGTGTAATAATTCGCTAACCTCTTGCAAGTAAGCACAACGACGCTGGGCAGCGCTATTTTCAGGAACATAATCTTGCAGTAAATCTGCATCAGAACGCTCACGATCATAGAGCAAATATTCCAGTGTGCTCAGACCTTTTCCGCCTACACCATTTTTATTCAGGGTTTCGCCTGTGATGGGCTGATCACTATTAAGCAGTTGTTTAATAATAAGTTTCTTAGGAGGTGTAAAATTGATATGAAAATCTAATTGTTCTTCAATCGCCGGACCAAACATCAAACTATCTGTGCGTTGCCAAGCCAGCATCGTATTGAGCCAAGCCTGTCTTAACTGTTGCAATTGCTCATTATTAGGTTGCTGGCAAAAGTTTTTGCTGCTCGTCACTAGCTTGACGGCTTGTGTTTCCAAGTCACGGTATAAGGGCAAGATAACTTGATCGGTTACTGTGACTAACCAATGTTCACCAGCGCTATTAGCTGCTGCGTTTGTGTTGTCATCGGCTTGCAAGCTGGGTATAAAACCCAGCAGGGCTAGGGCGAGTAGTGCTCGCTTGATTCCAGTCAGCCATACTTTGCCTTTTTGTGGTGACCGCGAAAAAGGGTAGAAGCGAAGGCTTGGTTTAAATTTAAAAGTATTGAGAAAAACAGACATTAGATCCAATTGGGCAGTCATGGCTTGAGTTGTGTGGTTTGATTAAAGGGAGTTCAAAAAACGCAGCAGTGCATCGCGCTCGCTACGTTCCATTTGTAGAAATTCATCACGAGCCGCACGGGCTTCGCCACCATGCCAAAGAATGGCTTCTTGCAGGTTGCGTGCGCGTCCATCATGTAAAAAACGGGTATGGCCGCTGACCGTTTTTGTTAAGCCTATGCCCCATAAGGGGGGAGTGCGCCATTCCTGCCCGGATGCGGCAAAGTCAGGTCGTTGGTCGCTTAAACCTTCACCCATGTCATGCAGTAATAAATCAGTAAAAGGCTGGATAGACTGCTCAGACAACTCTGGGAAGCCTAGCATTTTACCCGTCTTCATGCTTGGGATATGGCAATGTGTACAGCCCGCTTGCTTAAACAGACGTTCGCCTTTGAGCACGTCTGGATGCTTTGTATCACGTCTGGCGGGCACGCCTAGTAGCTTGAGGTAGTAAATCACTTTAGCCAGAATGTCGTCCGGGATTTCTGTTTCACCACCACTCGGAGCGGCTTGGCAAGCTTTTTGTGAAGCGGTGCAGCTTTCACCCGGGTAGAGGCTGGAATTAATGCCTAAATCATTGTGGAAGGCTGCGGCTGATTGTTGCTTAATGTCGGGGTGATTGGCTTTTAAACCAAAGCGACCATTGACATATTGCTGCTTCTCACGACTCCAAACACGATTCAAACGACCAGAAATACCGTCTTGATCCGCATCATTCGGGTCAGTGAATGCTTGCAAGGTTTTTTCGGGTATGGCGGCTAACAAACCTAATCCTACCAAGGCAGGTGCAACCCGCGCTGATAACTGTAGCTTTGGTGATAGCGCTCCGTAATTTAAATCTTGAATAGACCACTTAGGTTTAAGTAATGTCCACGGCTCACCATCGGCGAATTCACCATGAATTTCAGTGTAGGTCACTACAGGCTGACCTTCGGGTAAAACGCCTGGAACAGCTCGTGGGTGCAATTGACTACCATAAACAGGCTCAGGCAAAACACCATATAACTTGAACCAAGCGGCATCATCCTGATCTGCGGCGTTGTCGCTAGCTACACTTAACTGAATTTGCGTAGACAGTGGTGCAGAGTCTTTCGCCATCGGGGGCTGGCCACGGCCATTTTTGGCGTGGCAACCGAGACAGCTATTGGTATTAAATAAAGGACCAAGACCATCCCTCGCTGTGGTGGAGGCCGGAGCAATGACCCAAGGCTTTTTGTAAAAAGCACCGCCTACATAAAAGTCCTCCTGCCGTAAGAATGAAAGATTGGCAGCAGGTAAGGAAAAAGCATTGCGAGTAAAATTTTTGGTACTGCCTGCGCCGCCTGAATAGGCTTTTTCTGAAGCATTCAGGCGCGCGCCAGCAAAGCTAGTAAGCACTGCTATCCCTAGCAAAGCAACAGTAAACCTGCCGGAGTAGGTCGACAAAGATAAGAACATGGGGTTGATTGCCTCAGCAAATATGCAAACTTACATCATCTGCACACTGGCTGTCGACCCTGCACCTGCTGGTTGCTGACCTGTTGGTTGTTGACGTTGCTGCTCTTCTGCCGCAGTTAAAATTAGCTTGCCACGCCGAGTAATGGTCAAAAAATAAGGGCGTTGGCCATGTTGCAGAATAATCTTTTTACCGCCGTTCATTAATTCATCTAAATTAATACGGCGCAATGGGTCTTTCGCTGTTGTGCGATGTCTGGGTGTCATGCAAATATCTCCTGAGCCAGTGCAAAATCGAGGGGGTTAGATGGCGACTCTTGGCTTTCTGCAATAACTTGGCAGGCAAAAGGTTGGCAACGCCCGCAGCAAGTGCCTACTTTGAGTTCTTGCTGGATAGCTTCAAGCGTGTCATGTCCTTGCCTTACAGCTTTGGCGATGGCTTTGTCGGTAACAGAATGACAGATACATACGTACATAATGACTGCCTAAACGATATTCATTATTGATAGCGAATAGGCTAGCTTGTCTTTCACTTAAATGCAAGTGATTCTCAATAACTGGTAGAGTCTTTGTTGTCTCCTAATTTGAGGCTACAATTCTTTGGTCTTGCAATATTTCATGGGCTTGCAATATAAGTTGAGAATGATTAGCATTTAATAATCTTACGCTCGCTAGCCACGCTTTATGCTTTGGCCAAGTGCAGCAAACCTTCTGATTTTGACCCCAAAGGTTTTGCATCTATATGGAATTACTTAAGTTTTACCTCGATCCTGCTGTTCTCGGTACGCTTGGCTTGATGAGCTTTGTTATGCTGGCCTTTGCCATTGAGCGTTATATCTATTTTAGTCGGGTGCGCAAACAGCTAGCGCGATTTCCGCATATTGAAGTCTTACAAATCGCTTTAACACGTAATCTTACGACCATCTCTAGCGTTGCTTCCAATGCACCTTATGTCGGTTTATTGGGCACGGTGTTAGGGATTTTGGTGACGTTTTACGAGATGGGGCAGGGTGATGGCATTGATGTAAGTAGCATTATGGTCGGTTTGGCAATGGCTTTAAAAGCGACGGCTGCTGGTTTGTTGGTGGCCATTCCTGCTATGTTGTTTTATAACGGCCTGATGCGCAAGGTTGAGGTGTTAGTGGCTCGTTGGAAAGCGCTACAGGACGGTGTGGCATGAAGCGTTTTGACCAGATCAATATGATTCCTTTTATTGACATTATGTTGGTCTTGCTAGCGATTGTATTAACGACAGCTAGTTTTGTATCACAAGGTTTAATTGAAGTGGATTTGCCTAAGGCGGAAGCATTAGGTGAAGCACCCAAAGATGCGAAGCCTTTGGAAATTGCGCTGGCTGCTGATAACCAGCTTTATTTCGAAGAAGAGCGCGTCAATTTGGATCTTTTGGTAGAACGCTTGCAAAGCGTACCCAAAGAACAATTAATTGTATTGCGAGTAGATAAAACAGTTGTATTTGAGCACTTCATTGCACTGATTGATATGCTTAAAGTGCAACAATTTACTCATCTTTCCATTCAGGCAGAGAAAGCCTCATGAAGCCAAGTCGTCTCGGCTTTGCCTTGTCGGCTATCGCGCACATCGCTTTGCTGGTTTTGTTTGTCTTCTTTTTTAAGACGCAAGCGCGACCGATCGAAGAAGAACCCAAGCTAATTACTATACCACTCAGTGTATTTGAGCCACCACCTGTACCATTGCCTGAACCTGCACCTGAGCAGGGGATGGAGCCGGCAACAGAACCGCAAACCCCCGTAGCAGCTTCTTCACCCGTAGCCGAGCCTGAGCCACCAGCGGAAAGCCTTGTGGATACACAATCAGAAGTGCTTGAGCAAGAAGTTCAGCCTCAAGAGCAAGAACAAGCTCGTCAGGCCGAAGCAGAGCGCCAGCGTCAGGAACAAGAGCAAGAACAAGCTCGCCAGGCCGAAGCCGAGCGCCAGCAGCGTCAAGAGCAAGAACAAGCTCGCCAGGCCGAAGCAGAGCGCCAGCAGCGTCAAGAGCAAGCTCGCCAAGCCGAAGCAGAACGCCAGCGTCAGGAACAGGAACGCGCTCGTCAAGAGACTGCCGCCCGAGAGCAAGCCTTGGCAGAGCAACGCCGTCGTGAATGGGAAGCGCGTCAAGCTGAACAAGCTCGCCAAGCCGAAGCAGAACGCCAACGTCAGGAGCAGGAGCGCGCTCGTCAAGAAGCTGCCGCCCGAGAACAAGCTTTGGCGGAGAAACGTCGCCGCGAATGGGAAGCTCGCCAAGCCGAAGCAGAACGCCAACGTCAGGAGCAGGAGCGCGCTCGTCAAGAAGCCGCCGCCCGAAAACAAGCCTTGGCGGAGCAACGCCGCCGTGAGTGGGAAGCTCGTAAAGCCGAGCAAGCCCGTCAAGCGGCAGCAGAGCGCCAGCGTCAAGGACAGGAACAAGCTCGTCGAGAAGCCGCAGCTCGAAAGCAAGCCTCGGCAGAGCAACGTCGTCGTGAATGGGAAACTCGTAAAGCCGAGCAAGCCCGTCAAGCGGCAGCAGGACGCCAAGGTGAACCTGCTGCGCAGCAGGCCAGTCTGCAACGAAGTAGCCCAGCACCAGCGTCTACCGCAGAGCCACCCTTAATCACAAATCCAGCTTATCGCTCTCCTCCTCGTCCGCCAGTCTACCCGAGGCGGGCACGGCGTGCCGGGCATGAAGGTACTGTGATTGTACGCGCCCAAGTTAATCCTCAGGGCAATGTAACTAGTGCTGCTGTGCATCGTTCTTCCGGCCATCGTGAATTGGATAGTGCAGCCATTCGGGCTGTGCATGGTTGGGCATTTGTGCCTGCACAGCGCGATGGTGTGGCGATTGCATCACAAGTACAAGTGCCGGTGAACTTTCGGTTGCAGTGAAATCCACTGTTTCCGGGATTGAGCCAGCTTGGATTGAACTTGCTCTGTTTGGAAGCTTAATATGCTAAAATGCTTTGGTAGCCCAAGCTTTTAAGTAATACACGGATGAAACAATCGCGTAAAAGACTTCCTATTGGTATTCAGAATTTTCGTGAAATTCGTACTCATGGCTATTACTACATTGATAAAACACCATTAGCCTGCGATTTAATAGCAGGGGGGAAGCACTATTTCCTCTCGCGTCCGCGTCGATTCGGTAAAAGCTTATTTTTAGACACCTTAAAAGAGTTGTTTGAAGGCAATCAGGTTTTATTTCAGGGTTTAGCCGCTGAGCAGCAATGGGATTGGTCGGTTCAGTATCCTGTATTGCGCTTCAGCTTTGGGCGTAAAAATTATAATTTGCCCGACAGTTTACAAGAGTCGCTACACCAACAACTGACGCAGTTTGAAGCGGATTTTGCCGTTCAACGCCAGTTTGATGATGTAGGTGGACGTTTTGCCGACTTAATTGAAAAAGTTAGCAAGCAAACTGGCGTACCTGTGGTGGTACTTATTGATGAGTATGATAAGCCAATTTTGGATGCACTCAGTCAGCCGGATTTAGCACGAAAGAATCGGGATTTTCTGCGCGGCTTTTATGCCACGATTAAGGATTATGATGCGTTTATTCGCTTTAGTTTTTTAACAGGGGTGAGTAAGTTTTCTAAGGTGAGTCTATTTTCGGGCTTGAATAATCTTTATGATATTACGCTCGACCCGCAGTATGGTACGCTCTGTGGTTATACTGATTATGACATTGATAGCATATTTGCGCCTGAGTTAGAAGGTTTAAATAGGCAAGAGATTCGTGATTGGTATAATGGCTATAACTGGTTGGCTGAAGGGGTTTATAATCCTTTTGATATTCTACAACTTTTTAAGCGGCGCAGCTTTAGTAATTACTGGTTTGAAACAGGCACACCCACTTTTCTAGTTGATTTGTTATTTAAACGTCAAATACCGACTTTACAACTAGATAATAGACTTAGCAGCAGCGCGATGTTATCGAGCTTTGATGTCGATGAAATGAGCACTGAAGCTTTGTTATTCCAAACAGGTTATCTGACAATAAAACAGCATGAAAACTTGGGTGGGCAATATTTTTATACCTTGGGTTATCCTAATCGTGAAGTTTATCAAAGCTTGAATGAAAGCTTATTATCCCGCTTGGTCAAAGATCAATCCCGTCAAGTCACGCAAACTACACAGCTTTATCGCTTGCTATTAGCCAATGATTTTGATGGTCTCAAACAATTATTTCATAGCTTTTTTGCCAGCATTCCTTATCACTGGTATAGCAATAATGATATTCAGCACTATGAAGGCTATTATGCTAGTGTGTTTTACTCATATTTCGCCTCATTAGGTCTTAATATCACGCTGGAAGATATTAGCAATTTAGGGCGTATTGATATGACACTGAAATTCAACGAGCAAGTGTATATCTTTGAATTTAAAGTGCTTGAAATAGTGCCTGAAGGTAAAGCCTTGCAACAAATTAAAGCAAAAGCTTATGCGGATAAATACCGTGCTTTGGAGCAAGCGATTTATCTAATTGGGGTGGAATTTAGCAAGGAGAATCGGAATATAGCGGGCTTTGAGGTGGAGCGGGTGGAGCGGGCTTAATAGTGGGCTACTAGGTCATAGGTCAGTAGCCCGCCGCAGGCTCGTTCAAAGGGTGTAAACTAAACCGTGCTTAACTGCTGCAATAATTGCGTCCAATTGGCAGATTCTGCCTCACCTCGTTTACGTTGATCGGTCATAACCATAATTTCTTGGCCTTGCTGATCCAATACGTCTAGGCTATGTAACCAGCCATCCTGAGAAGGTTTGCGTACCCACCAAACCTCAGCAATTTTGTCAGTACGTAAGTGCAGATTAAAAGTAGGGTCAAGCACATTAAACCAAGGGCCAGTCTGTAGCAGTTTTTCTATAGTGCCGCTATAAGATTGCACGGCGGCTGCATTCATGCCGAATAAGATAAAAGGAATTTGTTGCTCGGCTAGTTGCTGTAAGAGTGCTTCTACAGTATTGCTACTCAGACAACGGGCGTAAGCTTCGCCCAGTGCTTGATAAACAGCAGAACGGTCATTGTGGTATTGGCGTATTAGTTGATTAGCTTCGTGAACATCATGCAGCTTCGACCAAGCTAAACGTAGAGCACTCGGGTCTATTTCACCAGTATAAATTGGCGCTGTTGTGAGCGAATCAGCGGTTTGAACCTCGACTTGACAAGTTTGGTCTTTGTGTCTAAACGTTTCTATCAATTGCTCATAGGCAGCTTGGTAACTATGTTCGGTTAAATAGATTTTGTGTAGAGCTAGTCCAGTCGCATCAAAAAATTGCAGGCTAAAGCGCTGGTTTTCATTCACGGCATAAGCATATGACCAGTGATCCAAGAAATAGCGCGTATCCTGGCCAGGACGGAAAAATAAAGCCGTATTACCCTTTTGGTGTAATTCACCAAACTGGCCATGTACTTCGTGTACGCAGGCATTACTACGAGTCAAAGCCATGACTTCGCCCAAGGTATGCAGTTGCTGCAATAAAGCTGGAAAGTCAGTTTGTAAGCGCGTACAAGTTTCGCCGCAGCCTAAGGCCAGCAAATCCAACTCGCTGACTTGCAATTGCTGTGCAGCATCACGAATACGCAGTTTCGGTTGTTGCTCGCGTAACTGATTCCAACGGGCTTTGAGAGTGTGGGTGTTTTGCATGTAAAGCTCCATTTAATGCTCGCCTAAATGATAATAGATTTCATTTTAATTGCAAAGTCTGCCAAACTACTCTTTCGAATCCCAAAGCCACTACGGCAATACAATCGTTGCAGCATTTCCTTGAGAATTTGGCAGAGTTTTTTATGCAACGCCGTGTCGGCGGAGCGCAAAGTTTTATAGGCTTCCCATGTATTACCTTCAAAGACCAACCATTTCATCATGCTTGCGGGAACGGGCAATGGTGAGGAATTCGGCTAGGCTACTGTGAGTGCTTGATCCAAGTCAGCTAGCAAGTCGTCTAGTGGCTCAATACCGACGGATAAGCGAATTAATTGTTCGCTTATCGCCATTTCTTTGCGCTTTTGTGGGCCTATTTCATAAAAAATAGTTTGAGCGACAGGGATCACCAGCGAGCGGTTATCACCCAAGTTGCTGGAGCAAACAAAATACTGTAAGCGGTCGATAAACTGATTCAAATCAATGTGCTTCACTAATTCAAAGCTCATTAAGCCACCATAGCTGGCAAATAATGTTGTGGCTCGTTGATGTTGCAGGTGCTGAGCGAGGCCAGGGTAATAAACCTGCCGAATCAATGGGTGGTTTGCCAAAAACTGTGCGATAGCCAGTGCATTTCGGGTAATCGTTGCCATACGCAGGGTGAGTGTTTCCAGTCCCAATGCTAATAAATTAGCCGAGTCTGGTGAAAGTGTGCCACCCATATCGCGCAAACCTTTTTTACGGATTTGCATTAAGCCTTGGCTGGCTACGGGGTATTTGCGGTAGATTTCGGCAATATTGCTGAACTGCGACCAATCAAATAGCCCCGTTTCTGTAAGGCTACCCCCTAAACAAGCACCATGCCCGCCGATATATTTGGAGAGGGAGTTAATGATCAGTCCTGCCTGTACTTGCTTGGGTTGAAACAGGGCAGGGGAGGTCATGGTGTTATCGACGACATACAAAATGCCCTTGCTTGAGCATAATTCACCAATGTGTTTTAGGTCGGAGATTTGGGTGCGGGGATTGGCTAGGGTTTCTAGGAAAACTAGTTTGGTTTTTTCGTTTAATCGTTGTTCAACATGCTTTACATCGGTGGTATCAACAAAAACAAGCTCAATGCCAAACCGGATAAATGATTCTAGCAAACTGCGCGTATTGCCAAATAAATAACTAGAGGCAATCACCTGATCGCCTTGTTGCAATAGTGCAAACAGCATTGAGCTAATAGCGGCCATGCCGCTAGCAAAGAGTACACTGTCCAAACCCCCTTCGAGCATGGAGATTTTCTTTTCTAGGGCAGTAAGGCTGGGGTTGGTTTGCCTGCCATAGGTATAGCCTTTTTTATTACCTTGGAAGACAGCAGCTATATCAGCAGATTGATCATAATGATAGGCTATGTTCCGGTACACTGGCGCGTGCAATTCACCATATTGTAATGAGTCTTTACGATCGGCATGAAGTATTTGTGTGCTGGGGAGCTGAAGATGGGAAGCCTGTGCCATGTCAATGATTTCGCTAAAGCAGCTTAAAAGCGCTTGAGTGTATAGTCCATTATGGAAAAAATCTAGCAGGCTGGATCGGAGTAATGATTGGTGTAAATAAATTTAGCGTTGGTGAGTCTTGTGTTTGCTGAACTCAAGTTAGCGGAAGACACAAGCTATTCTATTGAACGCTGGCTGCTTATGAAGGAGATATTTTCGTGTCTGATGGTCGTGTTTGGATTACTGAGGCAATAGCCAAAATTGAAGCGGATATACAACGTTCGGCGGATACGCATTTGATTAAGCTGGACTTGCCTGCTTTGTCGGGTATTGATCTTTATTTAAAAGATGAAAGTACGCACCCCACCGGCTCTTTAAAACATCGCTTGGCGCGTTCATTGTTTTTATTTGCTTTATGCAATGGTTGGATTAAACAAGGTACACCGATTATCGAAGCTTCTTCAGGTAGTACGGCTGTTTCAGAAGCGTATTTTGCGCGTTTATTAGGTTTACCGTTTTGGGCTGTCATGCCGCGTTGTACAGCGCGCAAAAAAATTGAGTTGATTGAATTTTTCGGTGGGCAAGCCCATTTGGTTGAGCGCGGTGATCAAATTTACGCAGAGTCCTTACATTTGGCACGTGAGCTGAAAGGTTATTACATGGATCAGTTTACTTTTGCGGAACGGGCTACGGATTGGCGTGGTAATAATAATATTGCTGATAGTATTTTTCATCAAATGGCCTTGGAGCCGCACCCTGTTCCTAAGTGGATTGTCATGAGTGCTGGTACGGGGGGAACTTCGTCAACGATTGGTCGTTTTATTCGCTACAAGAAATACCAAACCCGTTTATGTGTGGTTGACCCGGAAAATTCAGTGTTTTACGACTACTTTCACAGTGGCGATACTCAGCTTGCTTTAGATTGTGGTAGCAAGATTGAAGGCATTGGTCGCCCTCGCGTCGAGCCTAGTTTTTTACCGACTGTGATTGATGACATGCGTAAAGTGCCAGACGCTGCCAGTATTGCCACTATCCACTGGTTAGAGCGACAATTGGGGCGCAAAGCAGGCCCTTCTACAGGCACGAATGTCTACGGTGCTTTACATATTGCCCAAGCGATGCGCGCGCACGGCGAAACGGGTTCTATTGTGACCTTATTATGTGATAGTGGCGAACGCTATTTAGATACTTATTACAATTCAGAGTGGGTCGCCGCTAATATTGGTGACTGTTCAAGGTATTATGAAGAGTTGCTTGCATTGAGCTAAGAGGGTTTCAGGAGTTTGCGCGTGATTTACAAAGGTTGAATGTATGAAAGTGGAATATGATCCAACGGCTATGGTGTGGTGTGTTTCTTAATCTTGGTGGCCGGGGGCAGAATCGAACTGCCGACACGAGGATTTTCAGTCCTCTGCTCTACCGACTGAGCTACCCGGCCAGAAAGGTCGCTATTAAATCTTTTCAGCCTAATCTTGTCAAGTCAACGGCATAGAATTTTATGAGATATTTATGAAATATGAATGCTTTGCTCTACAAAAGGTAGAAGCGATGAATTCAATGCTATGATAGAGCCAGTGTTTATAGATAACTCCGAGGATTGTTTATGCTGCGCTGGTTTTTTAAGCTCCCTTTGCATTTGCGTATAGCGATTATGGTCGCGCCGATTTTGTTTATTGGGGGCTGGGGTTTAATGGATGTGTGGATTAATCCGAAGCAATTGCAAGGGGATCAAGTAAAAATCAAGATGTATGAACTGGTTGTCCAAGGTCAATGTTTGTTGTCGCAAAGTTCTTGTACACTGTCGCGGGAGGGTTTGACGCTAAATTTGGCGCAGGCTCAAAGCAGTGAAAAAGATTTGCTACGTATCAATATTCAATCCAGTGCATTTTTACGAGGCTTGCAATTATCCATTGTGCAGGGGGAGAAAGAAGATCGCCTCATTGCCCAGAATTCACATGAGACAAGCAATCTTTGGTATGTAGAGTTTCCACAAAACATTCTGAAGAAGCCTAGTTTCAACATTCGCGTGGCAGCGGCACAAACCAAAAAATTGTCTTTTGCAACGTTTCCAGCAAGTCTTTAAGGTCATTCTGTTTCAGGAGTCAGCTCGTTTCATGCCCGTCATCGGTTCATTTTATCGGCAATCAGTCTTGCGTTTGCATCATGCACTGTGTCGCCGATTTTGTTGTTCCTCTTTGGCGGCTGAACAACTGGCGAATGATGTTATGTCTTCTGTGACGCATGAGTTAAGCACTCCCTTAACTTCGATTCGCGCTATGGCTGAAATGATGTTGGATGAAACAGATATGGCGAGCGCACAGCGTCAACAGTTTTTGCAGATTATAGTAGCTGAGTCTGGGCGTTTGACCCGTTTAGTGAATCAAGTATTGGATATAGCTAAGATTGAATCGGGACAGGCTGAATGGCATAAGGCTGATATTGATATGGTAGCCTTATTGCAGCAATGCGTGCTCAGTATGCAAGCGAGTTATCATGATGCTAAAGTGCATTTGAGTTTGCAGTCTGATGCTGAAGTAGTACCGCTGCGTGCGGATGCTGATCGTTTAACGCAGGTGGTTTTGAACTTATTAGCCAATGCTTTAAAGTTTGCGCCCAGGGAAACCGGCGTGGTGGAAGTCTATCTACGTGATGTGTCTAATGGTGTGCAGGTGGAAGTCACTGATAATGGTTCTGGTTTGGCACTGAAGGATCAGGAAAAGATTTTTGCAAAATTCCAGCAAGTGGGGGGCGAGCAACCCCCCCAAGGTACGGGTTTGGGTTTACCCATTAGCCTGAGTATTATCGAACACTTTGGCGGGCGCATGTGGGTAAAGTCCGTTCCGGGTGAAGGTGCTTGTTTTGGGTTTTATTTGCCCAGAAAAACGACGATATAAGCTCAACAGCGTTTTGGAGGAGAGCCAAAAAATTATGAGCGACACGATTTTGATTGCAGATGATGAACCGAATATGGTTATTTCACTGGAATATCTTATGAAGCGCGAGGGCTATCAAGTGGTGGTGGCAGAAGATGGCGAAGCTGCTTTAGCAATGATTTTGCGTGATAAGCCCGCTTTAGTGTTATTGGATGCGATGATGCCGAAGAAAACGGGTTTTGAAGTGTGTCACGAGGTTCGTGCTAATGAGAACTGCGGAAGTGTGCGTATTTTAATGTTGACAGCTAAAGGGCGTGATACGGATGTTTCTAAGGGGATGGCTTTAGGGGCGGATGCGTATATGCTTAAACCCTTTTCAACTCGTGAGCTAGTGCAAAAGGTTCATGAGCTATTAGGGAGTGTTGTATGAGACGTTTTGATTCACGCATTGCAATTGGCGTAGCTATTGTTGGGATTGTTTGTTTGGTATGGCTGTTTTTAACCGGCGGCCTAATCTGGGCAGCGTTAGGGGAAAGTGACCGTCAAGCCGTAGTCACCGCCATAGGGCCACGTGCTGCTTTGCTATTCGTGATGTGGGCTGTCTCCTTGATTGCGGTGGGTTTGGTATTACGGCAGTTAGTGGCTTATTTTATGACAGCACCGGCGCGTTTAGCTGAAGATGCTCAAGTTTTATTGGGAACCGATGTCAAAAAGCGTTTGTCATCCCAAGGCAGTATAGAAAATCGGCGTCTGACCGAAGTCATTAATCAGTTGGTGGATCAGCGTGAAGCCTTGCGCACCGAGATGGATCAGCGGGTGCAAGAGGCTAGCCGCAATACTGAGCTGGAAAAAAGTCGTTTGGCAGCGCTCATGTCTGAGCTGACTAAAAGTGTTGTGGTGTGCAATCTGGATGGGCGTATTTTGCTGTATAACAACCGTGCGCGTCGCCAGTTCCGTACGCTTTCCAAAGCACCCAGTGTTGCAGGAGGTGTCGAGCTAATGGGCTTGGGGCGCTCTATTTATGGTGTTATTGACCGCAAGCTGGTAACACATGCACTGGAGAATATTCAGCATCGTCTACAACGGGGTGCAGATGCACCGTCTGCGCAGTTTGTGACGACTACCCAAGCAGGTCAATTACTACGCGCAACCATGACGCCAGTACGCGCAGTCAGTGAGAACCAGGCACACGAAAAATCCACAGCGTTAACGGGTTTTGTGTTGCTATTGGAAAATATTACTCGTGAATTTGAGGCTGATGCGGAGAAAGATCGTCTCTTGTATCACTTAACCGAGGGGAGTCGTGCCGCTTTATGTAATGCTTTAACTGCGGCGGATGTGCTGGAATACCCGGATGTCGAGCCTGCGATGCGTGAGCGCTTATTGAAAGTAATCCATGAAGAAATTTACAAACTGGCTCAGCGCATTGATGAAATGCAGCAGTCTTCGCCCAATACGCTGCGTTCACGTTGGCCGCTAGAGGAAATGTTGGGTGCGGATTTAATTAATGTAGCCATACAGCGCATTCACGATACGACGGGTCTACAGGTTGAGCCAGAGCAGGTGGATCAGACTTTATGGCTGAAAGTAGAAAGTTTCTCCTTGTTACAGGCTTTGACGCATTTGGCAGGGCGCTTACAAGAAGAATGTGCTGTCAATAAGTTACAACTGCGCTTACAAGCTCATCAAGATGCTCAGCGAGTGCAATTAGACCTTTTGTGGATGCCTCAATACCCTGATATCAAAGCAGTATTAGCGTGGGAAATGGAACAGATCAAGGTGGGAGCTGAAACGACTCCGCTAACAGTGCAAGATGTATTAGCACGTCACCAAGGTGATTCTTGGATAGAGCGTGAAGCTGACGGACGGGCTTTTTTCCGTTTATTGCTACCGTTATCTGTACCGCAGGAAGAACTGAAGAATCAGGCTTTTTTACATCATGAAAGCCGTCCTGAATATTACGATTTCGACTTGTTTCAAAGTACAGAGCAATCCCGTTCATTGGAAGACATGCCACTGACTGAATTGACTTTTACTGTCTTTGATACTGAGACAACCGGACTTAATCCCGCAGGTGGCGATGAGATTATTCAGGTCGGTGCGGTTCGTATTGTGAATAATAAGTTATTGTATCAAGAGTCTTTTGACCAACTGGTTGACCCACGCCGTTCCATACCCGAAGCAGGCATTCCTATTCATGGCATTACGCCGGAGATGGTAAAAGGTCAGCCAAGCATTCATGAAGTCCTGCCTGCTTTTCATACCTTTGCTCAGGATACTGTGTTGGTTGCTCATAATGCTGCTTTTGATATGCGTTGCTTACAGCTTAAAGAGAAAGCGACCGGAATTGTATTTGATCACCCTGTCTTGGACACTTTACTCCTGTCTTTTTTAGTGCACCCTAATCAGCAATCTCACAAACTAGAAGCGATAGCCGAACGTTTTAATGTGACGGTGATTGGTCGGCATACGGCTCTTGGCGATGCTATGGTGACGGCTGAAGTGTTTTTAAAACTGATACCACTCTTGGTTGAGAAAGGTATTACAACTTTAAAGCAAGCACGGGAAGCATCACAGAAAACTTATTTTGCACGTCTGAAGTACTAGATTTACGTTCACTTAACGCAGGCGACTGGCATGAAAGCGGTTTGCCATGCTCTCCTGTAGGGTTGATACCACTTCAAACGCATCTTTCAAATGACGTCTTTCCAAAGCCGATAATTGCTCAGGAGGTACGTAGTTATTAGGCTTTTGGCCTTTCTTGATTTGGTCAGCTTGATGTTGTAGGCGTACCATGCTGATGAATTCAAAGGCATCGCGTAAATCATCGACACTGGCTTGTGTCAAGGTTTCATTTGCAGCCAAAGCATCAAGGCGCTCCCAAGTATTGATGGGAGCTAAACCCGCAGCCAAAGCATAAACCCGTGCCATATCTATGATTGGCACAACGCCGCGTTTTTTCATATCCATACCTTTTTCGCTGTCTGAACCTTTTTCTTTGTCCAATACAAAGCCTCGGAAAAAACCCAAGGGTGGCTTAAAGCTGAGTGCATTACTAGCCATGTAAGCTTGAAACATCGTGTTGGTTTTGGTCTTGCTGAGGATTTCAGTTTGCAAGTTTTGCAATAAGCTTTCATCGCCATGCAAACAGCGTAAATCAAAGAAAATACTGGCATATAACAAGGCTTGGGGCTGAGGCGTGTCGATCCATTTGCTGAAATAACTGCGCCAAATGCTTAAAGGTTGTCGCCATTGATCATTAGTAGCCATGATATTACCCGGACAGTAAATATAACCGCAGGCATCCAGACCATCGCTGACATATTTGGCGACATTGCGGAAATAATCACCGTGTTCAGCTTCATTGTATTCATCCGACAAAATCATGCCATTGTCTTGATCAGAATGTGCTGTTTGCTCACGGCGTGCCATTGAGCCAGCCACAATAAAAGCATACGGAATCGGTGGCTGGCCAAATTTATCTTCTGCCAGTATTAACAAGCGGCGAGTAATGGCCTGCCCAATAGAGGTAATAGCATGACCAATATCGTAAGCGGGTAGGCTTTGTTTAACCAGACCGACCAATACTTGCGGAAGTCCTTGGCTAATGGTGGCTAGTTGCTCTGCATGATTCGCTGCAAAAATATCGCCGACTAGATAAACAGCATTAGAGCTTTGGCTGCTTAATAAATCGTTGGCTGTAATAATGCCGACCACTTCGTTATTTTCTACGACAGGCACATGGCGGATATTCCGACGTGCCATGAGTAGTAATGCTTCAGAGGCTTGATCTCGGGGACTTAAAGTCAGCGGATGAGGTGTCATAATTTCAGCGACAGGGTGATTGACTGGCAGCCCTGCCGCTACGACGCGCTTTCTAAAGTCAACATCCGTTACCAGACCGCACAAATGACCATCCTCGGCCACAACCAGTGCTGCTTGTGTATTAAAGTCGCCCATTTGTTGAGCAACTTGTTGGATACTATCCTGTTTACCTATCAGCATGGGTAATTTCATTAAATCGCGCACATGTAAAGTAATCATGCTGTGATTATCTGTTGTGCGAATATCTTTAATGGCTTGGCGTAAGCGTTCTGGTTTGCGCTTAGAAAAATAATGCGCCACGACCTCATATTGGGCGAGTAATTGCAGAAAAACGGTGTCAGGTACAGCATAAAACAGTGTATCTTCCAAGGTACGCACATTCATGCTCACTTTGCCACCGCGCGTAACTGAGCGATAACCTACCCAATCACCATCGCCGAAACGCCCATATAACTCGCCTGATTCCAGATGAACCTCTACGGCACCGTGGCGGATTAGCAAAACCTTATCATTATTGTCACCAACCTGCATGACATCCGTATGGGCTTTTTGTTTAATCAGCGTGATTTGGCTTGCCAACTGATCAAGCTCATCGTTAGGTAAGCTAGGGAGTGGTGGACATTCTTGCAGATAATGACGTATTTCTAGTTTTTCAGCTTCCATCTTGGGATCCTGTCAGCGTGTAGGGTGATGAGACATGGTAATTCGTTAGCTTTTAGTGGAATTTTGCCTGAATTCAGTAGTCAAAGCCATTGGCAGGCATTTGGCAGGTGTCTGATTACCTGTTAGTAATCAATCCAACTGTTAATGAAATAACCACCTTCTTGGTTTCCCCCAAGAGGGAAGTTTACCTTGAGCTTCTTTGCTGCACGTTGACCTGGGGCAAAGATTTCTGCCGCCTGATAAAGCTGGCTATACCATTGAGGCTGTTTGCGTGTTTCTTTTTGGCAACAGCGCGTTATAATCGTCGGTAATTGACCCGAATTGAATCCAAAGGCATTAATATTATGGCACGTGTGACCGTAGAAGATTGTTTACCCTATGTAAATAATAATTTTGACCTCGTATTAAAGGCTGCCCGCCGTGCGCGTGATATTGCGCATGGTGCACAGCCTTTAATCGATGAGCAAGGCGATAAGCCAACCGTGATTGCATTGCGCGAAATTTCTGAAGGGTTATTGCAAAAGCCGCGCATTCAGCATTTCCATGAATCGGAGTTTGAATAAAGCTGTTTCGGGTGTGCCGAAACAGTCAAAAGTTGACCCCATGACAAGCAATCCCCCCGGCTCTGATGAGTTTTTTCGTGCAGCAGATTTGGTCAATATAGTCGAACGCTATATGGAACCAGATGAAATCCAGCGTGTTTATGCTGCATTTCATCTGGCTGCCGATGCTCATAAGCACGATATACGCAAGTCGGGTGAGCCTTATATTACCCACCCTGTGGAAGTTGCGCGCATACTGGCAGATATGCACCTAGATGTTGATACCGTCAGTGCAGCGCTGTTACATGATGTGGTAGAGGACACTCATTATACGCTGGCCGATATAGAACAGCACTTTGGTAGTGTGGTTAGTTATTTGGTGGATGGTGTTACCAAGCTGAAAAGCAATAAGTTCAGTGATAAACACGCTGCTACGGTTGCTAGTTTCCAGAAAATGATGCAAGCCATGACGGAAGATTTCCGTGTGGTCATTATTAAACTGGCGGATCGCTTACATAATTTGCGTACCCTAACTTACCAAAAACCTGAATCCCGTCGCCGCATTGCGCGTGAAACCTTGAGTATTTATGTGCCTTTGGCGCGCCGTATGGGTATGAATGCCTTGCGTCGTGAAATACAGCTTTTAGCCTTTCAGCACCTTCATCCGTGGCGGTTTCAAGTGTTGGAAGGGGTGATTCAGCGTTACCTAGAGGCGAGTCGGGAAATTAATGAGCAAATTCTTAATAATGTTACCCAGCATTTGCAGCAGGCCATTCCAGCTAGCCGCGTATTGATACCGGACAAAAATTTGGTGCGTGTGTATGAAAGTATCAAACGTTATGACAAGAAGTTTGATGAAACACGCGAAATGCTGGATTTGAAAGTATTGGTGGGAACAGTTGATGAATGTTATCGCGCTTTGGGTGTGATTCACTCGCTGTATCGCCCACGCATTGGTCAGTTTCATGATTTCATCGCTACGCCTAAGTCGTATGGTTTTCAGGCGTTGCAAACCATTGTTATGACGCACAGTAAGCGGCAAGTGCGTGTGCAAATACAAACCCGTCCGATGTATCAAGTAGCGCTTTATGGTATTGCTGCCCAATGGCGTTATCCAGGGCAAAACGCTGGTCAGCGCTCTCTGTTTACCCGCGAAGCCTTAGTGCGCTGGCAAGGCCAAGTACGAGACTTAGGTGCAAATGCGGGTAGCGCGATTGAGTTTTATTCGGATATGCAAGCCGATTTATTTCTCACAGAAATTTTTGCCTTTACACCACGTGGTGACGTGAAAGAGTTTCCGCGTGGTGCCACGATGATTGACTTTGCTTTTGCGATTCATACCGATGTCGGCTTGCATTGTATTGGTGCCAGACTCGATGGCGGAGAAGTGCCATTGCGTACTCATATTCCGAATGGTGCTACCATTGAAATTATGCACCATGAAGAGGCTCATCCGCAGCCTTCTTGGTTGAATTATGCTGTGACCAGCAAAGCGCGCTCCCATATTCGTACTTGGTTGCGGCAACAGAAAAAGGCAGATCAACGGGCTTTGGGCAAGGATTTATTGCAAAAAGCTTTACAAGATCGTGCTTCCAGTTTTGAACAGATCAGTGATGATCGGATTGATGCGCTATTACACACTTTGAACATGCAGCATCGAGACGAACTTTTCTTGGCTATTGCTCAGAATGAGCAATGCTCGCGTTTGTTGGCGCAGCGTTTGTTGGGTTTGCAGAAGCCTATCGCTGATGAAAAAGATACGCCGCTACTGATCCGTGGTACTTCTGGTTTGATGGTGCATTTTCAGCCTTGTTGTTATCCTTTACCTAACGAACCTATTCTTGCAGTGCTCAATCCTGAGCAAGGCTTGAAAGTCCATCGAGATCGTTGTCGGGTGTTGCATGAGCATACACAGAGTTCGGAGGTTCTATCAGTGGCTTGGGCTGGTTCAACCGAAGGACAAACTTTTCTCGCAGGTATACAAACCCAAGCACATCATGTCGTGGGTGTATTGCACCATGTTACTGAGTTAATGCACCAGCTCAATGTTAATATTGAGTCGGTTCATACCAGTGGTGATCGGCGTATTAAAGATACTAACTGGGTTCTCTGGGTGCGTAATTTGGAGCATCTTGAGGAAATTATGCACCATATTGAGCATATTCCTTCCATTATTCGGGTTAAGCGTTTGCTGGATAGTGGTAATGAGGGGAAAACAGCATTGTGAATGATTAACAGTTTGTAGCTGTGATTGGTTTATTGTTAGCAATGCCTTAGTCTATTTAAAGGGTTTTCTATGACAGAGCCGCACGGTCGTCACATCGCCGCAGTTGATTTGGGGTCAAATAGTTTTCATATGATTGTGGTGCATGTCGATCCTTCGGGACATTTACGGGTTGTTGATCGTTTACGTGAGGCAGTTCGTTTGGGAAGTGGTCTGGATGAGAATGGTCATCTATCTGCGGAGGCTTGTTCCCGTGCCTTGGCTTGTTTGCAACGTTTTGGTGAACGTATTCGTGGGCTACCTTCGCGTGATGTGGCGATTGTAGGTACGAATACTTTGCGCAATGCTCGTAATGCGCGTCATTTTTTGCTTCAAGCTGAGCAAGCCTTGGGACATCCCATCGCTATTATTAGTGGCCGTGAGGAAGCCCGTCTGATTTACTTAGGCGTAGCGCATTCTTTAGGTGCGGCTGATTCACGCGAAGCGCGGCGTTTGGTTGTCGATATTGGTGGCGGCAGTACCGAGTTGATTATTGGCCAAGCTTATGAGGCACAACACACCGAAAGCCTCGAAATGGGCTGTGTTAGTAGCAGTTTACGTTTTTTTGCCGATGGTCATCTGGGCAAAAGCCGCTGGAAAGCTGCTTTGACCGCAGCTCGTTTAGAATTGATCCCCATACAAAACAGTTATCGAGAAATTGGCTGGGAAGTAGCGAATGGTGCTTCTGGAACAATTAAAGCGATTGGGAAGGTGATTCAAGAGTGTGGTTTAGCACCTTATGCTATTAGCCTAGATAATATGCGACAGATTCAGGCACGTATGATAGCGGCTAAAAGCTTGGATCGGCTAGATTTGCCTGGTTTAAGTGAAGAACGCAAGCCGGTCTTTCCAGGCGGCTTGTCTATATTAATGAGTGTGTTCGAGTCGCTCAGTATTGAAAAGATGCACGTCTCGGGTGGTGCTTTGCGTGAAGGTCTGGTTTATGACTTGTTAGATCCTCGTGGGCATGACAGTTTGCGTGATTGTACAATAGCCGGTTTACAAAAGCGTTTTCAGATAGATCGCCGTCATGCTCGCGCAGTACGCGAAACCGCCTTGGCTTTATTCGATATTTGCCAGAATACTTGGGCTTTGCCCGCACACTTGCGTGAATTATTAGGGTGGGCGGCTGATTTGCATGAGCTAGGTTTATCTATTTCACACAGTGGTTATCATAAGCACGGTGCTTACGTGTTGGAGAATTACGATTTAGTAGGGTTTTCCAAAGAAGAGCAACATTGGCTGAGTACCTTGGTACGTGTGCATAGACGCAAGATTCTTTCCAAGCTATTTGATTTATTGGAAATGGATCGCTACAACGAAGCTTTGTATCTTAGTGTGATTTTGCGCATCGCCGTTTTATTACACCGTGACCGTAACGGGCTAATTGCCTTGCCTTTATCGGCTGTCAAACCAGCTAAGCGCTCTTTGCAGTTGGTTTTTATGGGCGATTCCGAACAGTGTAGTTTGCTATTTGCTGATTTACACGAAGAAAAAGACTATTTGAAATCAGTGGACTTTAAGCTTAAATACACAATATAGATAGGCGCTAAATAAAAATAAATGCGCCCTTGGTTTGGCATGTTTGGCATATAGCTTATTGGTAGCGTTCTAAAGCACTTTCTACCTTTTGACATAAACGTTTGACCTGCTGCTGTACTTCGTGTGTGGCTGGGTTTTGTAGTTCTGTCGTTTGACCTGTTTGTACATGGTTTTGTAGGGTCTGCATTTTTTGTTGGAGTAATAACAATTCATGTGCAAGATTTAATGCCACCATCACGGCAATGCGATCTGTACCTAGTACATTGCCTGAAGCATGGATGTGACGCATTTCTTCATCGACGCGCTTAGCCGAATCTAGCAGGGCTTTTTCTTCGCCCGTAGCACAGGCGACTGTATAGGCGCGCCCTAAAATACGTACATTGAGCACTGCATTATGTTCATCCATGTTTTGCCTCCTCAGTGCTTAAACGAGTTTGTTGCCGGAGGCGGGTGAGAATAGCTTCAATTTGCGCGCTGGCGGCTTCGTTTTTTTGTTGCAAATGAACGCATTCGTCCATGAGCTGTTGTTGCTGTTGGCGTAAATAATCATTTTCGGCATGCAGCGCTTGCAGCACGCTTAAGAGTTGGCTCAATTGTTGTTCTAGTACGTCAAGCTGGTTTTGCAAAGCCATAGGGAATCCTGCATCCTCTGGTTGTTTGTCACTATAGATGCGAAAGTAACACAGTCGCCCCATAATACACGTTTCAGTATAGGAGAAGCATGCTTTGGATAATGAATTGCCTGATTTTTATGCGCTTGAGGATGCTTTATTGCGTCTGGATGCAGGATTCTCTGCGGCAGAGGTTCATGGCATAGCGACTGCCGTTCTGGCTGTTAATAACAACTATGATTTCAAGGCTTGGTTAGCGCAAATTTTAAAAGGCGATACGCAGGATATTTTTTACCAGGAAGCTATGCAATTATTGCGTCTTGTTTATCAGGCTACCTTGACAGCCTTAAATAGCAATAGTCTGGATTTTGCTTTGCTGATGCCGCCTGAAACAGAGGACTTGAGTGCGCAGGTCGAAGCCTTGCAAAAATGGGCACAAGGTTTTGCTTTTGGTTTGGCAATTTCAGGCTTGGGAAGTTTGCAGGATTTACCTGATGATACCCGTGAGTGGGTGGAAGATTTAATTAAAATAGGCGCTGCCGGTGAAGTGGATGTGGCCGATGAGGATGAGTCTGAGCAGGCTCTGGATGAGTTATTATCGTTTATTAGGGTGGGCGTTTTACTGATGAATGAAGAAATGCAGCCTATCAAAGGTATGCCTTATAGGGGTAAACATCATGACTGATAGAAACGGAAACGTGGCAATAGCACCACATATTAGTAAGGAAGAATTTGCACAGCGCCGCCAGCGCTTATTGGCGCAAATGGAGCCTAACAGCGTGGCAGTTATTAAGGCGGCGGATTTGTTGATACGTAATCGGGATTCTGAGTTTGCTTTTAGACAGGATAGCGATTTTTGGTATTTGACCGGCTTTAATGAGCCAGAGGCTGTCGCTGTCTTTTTACCCGAGCGTGAAGCAGGGCAGTATATCCTGTTTTGCCAAGATAAAGACCCAGCGTTGGAGCGTTGGACTGGAATACGTGCAGGCACTCAAGGGGCTGTGCGCGACTATGGTGCGGCTGAGGCTTACCCCATAGCAACACTGGATGAAAAAATATTGGAGCTACTGGCAGGTCGCACCACAGTCTATTACCGCATGGGCGTGGATACTGCCTTTGATCAACGTGTGATGGGCTGGTTAAACGGTTTGCGCAAACAAGGACGTGATGGCGTTGTGCCACCTACGACTTTTCGCGTGCTGGATCAGCTAATACACGAGATGCGTCTATTTAAATCTCCACAGGAATTGGCAATGATGCGCCATGCTGCCCATACCGCCGCGCGCGCGCATACTCGTGCGATGCAGTTGTGTAAACCGGGTTTATATGAGTTTGAAATTGAGGCCGAATTATTGCGTGAATTTCGGCGTGATGGCATGGAGCCTGCCTATACTTCGATTGTAGGGGGCGGTGAAAATGCTTGTATTTTGCATTATGTGTCTAATCGTTGTGAGCTGAAATCGGGTGATCTTTTGTTGATTGACGCAGGTGGTGAACATGATGGCTATGCCAGCGATATTACCCGTACATTTCCGGTTAATGGCCGATTTACAGCCGAACAGCGACAGCTTTATCAGGTTGTTTTGAATGCACAAAAAGCAGCGATTGCCGCAGTGCGCCCAGGTAATAGTTGGGATGCGCCGCATCAAGCTAGTTTGCGTGAGTTGGTCAGTGGTTTGTTGAGCTTGGGTCTGTTACAAGGCGAACTGGAAGCGCTGATTAAAGATCCTCAAGCCAGTAAAGCAGGCGAAAAAGTACCTGAAGCAACGTATAAACAGTTTTTTATGCACAAAACCGGACATTGGTTAGGGTTAGATGTGCATGATGTAGGCGATTATAAGCAGGAGGGTGAATGGCGCACGCTCAAGCCGGGTATGGTGTTGACAGTTGAACCAGGCTTGTATGTTTCACCTGCGGATAATGTGGATGCGAAGTGGTGGCATATTGGTATTCGCATTGAAGATGATGTGCTTGTGACTGAAAACGGCTGTGAAATTTTGACACACGGTGTTGTCAAAGAAATCGATGAAATTGAGCGCTTGATGAGTGCTTCGCATTAAGTGCATAAAAACGGAGTAAAGCATGCACGATGTCCTGATTGTTGGTGGTGGTATGGTAGGCGCTAGCTTAGCGGTCGCTTTGCAGCCTTTGGGTTTGAGCGTCGCTATGGTGGAGGCTTTTCCTTTTGGCCAAGCTGAGCAGCCTGCTTATGATGATCGTTCCATTGCCTTATCCTATGGCTCTAGTCGTATTTATCAGGGCATGGGGATTTGGACAGCCTTGCGCAAAGGTCTTGAGCCGATTAGGGATATTCATGTATCGGATCAGGGCCATTTTGGCGTAACACGGCTCAATGCGGCTAGGGAGAAAGTACCTGCTTTGGGCTATGTTGTGGAAAGTCGTGTATTAGGCGAGGTCTTGTATGCGGTATTGCAGACTGGTTCAACTCAGCTACTGAGTCCGGCACGAGTATTTGCATTAGCGCATGCTAGTGATCATGTGCGTGTAAAGATTGAGCGTAATGGTGTGGTCGATGAGTTACAGACTCGTTTGCTCGTTGTGGCAGATGGCGCTAAATCACCCGTACGTAAAATGTTAGGAGTAGAAGTCAGACAAAGGGATTATCAGCAAAGTGCCGTGATTGCCAATGTCAGTACAGAGCGAGCACATAATAATTTGGCTTACGAGCGTTTTACTCCGAATGGACCGCTGGCTTTATTGCCCATGACGCAAGGGCGCTATTCACTGGTGTGGACACAAGCTAATGATCAGCTTCAGTCTATTTTGCAAATGGATGACGCTAGCTTTTTGGCGCACTTGCAGCATGCCTTTGGTTTCCGCCAAGGGCGTTTTATGCGTGTCGGCCAGCGTTCGGCTTATCCTTTGGTTTTGGTGAAATCTAAACAGGAAATTGCAGAGCGCGCTGTTATTATCGGTAATGCTTCACATACTTTGCATCCAGTGGCGGGCCAGGGCTTGAACTTGGCTTTGCGCGATGTGGCCGTGCTGTGTGATTTATTGGCGGATGAGCAAAAAGTGCAAGGCGATTATGGCAATGCTGATTTGTTGGCAACTTATAGTCAGTTACGTCGCCCTGATTTTCGCGCTGTGCTTAATTATACAGATTCATTAGTGCGTATTTTTTCCAATGATTTTGAACCTTTAGGACATGCCCGTGCCGCCGGTTTATTAGCGGTGGACAGAATCGCACCTTTGCGGGATTTGTTGGCACGGCAAAGTATGGGGCTGCGCTTTCGTCAGGCGCGTTTATCGCGGGGTTTAAGTTTGTTATATGAGCCCTCTGCTAGCTGACTTAAGCACAAAAACTGCTAAACTTAAACCAACTGCTTAGTTAAGGATAGCGCCATGCAAGCCGTCTACCTCAACCCACTCACCGAC